>JAABUS010000171.1_pt1 | contig 159665 bp, 159 predicted proteins | sample 5560161 | NCBI WGS metagenome assembly JAABUS01 (sample SAMN10711885, study PRJNA513376) | rock metagenome | isolation source: Antarctica rocks | place: Antarctica: Victoria Land, Trio Nunatak nord | collected 2016-01-04
TTGTAGAAACTTTGACTGTAGTATATCTGAATGACGTCGAACGAACTCATAAGACCAGTTTTTGCCTGGCTGTTTTCCAGATATATTATACGCAAAAACACGAATCATGGCATTGGAAGAAGGTATATCACGTTCGGTAAGCTTGTTGATATAGCGAATAAGCTCTTTTTCTTGTTGGTTCGAAAGAATTGACGTTGTTTGCTTGCTTTCCTTGACGAAGGCGATTATACCCCTATGTCGTCGCGACAGCGTGCTTCGATTGATATTGAATTTCTTTGCAGTTGCAGTGTAGTTAGGTGACTTTTGCAAAGCTAGATCTGCAAGCGCTGCCTCAATTGAAGTCATATTGAATTTGTAATTGATTTTTGAAGAAAGATGAAAGTAGTAAAGTGAGGTGTGCACGGGATCGGAACGTGCATCGGGCCGGGAATACTCCTACCACTTGCAAACAACCTTGCATAGACATAAAATCTGACAATCTTCAATCCCAGTGGTTATAACGAAGAGGGGGGGAAAGAATTCGGCTGTAGTAATGTCCGTCGACATTCTCATGGAAGACTTAAAACACGGCATCGAAGAAGCTTCATTCGAGCCAGTTGTTTCTCCCCAGTCAAGCGGAAAGTACATCGTCGACGAAAGTGTCATTACTGGTAAGGTCATGATACGGCTTGTACCTTCTGACACAGTTCACCGTCGTTTCATGTTCAGCTTTTCCAGTTCCAGAGACTAGGCTGATCGATGCTCTGACCACTCTCGCGTCTCTCCCCCGCCCTTGACGCTGTGACGCTGAGCATCCCTGTCATCTCTCAAAGTGCTATCATGATTATTCAAAGCCCGAACATATTCCTTAAACCGTCATTAAAGCTGCCATTCCAGGTATACGGCCACCTTACCTGTTAGGGTACTAGAGAGCGACGGGAGATGACTAACCAGGCCAATGGGGATCTGAAGATTAATATTTAGATTTCCTAGCGCGAAGTAGAGAAACTGTGCAGTAAACAAATATTTTGATGGGGTGCCTAAATAGGCTTAGCTTCGTTAATCCTGGGATGGCAGCTTTAATCACATTGACTGTTTCAAATTTTAGAATTTTCAAAATTGAGAGTTCACCCTCTGCAAATTTTGCACTGCAACCAACCAATTCGCTGAAGAAGTCTAATCATCATCTCACAGACCTTTAATTTCTTTCATTTGATATGTAATATAAGGTTATACAAAGATGATTTCTTCATGTATATCTGACGTGTTGCAGAATCAATTTTAGCGCAATTTCAATGAGTATGTTTCTCTTAGACTGATCGCGTCGAGTCGGGTTGGAATTTTTTTGGAAAAGTGTCGAGTCGGGTTGAGAAGTTGAATTCGAGAACTCGGGTCGGATTGAGAAGCTTGACTCGACAACTCGATTCAAGAACTCGGGTCGGATTGAGAAGCTTGACTCGACAACCCGACCCGAATTTCGAAAACCCGACTCGACTCGACAAGATATTAGGTAGGTGTAAATAGCTTGGTCGAACAGCCTACATGATTCCCCGTCATGGCTTTCTACCATGTTTTCCCGTCATGTGTGAGTAGCTCAAGGAACGCGCAGCCACACTAGAGAATATGCGCGTAGGTAATACGATCAAATTTGATAGTAGCTTAGTAATACCTATTCGTATAGAAAGTTAACACTAGACTACGAAATACAGAAGTGAATTCTTCCCTATATACTCAGAAGGCTAAGTTCAAGCATCGTCAATGAGACAAGTGAGATTACATGCAACTCATGCAAAATCTTTTAAAGAATCTCATTTGAATGATGTTTCTTTCAGTTTCAATGATAATAATAAACATTAAATCAATGTTATTATAAAAACAAACATCTCTTCTAGTTTTAACAACAGTAGTAAATGTTAATTCAATGTTTTTTTTTAGTTTCAGCAACTGTAATAAATGTTAATTTAATGTTCTTATGAAAGCAAACATCTTTTCTAGTCTCAGCAATAGTAATAAATGTTAATTCAATGTTCTTGCAAAAGTAAATGTTTGTTGAGATCGTGTCTAGATCATTCAACCAAAGAAACTCAGAGCTGATATGTATGTATTGTTCTTTAGAGATAGCTATAACAAGACATTAAGAATACAGAAGAGAAAGAGTGCGAGCTCTTCTATAAATAATGGCTTGAGGCTGCGCTAGGCCCGATACAGATGTGATGTAATATGTCAGATGTGTTTGCCTAAAAGAATGATGAAAGAAGTGAATGAAGAAAGTGCTGAACAACGGGAAGAAGTGCTGAGAATGGCTCGAAGGAATGCGCTAGGTTCAAACTAGGCATAGCGTCATGACTTGTTCTAATCAAATTGATTAGAATTAGATCTGAACTCTGATCGATTCAGGCATGTTCGTAACAATGTTTTTCTGATGAGAAATAATGATGTTTTGAAATCATCATTAAGACTTCTCATCAGCAATCAAGAATTTCTTCAAAGTTTAAACTTTTCTGATTCTCTTTATGAATGTTAACAAATTGATGATCTTTTTAAATGATTTAATGATTATTTTCTTATGATTCTTGATGCTCAGAGTCTTGAACTATTGAGTAAAGATGATGAGAGTTAACATTGACTGATTCAAGAAATCTTTGAAGAGTTTTCTTATGTATATTAAGTTACGATTAAACTTTCTCTTGTCTGCATTAAAATCTTTCTTATAGTTGAAATTTCTTAATAAATTATTAATAAAATTGCTCATTCTCTTTTAATAAAAGATCTTGAAGTTGTATGCAATAAACTTGTTGATTCATTTAATTTATTTGCAAAAGAGCTTAATTATTATCATGAAGTGTTGAAGATTTGCATGATCATTGATTACATTTATTTAATGTCAAGTTTCTTTTAAATAATGTCTTCAATAATTCATGCTTTCAATGATCATCAGCATTTTCTAATCATATGCATCATAGTTTCGTTCAATCAATTATCACTTTCTCGATCAGATAATTACTGAATGTCAATGTAAATTCTTGAGTGTGATTTCTGTTTGTTGAAACATCATTGTCTTTTTTCAAATTCAGAAACATTCATTTTCAATCTTATGACTTTCGCAAAATTGAAGTGCTGAAAAACAATGTTTTGAGCAAAAATGATTTTCAGCTTCTGAAAAATGTTTTGAGCATTGTCAATGAGTTCAATTTGCTTCATCTGATCTTTGAAAATGCATTTTTTCTTTGCATTAAAAAAGAGATTTGTTTTGAGATGATTGATCAAGAATAAGACTATACTTGAATAATTTTTTATAAATTAATGATAAAAGTTGATAAAGTTGAAAAATGTTTAAATTTCTTTTATCATTCTTAATTGTGATCAGTTTTGAATGATTTACATTCAATTCTTCTTTATTGAAATTTCTCTTTTTTCTACTTTATATTTTAGAAAGAATAACTTTTTCTTGAAGAATTTGCATTTGAAGAGCTTGATGTACAGCTTTAAAATCTGCAGTTTTTCAAGAATTTATCATACATGTTAAACATGCTTTTCATGAGTTTTGCTGAATATCAGAATGTTATTCAGATAAACAAGATAAATGATATTGAGAAATTCAAACAAAGTCTGATTCATATAAATCTGAAAGAAAGTCAATGCATTAATGAGATCAAAGAGCATCACAAGATACTTGTATAAATTAAATCTTATGCAAAATATCATCTTTCATTCATCTTCTTCTTGTATGCAAAGTTTGTTGAATGCATTCTTGATATCAAGCTTAATAAAGAACTTAACATCTGCAAGATGATTTAAAGCTTCATTAATCAGCAAAAGAAAACATTTATTCTTAAGAATGATGATGTTGAGTTTTCAATAATTAATGCATGATTGTAATGTTTCATCTTTTTGAATATAAAAAGCATAAACATTTCAGTTGAAAAGATGAAGTATCATATCATGTCTGTTTGAAGTTGTTTCTTGATATATGTTTTCTGTGCAATAAGTTCAATTGCAAAAAGATTGTACAAGAAATCTTAAAAAATGATATGATTCTTCTTGATGCAACTAGTGTAATCATAAAAATCATAAGCTGAAAGAATCTTAGTTTTTTAAATGAAGAGATTCGTGAAATTCTTAAACTTTTTCAAAATGATTAAAGAATTTTCAATTATGATGTTCTTATGCTGTTGAAATTGAGAATTCTTCTTTATTGTTGAAAGACTCAAAGAATTATACAAAGCATTTAAAAGTAAGTGAATATGTATTCTTGCATGCTGTTGTTTAAAGTCTTGAAATGATTAATCATTTAAAGCTTTTCATTTCTTCTAATGATTGATTACATTTGTAAAGAAACTTAAGTGTGACTTTTTTCACAAAGTTTGACTAATGAATATTGCATGCAAAGAGACTTGATGCAAGTCTTGCTTGATGAGAAGTCTTGTAACATGAATTTGAAATTAACTTTCAATGAGATTTTCTCTTTCTTTCATTCTGAGCATACAAAATTCTTCAACGTAAAATGATAAGTATTAATGAGCAAACTCATGTATGAAATTATGTTTTTCGAAAAATGAAAGATTTAACATGAGATTTTTTGAAGCATATTTGACAATGATAAAGATCTTCAAGATACATAAGTTACTATCATCAAAGTTTTAAATGATCAGATTGAGCAATATTGTTTCATGCAATTGCATTAATTTATCATTAAAGAAGATTTCTTCAATTTTTTGCAAATGAATATTCTTAATGATTTTGTTAAGATTTACTGAAAATTGATTAAGAAAACGAAAATGAATTACTTAAACTATTTAAAAACAGAATACATCATTGACATGATGCTTACACTTCATCTTGATCATCAAGAGCAGATAAGAAGCATCATTAACATGATGTTAATAAGTGAATGAGAAGCAATTATCATTATCTCGCAGAAAAATTCAGTTAAGACAAAAGATATACAGAAAGAATTACACAAGCTGCAAGTACTTTATGAACTCAATGAATGTAGAAACAACAAGCTGATGCTCTGAAGAAAGATGAAAAGTTTGACAAAAATGATAAAAAAGCTGATGCATTAATGCATCGCTGCATCAACTGTTAATCAGCGCATGAAGAATCAGCTGAAAAGATTGAAAAAGATAATGAGCAGACTTGAAAAAGAGTTCATGAAGAAAAGAAAACATGTTGACAGCTGAGCAAAGAGAATAAGCGTGAAGTTGATAACATCATTTAAAAGTCATCTTGTGTTTAATGTTGACATATCATCATCAATGTGAAATCATTGTAAGAAATTTAAAGTAAAGATCTTCATTAAAGAGAAAGAAGAAGTAAAGAGAATCATGATGATAACAACAAAGAACATAGTGAGATGAGTGAGAGAAATTGACGTCGACAAGACGTTGTTGATGTACAAGAACATAAAGATGATGAAAAGATAATCAAGATTGCTGATATTTCAAGTTAAGACAAAAAGCAGCAAAAAAACATTAAAGAAAAATAATTTTTGAATCAAAGAAATATTGTTGAATGCATGTTTGCAAGAAGTCAGTTTTAAAGTAGTGATACATGAAATTAAAATTGAAGAAATGTTTAAGAACATAAAGAAGAAAGAAACGAGAATGCTTATCAAGATCAACAAAGACATACATTCAGAAATGATGATTAAGAAGATTGAGTGACTCACAAAGAAAAGTGAGTAGAAAAGATATATTTTGCTGATGATACATGTAATCAGCGCTGAGATGATGAACAAGCTGATTAATGAGAAAGTATGTCATGAAATCAACATAAAGATCACACAGTTTTATGACTTGAGTTGCAGAGTGCATCAATGTCTAAAGTATCAAGAATATGATCACAAAATGTATGAATGCAAAAATAAGTAGAAATGCATTTACTGTGCATTGAATCATTGCTTGAAGCATTGTTTTCACAAACAGATTCAAGACATGTGAAAATATGAAGCATATTAAGACATACACAGAGTCTTTGACTCTCAATGTCATAAACAACAAGCTGAAAAAGAAAGAATAAAGAGAGTCACAAAGTACAAACTTTTATATCATGTTGTACGAAAGCAGAAAAAACTCAAGACAGCAACATCAAAGACATTCATAAAAACATTTATCAGTTTGAAATTATTGATGAACAACAACTTGAAAAGAAAGCAAAGATACTCAATGAATGAAAGTCATTTGCTCAGCACAATCATCACATCAGAAAACATTATACTGAATCACTTAATCAAGAAGTTAAGATCAAATAAATTAAAGTTAACATTAATCACATCATTGTCAATGTCATTTTTTGTTGAGAATCTTGCAAGCGAAGCAAGCACTTTGCAGACACTTAAGAAAATATTAAACAATCAAGAATGTAAATTTTAATATTTCAGCAAAAGAAGCTTTGAATACTACAGTACAACGTTCACAAGTTCAGAAACAAGATGATGATAGCATTACTACATGAGAAAAAGATAAAGAATTATGACTGTTGCAATCATGCACTTCAAGTTAACTTAACATAAATCATGTCAAACTATTATAGACTAGTATAAAGTTGATGTTGACACGCTAGCGATTTAGCGTGTTTTCATGAGTAAAACTCATAACATGTTGCATCTTCTTTCTTCTTCAGCTTTGAACTTCTAGTTAAAATACACTCATATGATTCACTTTATACAAACTCATAACATTAGTTCAAAGCTTATTAATCTTGCTATCAACATGTAAATGATATAAAAACAAGTTACATCACTCAAACTTGAATCAGAATTGAAACTTGAAAATTAAGTTCAGAAAATTCATTAAAAATCAAGAAATTTCTAGAACAGAACAGAAGAACATGAATGTGTTGTTCTAGATTAACTTTTTACTAAACTCATCATCAAAACAGAAGAACAGAAAAACATGAATGCATTGTTCTAAAACTGAAATCAGAAATTTCAGTTGAATCTTAATCAACAATTTTCTACTCACATAATGATTAAAAGCACAGAATTAGAATCAGAATCAATGAGCATTGCTCATTATAAACTTCAAGATGCTGAAAGAGAATCACTTTTATCACAAAATTAAACAGCATCAGAAGAAAAAGACATGAATGCATCATTGAATACAGAAGAAAAGAACATGAATGCATTACTTTTTAATCACAAAATGATCAAGATCAGCATCAGCACTGAACTGAATGCTTGAATAAATACTCATGAAGCAGATGATTTCATTACATTTATCAAGTACATGTATCAACAGCATGATATCAAAATCAAGATTCACAATAACATAATTCAGATGTTGAATGACATTAACAAGATCAACATTAAATTGAAAGTTATCAACATCAAGTTGAAAGTTATGCAAATAATGTTGAACGTTGTTCAAACATGTTTACAGAAAAAGATGAAGAAAAAGAACATGATTATACATCATTTAGAAGTGACATTAAGTTGATTAAGCACTTCAATTTCAAAAGATCAATTCTTGAAGTTAATTAAGCTATCTGACTCATTTTTGTTCAAAGATTCAAGACAAAATGTAAATAATTAATTGTTTTAAATATGAAACAAGCTGAAGATGAACAAGAATCATTTTTCTATTAAAGAAATGAAGATTGCATATGTGAAAAGTTGAGTCAGTGAAACTGCAATCAAACACATAGCACTCAGAATGAAAAACATGATCATGAACTCATTTTTTGAAGCAAAAGAGATACTGTTGATCATAAATAAAATGTACATCAATCTCAATCAACATTATACAACTCAATGACAGTTCTTGAAGCTATATTAAAACAAAATCTTCTTTTATGAATTTTGAATGAAATTTCAAAGACTTAGTGCAAAATTAAAGTACAATAACAAAACTTTACTAAATGATTTTCAGCATAAGATTAGCTCAGATTTTCAGTGAGTCATGATTAATAAATGAACTATTAAACTGATTATCAAGTCAAGTTTCAAGTTAACATTTTGAACTCAAATCAATATTGAGTCGAGTTGCTCACATTTTCAACTCAATTTGAGTCGAGTTGCTCATATTTTCAATTCAACGCGACTCGACTCGACTAGAAATTAAGTCAACTTAACTCAACTCATCAAGAACTTGAACTTGATGTCAAGAATGCTAAGAATAGAAACATAGAACAATATGTTCACTTGTTTTTTGCATTATCTTTTTGCATTACTCATTGCATCATTTATATATTGCATTATATTTTCGCATTATTTATTACATCATTTATATACTATTTTTAAGCTATTAACAACTATTGTTGTTAATACAAACTATTTTATAAAATGTCTAGTTCATTGACAACTTTCAATCTGTCTGACAAAAGTGTTTTGCATAGTTCATCTTCAGATAGTTTTCATTCTGAAGACTTTGCAAGTTAAGTTCAATGATTTATAAATTCTTTACATCATTTCAAAAAGAAGAAAATTAAACAAGAAGTAATGAACAAAATTCATCAGAATTTCTCACAGCTCAAAATAAAAGAAAATAGTAAGTATGTTCAATGAACTTTGAATATAGATGACTCTTTTCTACAATGATGATCTCAAATCTTTGTTGTTGAAAGTATTTAAAACAAAACTCAAAAAAAGATAGTTAATTTGCTCTGATTCAAAAAAGTCAAAGACGATAAGTAATTTAATATATGAAATCACTTTATACAATTAACTTCAATTGTTGAAGAATTGTTTAAAATCTCATGCACAATCTGTCATAAAATTATAAATCATTCAACAGCTTTTAATAGCTTTAGCACATCTGCTATGAAAAAGCATCTTGAATCAGACTTTTGCACAGCAACAGAGTAAAAATGCAAACATTTATAATCATAAATTAAATTGACTTTTAAATGAGTAAGTCATATTTGATAATGCAAATTGATAATGCAAAATTGATAAACTATTAAAAGAAAAATTATATTAAATTAGTCTTTATCTTCAATTAAGAAAATTGAGAAAATCAATTATGCAAGATTTTTGTTGACTTGAATTTATTCTTTTGAATCGTTAATAATGAGCAATTTCAAAAGCTGCTACAAATGCTTTGTTCAGATCTGTAAATTGCACATTGCATAAAAATGATAATCATGATTCTTTCACATTATAAGAAAATTTGTGATAAAATCAGATTGAATTTTACAAAGTTACAATATATCTTTATTGCTTTAAATGCATGATTTAGTTCTCAAAGAGTAGCATACTTGAAAGTGTTAATATATTGAATCAATGTTAAATTTCAGTTTCGTGAACATTTTATTAAATTTATGTCTTTTGATATTGAGTATATTAATCATCAATTGATGATGAAGTTAATGAAAATTTTGAAAAACTACGTTATTAAAAACAAGCTTTTTGAAATTATTATTAATAATGCAAGCAATAATAGTATCTTGAAAGAAAAACTTGAAAAGATCATAAGTAATTGCAAGTTTTGATGAAATAGAATACAAAATTTCATTAATTACTTGATTTACATCATTAATCTTATGACTTAAGATTTTATTTAAACTCTTAAATCAAAAATAATAGTTAATAATGTTATTGCTCAATTAAAGAATGAGCAAGTGCAAAATATTAAAACAAGCAAAGAATTATCTATTATGATCAAAAAGATATTGCTTTGAATGATAATACAAAAAAGTAATGCATTTATTAATCATGAAATTAAATTTGTGCTCTGATGATAGTTGTTAACAACTCTTCTCAGCAATTGATTTGCTTCAAAGCTTTTCAAGAGCAGAATGACAAAAGGTTTAAAAAACTGATACAAGATATTTGCATTCATTGAAACTTTATGTACTTGATGCTTCATCAAGCATATTAACTACATAAATTGGTTGATTTTTGAACAGAGAAATACTGCAAATATTTCAAGATTGCAAAGATCAAATTTGATAAAAACAAGTGATTCATGATTTTGCTTATTGACAATTTATTAAATCTCTTCTATGAATGCACTTTAATAATGTCATGAACAATTAATGTAAATATTCACTTGAAATTTTGAATATTTAATGCACTTTTCAATCTGTCACGATTCTAGCCTTGTCAGACTCAGTCTTCTAGTCTTGTCAGATGTATTCTCGCTTCGTCATCTTGACTAGTCTCTATTGAGTCTAGCGTCGACTGAGAAACATACATATGTAGTCAGCTTCTTTTCTGTAGCTATCTTTCTTTCTTAGCATTTATCTTCTAGTTAAATGACACTCATATTGACTCGCTCTATGCTGATCTTTAACATTAAATAAATGCTCATCAACTACTCTGCTATCGACGTGTAGATGATACAAAATAATCTACTTCGTTTATTCAGAAAATTCGCAAGAAATTCTTCAATTCTACATTCATTTTCATCATTCTATTCACAAGAGATTCTTTGAATAAAGCACTCAATTATTATCTGAAATTCACAAGAAATTCTTTGAATTTTCACTCATTAAAAAACATTTACTCTTATCTCAACAACTTCTATCTTCTCTCATCATGATATGTGATGTCGAGTCAGTTGAGTCTTGAACAACTCATCTGCTTAAAAGCATTGTCAATAGAAGAGTTTCACTTCTACTTATTGATGCTTCAGTCGAAGCTGAAAAAGCTGTCATTGCATGAAATATACACATCGAAGAACAACTGTTTCATTGAGTCAGCAATCAATTCAGCGAAGTCATCAATATGCTGAACGAGCTTCGAAGTCAGCAAGACTTGACTCTACAACTCAATGAACACTGACTTCTCATACAAGATGATCATAAAAAAAGAGTGAAACAACTAGAAGTCGCTTTTGATAAGAATGATGAGCTAGAGAAAAAGATCAATCAGCTACAAGATGAGTAATTGAACTTCAGAGCAAAACAACGTCAAGCTGATTGATCTATGTCTCGTCAAGATACTTAGTCAGCTGAGCAACGAGTCAATCAGAAAGTTGAACGAAGCTCAACTTTCAAAGCTCGCTCTCAATGAGAATTTTCTACTCTATCTGAAAACGAAAATGATCATCACAAGTTCATCAAGCTTTTGAATTCACTCATCTTCATCGAAACAGATGATTCTATCTGAAAGACATGAAACATCAAAATAGCTGACAAGCTGTTACGAGTGTATCAAGACTGATTAAAGCTAGTCAACAATTTAGTCAAGATCTGATCTAGATCTGACTCAGATTTGACTCAGATATGATTCAACACTCTTTTTCTTTCTTAACACTCTTTTCTTTCATCAACATCTTGTTCATTTACATCATCTTCTTTTCATGTTATAAACACATTTCTTTCAAGTCTATTACAGTCTCTGAACATTACATAAATAAAAGCTTTTGTATCAATCTTCTTCTGTATTCTTAATATTCAGTTATAGCTATCTTTAAAGATCAAGCACTATCAATTCTGATCTTCATTGATTGTATCATCTAGACATGATTCTGACATTATATTAAGAATTTGTTAATCACATGATACTGATCTCATTACTCATTCAATCAACTTGTACAGATGAATCGAGTCTAAAGAAATTTGTTTATCTGATGATTCAATCTTGAAAGACAAGAACAACATCAGGAAATTTATAGAATCAACAAGAACATAAGATCATTGAATTGCTAAAAAATCTATCGCTCATTCAGTATGCATTCATTCAAAATCGATTAATAGAATCTATGATAAAGAATCTTCGTGAATTGCTAGAGAATCAAATTGATCAAGAGAATTACAATAAAGAATCTTCGTGAATTGCTTCAAGATCAATCATTTTCAGAAACATCTTCTTTGTTGAACAAATATACGTCTTTCTTTTTCAATCATCAAGCATCATCATTCATTCAATTCTCTTTTCAAACAACTCTCACTTTCTTCACTATGACATCTAAGAACACATCTGATAAAGATAAAGCTTTCGTTGATTTCTTGTAATAAACATGTTTACAAGCTTTCTCTTCTATCGTTGACTTATAACACGCTTCTTCATTCATTGCTTTCAACAAATCAAACGCTGAAATCATCATACATGATGATATGAAAGTATGAAAGAAATGTATCTATGCTCTTAATAGAGAAACAGATCGTCTTGTCAAGATGAAACAACAAGACAAAAGCGAAATTCAACAGTTGAAAGCAAAACTACAAGCTTTCACTGCTATCACAGTCAATGTAATCATCACTGCTTTCTCAGTTGTCATCTACTTTGAACGATCTAGATATCACAAAATACTCGATTCTTTGATGTTCACTGATGAAAAGAACTCTACTTGAAAAAACTGATCTCTTGACATACGAGAGAAGTTAGCAATTAACGTTGACATCTTCTCAAATGAACTTTACAAGCTGAGCTACATAAACTTTCAACTAGCAGATAATGTTGTCAAAATCACTCAAGTCAGATGCAATTCAAACTGTGACAATTTCTATCTGACTGTCAATGAACTTCTAAAGAAACTAGCTCAATCGTTTCATGACTCTGATAAAAAAGACAACTATCGTAGAAAATATATTAATCTGATTCAAGAATCAAAGAAATTCAGCGATTTCTTTAATCAGTTTCAACGACTATACATCTATCTAAAGTATCAGAAGAACGTACTAGTTGTTAATTTAAAGAATAAAATAAACTCTCGTCTTTGAATCTTTTGAACAGCTCAGATGAAGTCACTCATCAAGCTATCAAATATTCAAAACTATCTGATTTGCTTGAACAATGAACATAAAGCAGTTCAAGAGATCAAGAACAAACTACTCAAACATAATGATTCAAAGATCATCATTTCTAGAGCAACTATTGCTGTTCAATCTTCAACTTTGAAGTCTGACTGATCAAAGTCGCGCAGCGCAGTTTTGACTAACGTCAAGAATGTAGACGTTCTAGTTGAAATCTGTTTTGTATGTCACAAATCAGATCATAGTTTCAAAGAATGCTTAAATTAATTTATCAAAGTTAATGCAGTTGATGAGAACTACGATCGTTTCAAACTCAATACTGAATTAGAGTTCAAGTCAAAAAACTAGTCATTTCTTCAACAATCACTGAAGTGAAGTCTATATCTTTGTGCAATTTAGACGAAATTTTATCGAAAGAGAATTACTTTGATAAGTTGTTTCTAGTTGATGCTCTTCTCATTTTGCAGAACGAATCATTCAGTCTTCGCTCTTTGATAGACAGTGATTCAGTTGTTTATACAATCATACATATCAATCTAGTCGATAAAGTATGTAAAGAGCTGAAAATTCAATCTATATCACTGACAAAAGAGAAGTTAATAAAAGAATATGATGAAAAGATATTTAAAAAGACTATCACTCATAAGATTTTATTGAATCTCATCATTGAAAGTCATAAGAAATTGACTGTTTCTATGTTGATAGCTGACATTGAACATCACGAAGTCATATTAGAAAAATCATGAATGAATAAAAATGAAATATTACTGAATATGCAAATCGATGTCATCATTTTTTCGAATCAATTAGATACTTTCATTTCGATTTTTTCAGTTTCTTTCAATTCAAAGCACTCAAGTTGATTACAATCAACTTCGTTTACTTTTATCTCTCAGTCAAAGATTTCTAGAATGCTCAAATGATTTGTTTCAACTACAATTCAGAAAGAGTCATTCTCAATTCAAAGCATAAATGTTGCTTCGTTTAAAACACTGTTGAATCGTTCAAAGAAGAATCAGACTGAAGTATTCGCTCTATTCATGAAGAATATTGATAGAGAAATTGCGTACAACACTCAGTACAATTTGAATGCTCTGAACGTCTCTTTCATCAAGAAAACTACTCAGAATTTGAAAGCTATTAAAGTCAAGCTGTCTTCAAAATATCATGATTTTCTAGATGTTTTTGATTGAGTTCAATTGAATAAACTACTCTCTCATTGCTTCTACGATCATAAAATCGAGCTCATCAGTGATTCAATGCTCTCTCGCTGTCGAGTTTATCAAATGTTCTTTGTAAAACTTCTGAAAGTAAAGAAGTACTTAAACAAGAACTTGTCGAAGAAATTCATCATTCTTAGTCAGACTCTCTATTTCTCTCTCGTTTTATTCATTCTTAAAGCAAATGAAGATCTTTGATTCTGCGTGAACTATTGAAAGCTAAATGTCATTTTCAAAAGAAATAAATATTCTCTATCGCTGATAGACGAGATCATTGATAAAATAGTGAATTGCAAGCATCTGACTAGATTGAACATCATATCAGCATTCAACAAACTGCAAATGCACTTTGATAGCGAGAATTACATCACTTTTATCACTGCTTTAGAAGCATATAAATACAAGATGTTATCATTTGAACTGACTAATGAATCGATCTTCTTTCAGCAATATATGAATGACATTCTATGAAACTTTCTGAACGACTTCTGTCAAGTCTATCTAGATGACATTCTCATCTATAGCAAAACAAGAAAGAAACATAAAAGTCACGTCAAACTAGTATTGAGTCAACTACGTGAAGCTGAACTGCAGATGAATATTCGAAAGTGCAAATTCAATGTAGAAGAGACAGTCTTTCTAGAAGTCATTGTATCAGAACAAGATCTTTGCATGAATTCAAGAAAGATGATCATCATAATCAACTGAACTACTTCGATCAATTTGAAAGAAATTCAGAGCTTCGTGAAATTTGTGAACTTTTATCGTCATTTCATTAGAAACTTCTTCAAACTAGTCAAATCGTTCACTCAATTGACTAGAAAAGACACATCTTTTGTTTGAAATAAAGTCTGCATTCAAGCTTTCAGAAATCCGAAGAAACAGATCAGTTTCGCTTCAGTTCTTCGTCATTTCAATCTCAAACATCAGACTATTTTGAAAATTGATGCATTGAACTATGTAAAAGATGAAATACTGTCTCAGTATGATGATAAGAATGTACTTCACTCGATGATCTTCTACAGCAAAAGCATGATTCTCGCTGAAATCAACTATCATATCTATGACAAGAAATTGCTGATCATTATTCGTTATTTCGAACATTGATGACTCAAGTTGAAATGTACTAAATTACTCATTCAGATATTCATTGATCATCAAGCTCTGAAGATCTTCATGAAAAACAAACAGCTGAGTTGACATCAAGTCAACTATCTGAACATTCTATCAAAGTTCAATTTTCAGATCATCTTTAGATCAGGCAAAATGAATACTAAAGTCAATGCGCTAACTTGAATGTCTTTAGCGAACGTCTCTGAATCAGCTAAACGGTTTGAAAATCGCTTTCAAACTATTCTTATCTCTGATAGAGTCAATATTCTACCTATTGACTTGAAATCAAGCGCAAATTCAAAATCAGAAGTCAATCTCTATCAAAGAGTATGATTAGTCAATTAAATAAATGAGCTCTGCAGCGAATATAAATAAGCTAAAAATGACAACAAGCTCAAGCTTCATAGCACTAAGATGAAGAATTGCAAAATTATTGATGACGTTCTATTTAGAAAAGATTTACTGTGAGTCTCTGAGAACATGCATATGAAACTACTACAAGAAGTGCATGATCAATCTTCAATCTCTCATTTCGACAATAAATGAATCATTGATCTAGTTCAGCGTTTTTACTATTGATCAGATCATTGAGCTACTATTCGATGATACATTTGAAACTGTCATGCTTGTCAGCGAAGTAAAGCTTCTAAAGATAGCATTAATGAACTTCATCATTCTCTTTCAATTTCACAGAAACGCTGAAAAGATATAGCTATGAACTTCATCACTGAGTTATCTCTGTCAGAAGACTATAACATCATTTGCACAATCATATATCATCTCATCAAAGAACGTCACTATGTTTTCTGTCATTAAGAAGACAATGACATTTCAGTCGAAGAAACAGTTTGAATCATGCTATGAAACGTCTATCGACTGCATGATCTATTTAGTTCTATTGTTTCAAACAGAGACTCTCAATTCATATCAACTATGTGAAAGAGTCTTTGCAAATGACTGAGAATCACAGCTAGTCTATTCACAGTCTATCATTTTGAGATCGATGATCAATCGAAACGAGTCAATCAAGACGTTGAATGCAAACTTAAAATCTACTGCAATTACATGCAGAACGACTGAGTCAAATGAATATCTATGATGAAATTCAGCAACAATTTCAATATCTTCTTAATCACTTCAATGACTTTCTTCTACTTCAATAAAGAATTTCACTTTCGAATAAGTTTCAATTCAGATACAACTGACTACAAAACAACTTGTGAATGACTTGAAGTTAGAAAGACAGATGATATTGTCATTTGAATGAAAGAGCTACTGAGTTTTGATCATCAACAATTGAAAAAGACGAAGCTGATCATCAAAGTTCAGATCAATAAACATAGATGAGACGTTACATATGAAGTAAATGATTGAGTTTGACTATCTTTCAGAAACGTCAAGACAACGAGACTCTGCAAAGATTTGAAAGACAAACAGCTAAATCTCTATCAAATCACTGCTAAAGTGAGTATCTTCTATCATCTTCATCTATTAGTCAGCATGAAGCATCTGCATTCAATGTTCAGCTCAAAGTTACTATGATTGTATTCAAAAGACTTTCTATCAGAACAACATTCAAAATCACTCAGATCAATCACTATTAAAGACGATGAACATTGAAAGATAAATGATATATTGAACTTCAGATGCTATTGAGATTGAATACAGTACAAAGTCAAATGAAAAGATCTAGATAAAGACAACGAATGATACTATGTTGATAAAGAGAAATTCGATGACTCAGAGAAAGTTTTGAATGAATTTCATAAACTATATTCAAGCAAATCGCGCTAAATATTGAAATAACTATCAACAAAAGCAAGCAAAGAAACTACATTCATGCAAACATGAATTTTCGAAGAAGAGAGTAATGTTACGAGCGTATCAAGACTGATTAAAGCTAGTCAACGATTTAGTCAAGATCTGATCTAGATTTGATTCAGATCTGACTCAGATATAACTCAACACTCTTTTTCTTTCTCAACACTCTTTTTCTTTTTCAACACTCTTTTCTTTCATCAATATCTTGTTCATTTACATCATCTTCTTTTCATGTTACAAACACATTTCTTTCAAGTCTAGCGCAGTCTCTGAACATTACATAAATAGAAGCTTTTGTATCAATCTTCTTCTGTATTCTTAATATTCAGTTATAGCTATCTTTAAAGATCAAGCACTATCAATTCTGATCTTCATTAATTGTATCATCTAGACACGATTCTGACACAAGCTCGATGTCAACGCGAATTCTTACTTTACTGAAAAGATTCATATTGTCTATGTGATTTTTAGACTAGAAGATGATGCTGATCAGCAAATTTATGCAAAGCATCATGTTGATGCTTTCTCACTCTATCAATCACTATCAGAGCTACTGAAACATCTGAAAGAAATTTACAAAGATCAGAATCTGATTTGAAAGTGTTGTTGCAAATACGTTGCTCTGAAGCAGCTCAACAAGCTCTTCAACTTTTTCTATTCAGAATTCACTAAAATATTCAGCTTTCTGAACTACGATGATATCATTCTGATGAACAACATTCAGAATAAAATCAACAATCATCTTCAGAACGCGTTGTCAGTTTGTCTCATAATTTTAGGTCGCTTGATAAGCTTAAAATCTTTCTTCAAGATGTAAATAACAAACAACAAGTCAATTATCAGCTACGTGACGAGCAATGAACAGTCAAATTGATAGTAGCTTCGAAAAAACGTTTTGTTTCTTCATTGACATTAGCATCAGTCTTGATTACTAGTTATGTTCAACTCACTACTTTTTTCACCCTTGAATCTGAATGATCAAGAATGTCAATCATCTGCTTCAACTGCAAAGTATTGAATCATCTTTCAAAGAACTGCTCTCAGCTGAAGACTAGTACTTCAACATCTCATGCATTCATCTCTTGTCTCAATGAGATCATTATGTCAAAAGAAGAGAAGAAATTATTTACAGAGAAATCGAAGAATGAGGCAAAAAACTAGTGACTTTCATCAAAGACACAATGAAAGATGTGTTAATTTCTTCAACAATAAGCAGCTCAAATGATTTCTTTGCTTTGAAATCTTTGATTACTGAATGTGTACTATCTAGCAATGAAATTAGTTACTCATTAAAGTCATTGATTGACATTGAAGCAGCTGACTATTCGTTCATTGATGAATTAATCGCGCAGAATGTTTTTGATCATTTGCAAATCAAATCTTTATCTTTAATTAAGCTCAAATCAATAAGAAAATTCGATGATCATTATGCAAAGAAACTCATTATTCATGCAATTTATTTGAATCTGACTGTTCAAGATCATACGATTAACACAACTTTTATGTTGATCACTTGATTAAATCAACATCAAATGATTCTTGAAAAAACATGAATGAACAAAATCAATCTAGTAATTGATATGCAAATTGATTTTCTTCGATTTTCGAATTTCACTTCTAGTCAGAAATCAATTGTTCTGTTCTCAAGCAATAAAACAATCACGAAACAAAAGAGCTTGACTTCTACTCAAATACTAAAGAAATCTATCTCTTTTGTTGTCACTTGACTCAGCGAGAAGTCATCTTCATTCAGTAGAATCGTGAAATCATCTAGTTCAATCAACTTCGCTTCGTCTTTCAATTCAATGAACATAGCAATGATAAAAGCTGCAGCATATAAATCACTAGTCAAATGATCGAATGTGGCTACTTTCGTGATCATCATCACGAAAATCGATCGACTTCTAAAAACAGCTAGAAATAAATCAGAAGACGTAAATCTACAAGAACTGTCACATGAAAAGATTTTAAAAGAAGTCAAAGCTAAGCTTTCTTCGAAATATCATGACTATCTAAACGTGTTTGATCGAGCGATGACTGATCAACTACTCTCTCATTATCTCTATGATCATAAAATAGAGTTGATCGACGAGAAAATATCTTCTCGAAGTCGTCTCTATCATATGTCTGATTACAAGCTTCAAAAGATGAAGAATTATCTGATCAAGCATCTGAATAAAGACTTTATATTCTCTAGTTCAGCTTCATACGCTTCGCTCATACTATTCATTGAAAAGAAAGACGATAGCTTGCATTTCTGCGTCGATTACAGAAAGCTCAATGCTTTGATTAAACGATATCACTACTCTTTGTCATTAATAGACGAGACTCTCGCTTGTATACAAGGTAGCAAATATCTTACTCGATTGAACATCATTGTCATCTTCAACAAACTGCGTATGCATTCAAGCAGCATTTGACTATCTTTATCATCTCTTTTAATTTCTACAAATATCACGTGATGTCTTTTGAATTAATCAACGACTCGACTTTCTATCAACACTATATGAACGACGTGCTATTTGACTATCTTCATCAGTTTTGTCAGATTTATCTAGATGACATTATCATCTACAGCAAAACACTGAAGAAACATAAGCGACATGTATGATTGATTTTACATAGACTACGAGAGACTGATCTTCAGATGAATATAAACAAGTGCGAGTTTCATATTCAGAAGATCTTCTTTCTGAGACTATTGCTATTCATTAAAGAACTAAAAATGAATCTCAGAAAAGTACAAGCAGTAATTGAATGATTTACTTCTACAAATCTCACTCAGATGCAGTTCTTCGTTGACTTCTGCAACTTCTATCAACGTTTTATAAAGAACTTTTCGAAGATTGTTCATTCTCTGATTCAACTAACTCAAAAAGAGATGATATTTGAATGAAATTAAGCTTGTCAAACAATCTTTGATCATATAAAGAAATGAATGACTGAAGCTTTTATTCTTCGTCATTTTGATCAGAATAAAGAGACTATTCTTGAAACAGACTTATTCAACTACGTCAATGATGACATACTTTCTCAGTATGATGACGAAGAAACATTGCATTCAATGATCTACTACAGCAAGAATCTGAGTCTCGCTGAGTGCAATTACGAGATCTACGACAAGAAATTACTAGCAATTATTTGTGTCTTCAAGCATTGATGATCTGAGCTGAAATTGACTAAACTACTCATCAAGATGTTCATTGATCATCAAGCTTTAACGTCATTAATGAAAGATAAAAAGCTAAGTAGACGTCAAATGCGTTGAGTACAAAAGCTCATTGACTTCAACTTCAAAATCATGTATCGTTCAGATAAACAAAACATCAAAGTCGATGCATTGACTCGTCAAGTCAATTCAGTTTCTAGAAATCTTGAGAATGAATGATGTTGCTATCAGTGAACTACAATTCTCACGTTGAATTGAATGAAAATTGCTGATCTAAAAGAGAAAGAAAATGATGAATCAATTTATTAATTGATTTTAAAAGTTAATAAAATCAACGAGAATTGTATTCTACTTCGTGAAGTCGTATTAAAAGATGAAGCTCAATATGAAGATACTAAATTAAGAAATTGTCAAGTTCAGAACGAAATACTATATCGAGATGATTTTCTATGAGTTTTCTTCGATGAGCATCTTCAAATAAAGTTAATTCAAAAAGTTCATGATCAATCTTCTATTGATCATTTCGAAATTCTCAGAATGATGAAGATCATAAGAAGATACTACTATTGATCTTCAATGTGAAAGACAATAGATCAATATATTTGAAACTGCTACATTTGTCAATGATCAAAGACTTCTTGAAATAAATTCAATGAACTACTACATTCTCTACTCATACTTGAACAGTAATGAAAGAACATAGTCATGAATTTCATCATTGACTTATTTTTTTTGAAAGGCAAAAACATCATACTAACAGTGATATGTAAACTGACAAAGAAACGACACTATATCTCTTGTTTTACTGATGACGAAGAAATCACAGCAGAAAAAACAGCTGAGCTAATGCTTCAGTGAATATATTGAATACATGATTTACTCAATTTCATTGTTTTGAATCGAGACTCTCAATTTATCTTCATTCTATGAAAGTTTCTTTGCAAAAGACTGAGCATTAATCTTTGACTATTCACTGTTTATCATTCTCAAATCGACGATCAAAGTGAATGAGTCAATCAGAATGTTGAAAGATATCTTTGATTCTTCTGTTTATACATGCAGAATGACTGAGCTAAGCTACTACTCATGATTAAGTTTGTTGACAATAATGCTCTGTTCTCAGTCATCTTCTCAATTTCTTTCTTTCTAAACAAAGACTTTCATTCTTGTATGAGCTTCAAACTTGATACAATCAAATATGAAAGCTCTCATGAACGCTTGCAAGCGACTAAAGTCGAGAATATATCTGAACATATGAACAAGATCTTGATGTTTGCTCGTGAATCTCTAGTCAAAACACGGAAACAAATAATGAAATAAGTCAATAAGCATAGAAAAGAAGTTGATTACAAGATTGAATCAAAGATGTTTCTCAATGAAAGAAACATCATTACAGCAAGATTTTTCAAGAAGCTAGATGACAAAATGCTCGATTCTTTCATCAATTTAAATCTCGTCAACTTTTCATATAAACTGAAATTATCAGAGTTTATGCATGTTCATGATGTATTTCATTCTGATCTGCTTTGCTCTGCGATTGATGACTTCTTGCCTGATCAAAAGCATGAACTCTCAGATTCAATAGTGATAAACGATGAAGATGAGTGAGAAATCAATGATATATTGAATTCTCGTTGATATCAAAGATGACTGCAGTATAAAGTCAAATGAAATGACTATGACAATGATCTCAATTGATACAACGCTGATGATGACGAATTTATGAACGCTCAGAAGATCATTGACGATTTTCATATTTGATACTTGAACAAACTGCGCTAATCAACAATTCAATCAATCATGATTGAGCAATCAATTGAGTTGAGCGAAAAATACATTCATGCAAACATGAATCATTGAAGAGAAAGAGTAATGTCATGATTCTAATCTTGTCAGACTCAGTCTTTTAATCTTGTTAAATCTATTCTCGCTTTGTCATCTTGATTAGTTTCTATTGAGTCTAGCGTCAACTGAGAAACATACATATGTAGTCAGCTTCTTTTCTGTAGCTATCTTTCTTTCTTAGCATTTATCTTCTAGTTAAATGACACTTATATTGACTCGCTCTATGCTGATTTCTAACACAATTATCTTAAGCAAATTAAAAAGAATATAAGAAGAAGTACTTGTTCATTAAGTGCTGTTATAGTAAAGACTTGCAAAAAAGTCTCAATCAAACTTGCAAAGTATTATGTCAAGATCAAAGACAGCAATGAAACAATGTATAATCTTGCAAATATTCTGAATTCTACAATGAAGCTAAATCTTTACAAGACTTGAGATGATAAAGACAATGAAGATACAGATCATGATGAAAAGTTTATTCATTATAAGATCAAGTACAAGACAGAATTTAAAGAATATTTTCATCATTACTATGAAGATTCAACTGTTGATTTAAAAGCAGAAGCACAAAGAGTAAGAAGTGATGCTGATAAAATAATGCATTATAATAATGCATTTAATCATTTACTAATGATCTTGTAGTTTGTTGCAACTGTTAGAAAATCATTGCTTCAACAATTTCAGCATGCTTATTTTTTTCAAAATGAAGATGATCAATATCTTTGCATTAATGTTATAAATGAGAAATGTTCAACATGATAATTTTAAAAAAACAATACTTTGAATTTTTCTAAATTAATGCAAATAATAATAATAATAAATTCATACATTCTTGTAACATCAATTAGATCGACTCATGAAGAACTTTATGCTATGTGTGTCGAGTGAACAAAACTCTGTGAGATAGAAAATCGCTCGCTGTCTATACAACTGCTACATGCAGTCGAGACAATAAAACTGAGACTATGTATCAAATTTGTTCGCGATGATTGCATGTTAAAGAATGAATGTTCTTGTCATTCTAAACTGCTTCAGCAGCTTCGTTTTCATCATCATTCTTGCTGTTGTCTTGAAACTCTTCGTGATTGAGACGATGACTTGATAGTTCGTGAATTCAACGTCTTGTAGCATATTCAGTTGAAGATGCGTTCAATTCAAACAATGCATCAGAATATGCTTGACTGTCTGATGACTTTATTTGCAGTTGTATCAAAGACTATTCACGCTTGACATGTTTCTTGAGTGCAGATAAATCTTCAGCTTTATGCGTTCAATTCTGATGTAAATTGCAAGAATGCTTTCAATCTTCTGAAAATCATCACGCATCTTTACTGACTTCTTGAATAAATGAAATCTTTGAGCGAAAGATGCATTAATGTCTGCGATGCGTTTTTTGTAGTTTTCTCATCGAAGATTTCATTGACTTTTGTAAAACTGTGCAATTGCACGTTTGCTTGTTTGAATCATCATTAAGAAATCGAGTCATCTGCATCTAAACTGTATCTTTGCTTCTTTGCAAATTGAAGCATTCAGAAACGTCATTTTTTTGAAGATTGAAAAGCAAGAAATGAGTTTATTAGTTTTTATCAGATGAGCATGTATGATTTTACATGCTTGTCGAGTCTTCTGTGTTCTGTCGTCGATTCAACTGCGTAGTGTGACTTGATTCTGAAGTTTATTCAGATGAACATGTAGCGAGAATGTGTATGTTTCGACTTTCAGCGTTTTGTTATAAATCTGCATAGAGCGAATCATATGAGTGTATTCTAACTAGAAGTTCAAAGTCGAAGAAGAAAGAAGATGCAACACGTCGTGAATTTTACTCACGAAGGCACGCTAGGCCGCTAGCGTGTCAACATCAGCTCTATACTAGTCTATGATAGTCTGACACGATCTATGTTAGACTAACTCGAAGTGCACGATCACAACATTACTTCTTCTTTTCATCTAGCAATGTTCTCATTGCTGCAGTTCGATTGATCTTTCTTAAGTCGATTTCTATCTTGACTTGTTTGAATATCGTTCATGAAAGTCATTTACAATCTTCGAACATTCTTCGAATTCACTTTCATTGACGTTGTATCAATGTAGATCGACGTCGTATTCTTTTCAATTGACACGATATTGTAGTCGTTTATCTCTTTCGTAGTGCCTGAAGTTCAGTATGTTCTTCATCTTTCATTCATCTTCGTTGTCGATCACTATAGAATCAGACGATTCATTTCGTTGTTCATTCAGAGAATTCTTCGAATCTAGTTGCAGCAGATTTGATGTGAACTTCGAATGTATCTTCATAGTCGATGATAGTTTCAGTCAATAAGCATGTTCAATCTCGATCAGAATCTTGAAGAGTTCTAGCATCTTATCGTCTAGCTTCTTTGATGATCGTGAGATTGTTATGTTTCTAGAATTCAGAAACATCATGTCATCTATCTTGTAGATCATTTTCTTTCAATGCTTGTCAGTCTGTTTCTTCATTGTGACTCTGACTCTTGTCAAGACTTGCTTGATCAATGCTAGTGATCATTTCATGTGTTCGAATATATTCTTTGCTTTGCCTGCTTCGATTCTAGCTCGAGTGATCTCATATTCGATTGAGTTCGAATCGAAACTCATATGAGGGTGAAAGTTCTTATTCAGAAAGAACGTCAACTGTTCAATTGACGACGAAATAGCATTGTTATCGATGAATTCAGTCATAGATAATCAGGCGAACTAATCATCTTGCATATACGAGTAATAGCTTCATAGATATTGTTTCACATTCTGATTCGCTCTTTCTGTTTGATCATCTGTCTGCAAATGATAGTCTGTGAATAGTTTCACCTTGATGTCGAGTCTCAGACATAGAGACTTTCAGACAATCGATATGAATTGTGAATCACGATCGAACACTATTGATCTTGATAGTTCATGAATTCTGAAGATTCATGTCAACAGTAGCTTGACTGTTTGTTCTGCGAAGATTTCTTCGTCATCTGATCAACACAATATATAATGTCGTTTCTTAGACAATCGATCTATGACTGTCAGAATCGCGTTGTTTTCATCACTTTCTGATAGATTGATAATGAAGTCTAATGATATGTTCTGTCATCGCTGCTCGAATATGAGCAATGACTTCAGTAATTCATTGATTCGATCTCTCAATGCTTTTGATCTACGGCAAACGTAACAGTTTCGAATGTAACGCTTGATCATCGTTCTCATCTTCGATCAGCAATATGATCGTCTCAGCAAGTTCAACGTTCAATTCATGTCAGAATGATCACTGATCGAAAGATCATGTGCTTCTCTTATCAATCAAATGATCATTGACTGAAAAACTCATAGTCTATCATCTTTTCAGAGTACTTCATCAAGTACTCTGCAGTTGTTCAGATCAATATCTTGACAAGTTCTTCTGTTCTGTTTCATGAATGCTCGAATATCGATACATAGTTGATTCGTTCGATTTTCGACTATAATCTGATTCTGAATAGAAATCACTTCTTCGATCGAATCTTCGTTAGCTTTCGATTCTTGTTCCGACTCTGAGTCAGATCTGAGCAAGATCTGAGTCAGATCTGAGTCAGATTTCTGATCATCTTCTTGATCAGCTTCTATTGACTGCAATTCAAACTTGCTTTCTGACAATAGCAGCTGATGCTGATATAGCTTTCGATCATCGTTTGTCTCAATCGACTTGACGTCTGACATTCTGATCAGCACGTCGACTTTCAGATTCTGTTTTTCTGACTGATATATGATCTTGAAGTTATATTTAGATAACTTTTCAGCTCATTTAGTCTGTCGTCGAGTCAGTTCTTTGATGATCATGAAGTACTTCAAATTCAGATGATCGATGAAGATCTTGATCGAAATATCTGTACATTTCAATTCAGAGCGTCAGTGCTTCAAGCAGCGAATAATAGTCAGCAGTTCTTTGTCATAGATCTCGTAGTTGCATTCTGCAAGAATCATGTTCTTGCTATAGAAGATCATTGAATGTAGAATGTCTTCATCATCATACTGAGACAATACTTCGTCGTTCACATAGTTCGAGAAGTTTGTTTTCAGAATAGCTTTTCTGATCAAGTCGAAATGCTTCAGAACGAGAGCTGTCGTCATCTGTTGCTTTAGTTCTTCAAAGATCGTCTGACAAATCTCTGTTCATTCAAAGAAATGATCTTTTCAAGTCAGCTTTATCATAGATCGAGCGATCTTTGAGAAGTTCTTTATGAATCGTCGATAGAAATTGCAAAAGTCAATGAAGATCTGCACATGAGTCAACGATTGAAGCACTTTTCAGTTTCGAATCACATCTACTTTTCGAGAATTCATTCGTAGATCATTGATGAATATCAGTAGTTCAAGAAACGAGGTTTTCTGAATCTTGAATTCGCACTTGTCAATGTCTATCTGCAAGTCGACTTTGCGAAGCTTGTCTAGCACTTCTTTCACATGAATTCTATGTTTCTTCAAGATCTTACTGTAGATAAGAATATCATTCAAATATGTCTGACAGAATTTATGTAGACAGTTGAACAACACATCGTTGATATAGTGCTGAAAGAACGCGAATTCATTGATTAATTCAAAGAGCATTACTTTATACTTATAGACATCGAAGAAAGTAACGAATGTGATTAGATTCTTGCTTTCAGTACTCATGCAAAGCTTATTGAACGTGACGATAATGTTGAGTCGAGTCAAATACTTACTGTCTTGAATTCGAGCGAGTACTTCGTCTATCAAGAGTATTGAATAACGATCTCTTTTGATCAGAGCATTCAGTTTTCGATAATTCACGCAAAAGCGAAGACTATCGTCTTTCTTTTCGACAAATAGTATTGACGAAGCGAAAGAAGCTTTACTGAGTGTGATGAACTTCTTCTTCAAATTCTCTTCTAGATACTCTTTGACCTTCTGCAACTTGTAGCTCGACATGAGATACAATCAACTTCTAGAAGATTGATTCTCACTTTCTAATTCAATCTTATGATCGTATGATCGATGTGAAGACAACTGCATTGTCTTTTCTCTATCAAAAACATTCAGAAAGTCGTGATAGATTATCGAAAGCTTCTTCTTTAGTTCATTTAATGACATGACAGAGATCATTTCATTCAGTTTCGCGAAATCTTCGACTGAGCTAAGCGCTTTGTTGATTTCACTAATGATCAAGAAGAAGATCTTGATCTTCTTATTCTTGACTAGAGTTCAATACACAGCGACTTCGATCATGATAATATTGACGAGTCTCTTTTTCTCAGTTGACTGAAAGAAACGAAGTTGATCGAGATCAACTTAAGTGCTTTGCTTTCATATGAGAACAGATTCAATGAATTGATTCACTAGTTTCTGATTCGTGAGTCGCTTCAAGATGATTGTCAACGTAATCATTGAGTTCAAGTTCTTTCATTTCATTTTGCAGATCTCGCTTGACTCAGATCTGTGAAATGCTGATTGACTGCTTGCTTTTGAAACAACAGATTTCGATGTTCGAATCTTCAACGATGATATTAATCGATTGTTTGCAGAATCTATCAAAATTTGATTTCTTTTCAATCAGAGATTTTCAATGATTATCTTGTGCTGATCTAGATGAGTTATCAATAGAGACATCATTTCATTCTTGTGTTCTTGTATCATGATCGATGTATACAGAGCATGTGTAATCGACTTTCAATCAGAGATTTCATCATACGATCGAATCAACTTTGATTTTGACAGCGATATTGACTGAATATCAAAGCGTTCACATAGCTCTGACATCAAAGATTCATCGATGAAAATCATGTCAGTGACTTCAGTATCTATCAGAGCAAGAAATCTGAATATCTTTTCTAGACTATTTAAGATGACGTCAACAGTGAACGACTTGAAATCAAATGAATTATCAGGCATGCTGATGAAACAAAATATGAGTATATCGTTCTCAGTCACTACTTTGACGAGAGCAGATCGTTTTTCGAATTCGCAGCAATCTCGTGCACTTGAGTCATCTCGAGACAGTCATATGCTTTATGTTCTGACTTCTTGCATTTGAAGCAAAGTTCTTTCTTAAACAACTCTTTCTGAATAGAGTCGAGATTCGATCTTCTGAGTTTCTTTCACGAAGAAACTGATGACGTGAGTCGAGCAGTCGATGTGTTAGAGACAGAGCGAGCAGCTTGAGTCGCTGATGCTTTGACGACTGATCGCGCGTTCAATTCAGTTAATCTAACATCGACTCGCATGCAGATGTCGATCAACTCATTCAAATTCGTGATTCGTTCATTGAGCGTTGCTCGTTGAAGGTCTGAGCTGATCTTGTGCTGAAGATCATCTAGTAGAATCTTGTTATTGTATTCTAGTTCTGCACTAAATCTCTGAAATTTCATTCAAAATTCATGAAAGAAGATTTTGTTCTGATACAGCTTCAAATACTGTCGTTGAGTTGTGTGATGATGATTGAGATCGTCGTACATTTTATTGATAATCGATAGCACTTCTTCGACTTCTAGAAATGAGTTCAAGAAGATATCTTGCATGCGAGAAGCTATGTGCTTGGTCGCAGCTTCACTGACTCGACTTTCGATGTATGCAATCTTCAACTCTTCAATAGAAAAATGATTCTTATTTGTCTTCAGCTTATTTCGCATTTGAAACAGTCAATTGTCTACATTCTGCATTGAATCTTCGAACAGAGATGAGTTGAGTAACTTGATCGACTTCAAGAATTGATCTTCAGAAATTGAAGTGCTTTTTCGACTTGATGCAGCTTCTAGATGATGTATAATCACGCTCTTGTTTCTATTCTCTTTCTGCAGACGCGTCTGCGTAATCTTCAACGTGATGTTTATCTCGTTGACATCTTCTAACATCTGAATCATGTCATTGTAAATCTCGATTTCGATGTCGTGCTGTTGACACATGTACTTGATAAAGACAACAATGTCGTCTGCTTCATGAGTGCTTATTCAAGCATTCAGTTCAGTGTTGATGCTGATCTTGATCATTTCGTGATCAAAGAGCAACGCGTTTGTGTTCTCTTTTTCTGTATTCGACGACGCATTCGTGTCTTCTTCTTCTGAAACTGTTCGATTCTGTGATAGAAGTGATTCTCTTCTAGCATTTTGAAGTTCATAGCGAGCAATGCTCGCTGATTCTGAGCTTCTAGTCATGATATGAGTAGAAAATTGCTGATCGAAATTCTGATGTTACTCTATCGAACTTTCTGAGTTCAAGTACTGCTGAAATTTCTGGTTTCTGATGACGAGCTCAATAAAGAGTTAGTCAAGAGCAACGCGTTCGTGTTCTTCGATTCTGATTCTATCGAAATTTCTGGTTTCGAATCAAGATTCTTCTTTAGAAATTTCTGGTTTCTATCGAGCTTTCTGAGTTCAACTTCTGATTTGAATTGTGTAGCTTGTTTTTATATCGTCTACACGTCGATAGCAAGGTTAATGAGCTTTGAACTAATGTTATGAGTCTGCATAAAGCGAATCATATGAGTGTATTCTAACTAGAAGTTCAAAGTCGAAGAAGGAAGAAGATGCAACACGTCGTGAGTTTTACTCACGAAGGCACGCTAGGTCGCTAGCGTGTCAACATCAGCTCTATACTAGTCTATGATAGTCTAACACGATCTATGTTAGGCTAACTTGAAGTGCACGATTGCAACACGTTTCGATGTTCACTTTTCTGAAAACGTTGATCACATGATGCAACGCTTGATTCTGAAGAGTTTCTAATCTTCATTTTGTACTCAACAATCTCTTTTTCTTATCACGTTGATGTCATACTGATGCTTTGAACATTATTCTCAATCTTATCATTGCAGAGTATATCTGTCTTGCTTTTGCAAATGTAACTCTTCAGATGAAAATCTCAAGTCAACTAAGCATCAGCATCTTGATGATGTGATCTGCTTCTATTTGATGAAGATGCAAATCTCATTGTAGTTTCATGTTCAGTTGCACTTCAAGAACTCGTACATCTGATTTTAACTTTATTATCGAGTTTTCTATGCATAGACTGACTGTCATGTCAAATTTTTTTGACTTATGAGTGAAGTGAGTAAGTTCATATTTCTTTGAAGCAAATGTAGCATCATGAGTTTTGCATTTAAAGTAAGTACTTATTAGAAGTACAATTGAGTCAATGCATAAAAGTAATGCACAAGAATAATGTGAATGTGATTTTAAGAATTACACTGTTTATTTAATTAATGAAAACAGACATTTTTTAATCTGTCTTGAAAAACATGACATCAAGATTCATCATGAAATTCTTCATAAATCTCATATTTTTATCTTGAATGATGATGCATTTAACATGAATTGTCATCAAGTTGATGTCTGCATAAAGCAAAATGTCAATGAAAATTCTACAACAAAAGTGATAATGTGAAAAAGTAATGCACTTACTTTTCATAAAGAAAATCATAAAGTTTTCAGTAACTTCTTGAAGAGCACTCAAAACAAAACATTGAATGCAAAAATCATATTGTAGCATGTTTGTTTAAGCATAATCATGCATAATTTCTTTAATCAATCTTTCAAATATTATTTTAAGAATGAGATTTTCTGCAATCTTCTGATATTTTCAAATTTCATGCAACGCAACAGTGTCTGATTTGTAGCATCTTTTCTGTTGCAAAGCATTAATATGTCAATAAATAATGCATTATTCATGTGCATTATCTTTTTAGTAGTAGTAATAAATTTAAAGACTGAAGTTTCTTTGATAGCATAATGATCAGTTAAATGCATTGAATTTTTAAATGTTTTACATGCTGATGCACATGTTAAAAATGAACTTGTCAGCAATAAACAAGTCATATTGCATTATCAATATGCATTATTGATAACATTCTTGCTGCATGTCATTGTTTATCAAGAATGATTGATTTGATTTATGTAAACTTAATTTTTGAAAGTATTATCTTCAAAAGTATTATTTATTGAAATGTTGATTACTAAAATGATTCAAGAAAATATGATAAAAGAAGTGATTGAAAAATCAGAAAAGAAATTGAAGAAAATATTAAATAAGTATTAAGAAATAAGTGTTAAGAATAATAATTAAATATTTCTCGTTGCACTCAAATTCATCTTACTTGATGAGTTTTTTCCTTACTTTTCTTACTTTTCAATCTGTTCATATTTTATTAAACTACTCAAATTTCATCAATACTGTTGCATTACTCAAATGCATTATCAAGAAAACAATGTTGACTTTAACAAATACTTTTCACTTTGTTCAACAGTTCAAAGATAATTTTTCATGAAAATTAATTTATTTCACTTAATAAATTATCAATTTATTTCTTACTTTTCAAAATTCTCTATCTGTTCATATTTTATCAAACTACTTAAATTTCATCAATATTATTGCATTATTCAAATGCATCATCAAGAGAACAATGCTGATTTTAACAGATACTTTTCACTCTGTTCAACAGTTCAGAAATAATTCTTCATAAAAATTAATTCATCTCACTTGATGTTATATCTTTTACTTTCTCAAATTCTCTACAAGTTCATATTCTATCAAACGATTCAAATTTCATTGATACTGTTGCATTACTCAAATGCATTATCAAGAGAACAATGTTGACTTTAACAGATAATGTTCACTTTATTTGTAAATTTAAAGTCTATTGCAAGTTAAAATCATGATGAAAATTGATTCAATGAAATCAAAGAACATTACAAGTGATAAAATAATAATCATGTAATCATATTTAAATAACTATACAAATTAAAATAGTTCAATGTTTGAAAAGAAGTGAATGAGATTAACAAAATGATGATGAAAAACAATGTAAAAGACGAGATAAAACAAGAGCAAAAGAACAAAAATATTCATGATAATGCATCTTAATAATACAATATTAAATAAAGCACTAATCTGTTTATAGTTGAATGCTTTGAATTGAAAATCAGATGTAAGACAGATACTAAGATTGTTACTGAAATAACGCAGCTTTTCAATATAACTGTTGTGATACAAAATGCAAATAGTACTGCAGAGAAAATTGCTTCAAAAGCAACAAAGATATGAATTATTTATATGCATTATCTTTTAGTTGTAAAAACTAATATCAATTTTAGAAGATAACAAATGAGCTGAACATAAGCAAAAAAATATCAAAATTTATAATCTTTATAATTCATTTAATTCAACAAAGAATTCTTCATCATAATGATTTGAAGAAGTTAAAACAAACTAATGATACTAATTTTATGACAGCTTTTCAAAGTTTTGCAACAGAATTCATCACTTTCTCAACTGTCAAAGAACAAGAAATTCAAAATTCAATACATGCAATAAATTCTAATTTGAATGATCTCATCATAGTAAAAAATGATGATGCAAAAATGTTTTATGAAGTAAAGAAGAATGAGAAGAAACTACAACATGATGAATATGAAATAATCAGTAGTGAGAAGAAAGAAAATAATGAAAGTGAAAAGAAAATAATAAAGCTGTTCAACTAGCGAACAGCACTTATCTTACTTTCTAAGTTCTAATCATAATTCATAATTTTATAAATTCATAGTGCATTATCTTTTTACATTATCATGAAGAATGTTTGATAAAAAGTCATGATGAAAATCATGAAATCTTCATAATGAAGATTGTTTAATCAAGCTATTTACATTTATTTAATATCTTGTTGAATTGAATTAAGTTGTTGAGTTAAATTGTTGAATCAAGCTTTTCAATTCAATTTGAGTTCTTGAGTTCAACTTCTCAATTCAACTTGATACTTTTTCAAAAAAAATTCAACTTAACTTGATACTTTTTAAGTCAAGTACTTAACTTGAACTTAAGTACTCAACTTGATGTGATCAATCTACTTAAATAGAATGATTCTTCTCATGTAAAGTGATGCAGATTGAAGTTTTTTACAAGAATGCTTTCTTTCAACATGTGCAGCGTCTTTTCAATGTCTGAAAGATTTTCTTTTTCATGAATGATTTCATGATTTTTGAGTGATAAATTGTATGCTTCATGAATGTATATAACTTTCTGAATCATCTGTACATCATCTGTTAATGTTTATAACATAATTGTATTTACATCTTTGAAGTATTATGTTGAATATCAGATGTTGCTGTTGATTCTCTTATTTATGTAGAAACAGATTCTATCTTCATTATTCTTTAGCATGAAGTTGACAGTTGTTGAGCAGTATGCTCTGAAAATATCATCAAATCATCAGAGTTTTTGAAGAATCAGAATGTCATTGTTATGAGTCTGCATAAAGTGAATCATATGAGTGTATTTTAACTAGAAGTTCAAAGCTGAAGAAGAAAGAAAATGCAACATGTCATGAGTTTTACTTATGAAGACACGCTAAATCGCTAGCGTGTCAACATCAGTTCTATACTAGTCTATAATAGTCTGACATGATTTATGTTAAATTAATTCAAAGTGCATGATTGCAACATTACTTTCTCTCTTTATTTAGCAATGTTCTCATTGCTGTAGTTCAATCAATCTTTCTTAAGTTAATTTCTATCTTGACTTGTTCAAATATTGTTCATGAAAGTCATTTATGATCTTCAAGCATTCTTCAAATTTACTTTCATCAACATTGTATTAATGTAAATCAACGTTGTATTCTTTTCAATTGACATGATAGTGTAGTCGTTTATCTTGTTCGTAGTGTCTGAAGTTCAGTATGTTCTTCATCTTTCATTCATCTTCATTATCAATCATGATAAAGTCAGATAATTCATTTCATTGTTCATTCAAAGAATTCTTTGAATTTAGTTGCAGCAGATTTGATGCAAACTTCGAATATATCTTCATAATCAATGATAATTTCAGTCAATAAGCAATTAAGCATGTTCAATCTTAATCAGAATCTTGAAGAATTCTAGCATTTTATCATTTAGCTTCTTTAATGATCGTGAGATCATTATGTTTCTAAAATTCAGAAACATCATGTCATTTATCTTGTAAATTATTTTCTTTCAATGTTTATTAATCTGTTTCTTCATTGTGACTCTGACTTTTGTCAAGACTTGCTTAATCAATGCTAGTGATCATTTTATGTGTTCAAATATATTCTTTGCTTTGTTTGCTTTGATTTTAACTTGAATAATCTCATATTCAATTGAGTTCAAATCGAAGTTCATATGAAAGAGAAAGTTCTTATTCAGAAAGAACATTAACTGTTCAATTGATGACGAAATAGCATTGTTATTAATGAATTCAATCATGAATAATCAGATGAATCAATCATTTTGCATATATGAGCAGTAGCTTCGTAGATATTATTCTACATTCTGATTCATTCTTTCTGTCTGATCATTCATTTGAGAATGATAATTGATGAATAGTTTCATCTTGATGTTTAGTCTCAGACATAAAGACTTTCAGACAATTGATATGAATTGTGAATCATGATTGAACACTATTGATCTTGATAGTTCATGAATTCTGAAGACTCATATCAACATTAGCTTAACTGTTTATTCTGCAAAGATTTCTTTCTCATTTGATCAACATAATATATAATGTTATTTCTTAAACAATCAATTTATGACTGTCAGAATCGCGTTGTTTTCATCACTTTCTGATAGATTGATAATGAAGTTTAATGATATGTTCTGTCATTACTGCTCAAGTATGAGCAATGACTTCAGCAGTTCATTGATTCAATCTCTCAATGCTTTTGATTTACAATAAACGTAATAATTTTGAATGTAGTGTTTAATCATTATTCTCATCTTTGATCAGCAATATGATTATCTCAGCAAGTTCAACGTTTAATTCATGTCAGAATGATCATTGATTGAAAGATCATATGCTTCTTTTATCAATCAAGTGATCATTAACTGAGAAACTCATAGTCTATCATCTTTTCAGAATACTTCATCAAGTACTTTGCAATTGTTTAGATTAATATCTTGATAAGTTTTTCTATTCTGTTTCATAATTATTTGAATATCAAAGCATAGTTGATTCATTTAATTTTCAACTATAATCTGATTCTGAATAGAAATCATCTCTTTGATCAAATTTTGATTAGCTTTCAATTCAAGTTTTGAATCTAAGTTAAATTCTGAGTCAAATTTGAGTAAGATCTGAATCAGATCTTAATTAACTTTCTGATCATTTTCTTGATCAGCTTTTATTGACTGCAATTTAAACTTACTTTCTGACAATAGCATCTGATGCTGATATAACTTTTAATCATCATTTGCTTCAATTAACTTAACGTCTGACATTCTGATCAGCATGTCAACTTTCAAATTCTGTTTTTCTGACTGATATATGATCTTAAAGTTATATTCAGATAACTTCTCAACTCATTTAGTTTATCATCTGATCAGTTCTTTGATCATCATGAAGTACTTCAAATTCAGATGATCAATGAAGATCTTGATTGAAATATCTGTACATTTTAATTCAGAGCATCAATACTTCAAGCAGCAAATAATAATCAGCAGTTTCTTGTCATAAATCTTGTAGTTGCATTCTGTAAAAATCATGTTCTTGCTGTAGAAAATCATTAAATGTAGAATGTCTTCATCATCATATTAAGACAATACTTCATCGTTAACATAGTTCAAGAAGTCAGTTTTCAGAATAACTTCTCTGATTAAGTTAAAATGCTTCAGAATGAAAGTTATCATCACTTGTTACTTTAGTTTTTTAAAGATCATCTGACAGATTTCTGTTCATTCAAAAAGATGATTTTTTCAAGTTAACTTTATCATGAGTTGAATAATCTTTAAGAAGTTTTTTATGAATCATCAATAGAAATTGCAGAAGTCAATGAAAATCTGCATATGAATCAATGATTGTGACACTTTTCAGTTTCAAATCACATCTACTTTTTGAAAATTCATTCGCAGATCATTGATGAATATTAATAGTTTAAGAAACGAGATTTTCTGAATCTTGAATTTACACTTGTCAATGTTTATCTGCAAATTGACTTCACAAAGCTTGTTTAGCACTTCTTTTACATGAATTCTATGTTCTTTCAAGATTTTACTATAAATGAGAATATCATTCAAGTATGTCTGATAAAACTTGTGCAGACAGTTAAACAATACATCATTGATATAATGCTGAAAGAACGCAAGTTCATTGATTAATTTGAAGAACATTACTTTATACTTGTAAACATTAAAGAAAGTAACAAAAGTAGTTAAATTCTTACTTTCTGAACTTATGTGCAATTTATTAAACATGATGATAATGTTGAATTAAGTCAGATACTTACTGTCTTGAATTTAAGTGAATACTTCGTTTATCAAGAGTATTGAATAATGATTTCTTTTGATTAAAGCATTCAATTTTCAATAGTTTATACAAAAGCAAAGACTATCATCTTTCTTTTCAACAAATAGTATTGATGAAGTGAAGAAAGCTTTGCTGAGTGTAATAAACTTCTTCTTCAAGTTCTCTTTTAAATACTTCTTGATCTTTTGCAACTTGTGATTCAACATGAGATATAATCAACTTCTAGAAGATTAACTCTCATCTTTTAATTTAATCTTATGATCATATGATCAATGCAAAGATAACTGCGTTGTCTTTTCTTTATTAAAAACATTCAGAAAGTCATGATAAACTATTGAAAGCTTCTTCTTCAGTTCATTTAATGATATGACAAAAATCATTTCATTCAGTTTCGTGAAATCTTCAACTGAGCTAAGTGCTTTGTTGATTTCACTAATGATCAAGAAAAAGATCTTGATCTTTTTATTCTTGATCAAAGTTTGATATATAATAATTTCAATTATAACAATATTAATAAGTTTCTTTGTTTCAGTTGATTGAAAGAGACGAAGTTGATCAAAGTTAACTTGAGTGCTTGACTTTGCTATGAAAGTGAGTTCAATGAATCAAGTAAATTCAATGAATCTATTCACTGATTTCTGATTCATGAGTCTTTTCAAGATGATCATTGATGTAATAATTGAGTTCAAGTTCTTTCATTTCATTTTGCAGATCTGTAAAATGCTGATTGACTGTTTGCTTTTGAAACAACAAATTTCAATGTTTGAATCTTCAACAATGATATTAATTAATTGTTTGTAAAATCTATCAACATTTGGTTTTTTTTCAATCAAAGATTTTCAATGATTATCTTGTACTAATCTAAATGAGTTATTAATAAAAGCATCATTTCATTCTTATGTTCTTATATCATGATCAATGTATACAGAGTGTATGTAATTGACTTTCAATCAGAAATTTCATCATATGATCAAATTGATTTTGATTTTGACAGCAATATTGATTGAATATCAAAGCATTCACATAACTTTAACATCAAAGATTCATCAATGAAAGTCATGTCAATGACTTCAGTATTTATCAAAGTGAGAAATCTAAATATCTTTTCTAGATTACTTAAGATGATATCAATAGTAAATGACTTGAAATCAAATGAATCATCAGACATGCTGATGAAGCAAAATATGAGTATATCACTCTTAGTTACTGCTTTAACAAGAACAGATCGTTTTTTGAATTCACTGCAATTTCATGCATCTGAGTTAATTCAAAATAATCATGTGCTTTATGTTTTAACTTCTTGCATTTGAAGCAGAGTTAACGTTCAATATTCTGAGTTTCTTTCATGCAAAGATTGAAGCTGAGATCGCAGTAATAATTATCATCAAAATGTTAGTGATAAAGTAAGCAATTTAAGTCGTTGATGTTTTGAAAGCTGATCAAGCATTTAATTTTGTTAATTGAACATTGACTTGCATATAAATGTTAATGAATTCATTCAAATTCATAGTTCATAAACTGATTGCATCAAGTTGAGTACTTGAGTTCAAGTCAAGTACTCAACTTAAAAAATATTAAGTTGAGTTGAAATTTTTTTGAAAAAGTGTTGAGTTGAATTGAGAAGTTGAACTTAAGAACTCAAATTAAGTTGAGAAGCTTAACTTAACAATTCAACTCAATAATTTAACTTGATTCAACAAGATATTAAATAGATGTAAATAGCTTGATTGAACAGTTTTCATCATAAAGACTTCATAATTTTCATTATGACTTTCTATTGAACACTTTTCATGATAATGCAAAAAGATAATGCATTATGAATTTATAAAATTATGAATTATGATTAAAACTTAGAAAGTAAGATAAGCGCTGTTTGCTAGTTGAACAACTTTATTATTTTCTTTTCACTTTCATTATTCTCTTTCTTCTCACTATTAATTATCTCATATTCATCATGTTGTAATTTCTTCTTATTCTTCTTTGCTTTATAACACATCTTTGTATCATCATTTTCTACTATGATAAAATCATTCAAATTAAAATTTATTGCATGTATTGAATTCTGAATTTCTCGTTCTTTGACAGTTGAGAAAGTGATGAATTTTGTTGTAAAACTTTGAAAAACTATCATAAAATTAATATCATCAGTTTGCTTTAACTTTTTTAAATCATCATGATGAAGAATTCTTTATTGAATTAAATAAACTATAGAAATCATAAATTTTAATATTTCTTTACTTACATTCAGCTCATTTGTTATCTTCTAAAATTGATATTAGTTTCTACAACTGAGAAATAATGCATATAGATAATGCATATCTTCATTGCTTTCAAAGCAATTTTCTTTACAATACTATTTACATTTTGTATTGCAGCAGTTATATTGAAAAGCTGTGTCATTTCAGCAACAATCTCAGCATTTGTCTTGCATCTGATTTTCAATTCAAAGCATTCAACTATAAACAGATTAATGCTTTATTTAATATTGCATTACTGAAATGCATTATCATGAATATCTTTGTTCTTTTGCTTTTATTTTATCTCATCTTTTACATTGTTTTTCATTGCTGCTTTGTCAATCTCATTCACTTTTTTTCAAACATTGAACTATCTTAATTTGTGTAGTTGTTTAAATATAATTATACAATCATTGCTCTGTTGCTTATAGTGTTTTTTGATCTCATTGAATTAATTTTCTTCACGATTTCAACTTGTGATAAACTTTGAATTTACAAATAGAATGAACATTATTTGTTAAAGTCAGCATTATTCTTTTGATAATGCATTTAAGTAATGCAACAGTATCAATAAAATTTGAGTAGTTTGATAAAATATGAACTTGTAGAGAATTTGAGAAAGTAAGAAGTATAACATCAAGTGAGATGAATTAATTTTTATAAAGAATTATTTCTGAATTGTTAAACAGAGTGAAAAGTATCTGTTAAAGTCAACATTGTTCTTTTGATGATGCATTTGAGTAATGCAATAATATCAATGAAATTTGAGTAGTTTGATAGAATATGAACAAATAAAGAATTTTGAAAAGTAAGAGATAAACTGATAATTCATCAAGTGAAATGAATTAATTTTCACGAAGAATTATCTCTGAACTGTTAAACAGAGTGAAAAGTATTTGTTAAAGTCAACATTGTTCTCTTGATAATGCATTTGAATAATGCAATAATATCAATGAAATTTAAGTAATTTAATAGAATATGAACAGATAAAGAATTTTGAAAGATAAGAAAAAAACTCATCAAGTGAGATGAATTTGAGTGCAATGAGAAATATTTAATTATTATTCTTAACACTTATTTCTTAACACTTATTTAATATTTTCTGATTTTTCTTTTCTGATTTTTCAATCACTTCTTTTATCATATTTTCTTAAAACATTTTAGTAATCAACATTTCAATAAATAATACTTTTGAAGATAATACTTTCAAAAATTAAGTTTACATAAATCAAATCAATCATTCTTGATAAACAATGACATGCAGCAAGAATGTTATCAATAATGCATATTGATAATGCAATATGACTTGTTTATTGCTGACAAGTTCATTTTTAACATGTGCATCAGCATGTAAAACATTTAAAAATTCAATGCATTTAACTGATCATTATGCTATCAAAGAAACTTTAGTCTTTAAATTTATTACTACTACTAAAAAGATAATGCACATGAATAATGCATTATTTATTGACATATTAATGCTTTGCAACAGAAAAGACGCTACAAATTAAACATTGTTGCGCTGCGTGAAATTCAAAAATATCAGAAGATTGCAGAAAATCTCATTCTCAAAATGATTTTCAAAAGACTGATTAAAAAGATTATACATGATTATGCTTAAGCAAACATGCTACAATATGATTTTTGCATTTAATGCTTTGTCTTGAATGCTTTTTAAAAAATCATTGAAAACTTTATATATTTTTTTATGAAAAGTAAGTGTCAAAATCATGTCTAGATGATACAATCAATGAAGATCAGAGTTGATAGTGCTTGATCTTTAAAGATAGCTATAACTGAATATTAAGAATACAGAAGAAGATTGATACAAAAGTTTCTATTTATGTAATGTTCAGAGACTGCGCTAGGCTCGAAAGAAATGTGTTTGTAACATGAAAAGAAGATGATGTAAATGAACAAGATGTTGGTGAAAGAAAAGAGTGTTGAGAAAGAAAAAAGTGTTGAGTCATATCTGAGTCAAATCTGAGTCAGATTTAGATCAGATCTCGACTAGATTGTTGACTAGTTCTAATCAGTCTTGATACACTTGTAACAGTAAGTGCATTATTCTTTTGCATTATCACTCTTGTTGTAGAATTTTCATTGATATTTTGCTTTATGCAAACATTAATTTGACAACAATTCATGTTGAACACATCATCATTCAAGATAGAAATATGAGATTTATAAAGAATTTCATGATGAATTTTGATGTCATGTTTTTCAAGACAAACTAAAAATGTTTGTTTTCATTAATTAAATAAACAGTGTAATTCTTGAAATCACATTTGCATTATTCTTGTGCATTATTCTTGTGCATTGATTTAATTGTACTTTTAATAAGTACTTACTTTAAATGCAAGACTTTTAATAAATGAAATAATATTGCAAATCTATGAATAAATTTGCATCAGAACAGTTTTCAAAGATACTTGAAATGAATCAGTAAACTCATTGATCTTTTGATCATCATTCTTCTCTCTGTGATAAATATTTCAGAACTCAGTAATAGTCTTGTCTGAATTCAAATTCATAGTTTAATTGTAATACTTCATCAACATTATTTATTTTATTGTTTTCAAACTGATTTATGATTAATTTCATTAACATACTCTTTTAGCAAGATTGAAAGTTCACTCAATATTTATTAAAAATATTGAGCATAAAAAAACATCTTTAATCATTTGCATTAATTTAGAAAAATTTAAAGCATTGTCTTTTCAAAATTATCATGTTGAACATTTTTCATTTATAACATTAATGCAACGATATTAATCATCTTCATCTTGAAAAGAATGAGCACATTAAAATTATCAAAGTAATGATTTTCTAACAGTTGTAACAGACTACAAAATCATTAGTAAATGATCAAATGTATTATCATAATGCATTATTTTATCAACATCACTTCTTGCTCTTTATACTTCTGCTTTCAAATCAACAGCTGAATCTTCATAGTAATGATGAAAACATTTTTTGAACTCTGTCTTGTACTTGATCTTATAATGAACAAACTCTTCATCATGATTTATATCTTCATTGTTTTTATCATTTCAAGTCTTGTAAAGATTTAACTTCATTGTAAAATTCAAAATATTTGCAAGATTATATATTGTTTCATCGCTGTCTTTGATCTTGACATAATATTTTGCAAGTTTGATTAAGACTTTTTTGTAAATCTTTATTATAACAGCACTTGATGAGCAAGTATTTCTTCTTATATTCTTTTTAATCTGCTCAAGATGATTGAAAAGTGCATTAAATATTCAAAATCTCAAGTAAATATTTACATTAATTGTTCATAATATTATTAAAGTGCATTCATAAAAGAAATTTAATAAATTGTCAATAAGCAAAATCATGAATCACTCATTTTCATCAAGTTTGATCTTTGTGATCTTAAAATCTTCACAATATTTTTCTGTTTAAAGATCAATAAATTCACGTAATTGATATGCTTAATGAAGCATCAAGTATGTAAAGTTTCAACAAATGCAAATCTTTTGTATCAGTTTTTTAAATCTTTTGTCATTTTGTTCTTAAAAAGCTTTGAAGTGAATCAATTATTGAGAAGAGTTGTTAACAGTTATTGTCAATAATAATAAATTCATACACTCTTGTAACATCAATTAAGTCAACTCATGAGAAACTCTATGCTATTTATATCAAGTGAACAAAACTTTCTGAGATAGAAAATCACTTGCTGTTTATACAACTGCTTTGTGCAGTCGAAACTATCATTATGAGACTTTGTATCAAATTAGTTCGCGTTGATTGCATGTTAGAAAATGAGTAACTCAATCACTTTAAATTGCTTCAAAAGCTTCGTTTTCATCATCATTCTTGCAGCTGCTCTGAGACTCTTCATGATAGTGATGATTGTTCAATAGTTTGAGAAGTCAACGTCTCATAACATTCTTAATCGCAGATGCAATCAGTTCAAGCAATGCATGAGTACATGTTTCATCATTTGATGATTTCAGTTGCAGTTGCATCACATACTATTTGCATCTGAAACATTTCTGAAGTGCAGATAAACATTCAAATCTATGCATTTGATTTTGATGTAAGTGATGAGAATGCTTTCAATCTTCTGAAAATTATTTTGCATCTTTATTGTCTTGTTGAACAAATGCAATCTTTGTGCTGAGATGATGTGAACATCTGCAATGCATTTTCTATATTTTTCTCATTGTTGCTTTCACTGACTTCTGTGATACTGCGCTATTGTGATGCTGTCACTAGTTGAAATCATTGCAGCGAGAACTAATCATTTGCATTTTGATTATATTTTCGTGTTTTCTTGAATTGAATTGTTCAGAAGCATCACTTTCTTGATGATGAAAAAGCAAGAAATGATGCAATTAACTTTTATCAGATGAGCATATATCAGTTTGCATGCTTGTCTGATTTTCTGTGTACAATCATTAACTCAACTGCGTAACGTGATCTTATCTTGCAGCATGTTCAGATGAACATGCAGCAAGCTTATGTACATTTCTGCTTTCAAAGTCTCAATGCTTACTCTTTTAAACATTTTTGCAACATGATGCAAAGTCTGATTCTGTAATGTTTCAAGTTTGCATTCTTTGTCTGACAGTTTTTTCTCTTTTTCTCGCTGATGTCAAACTGATGCTTCAAATGCAATTTCTGATCTTACTACTGCTGAGTATATTTGTTTTGCTTTTGTGAAGATTACTTCTCATATGAAGACTTTGAGTTAACTAAGTATTAGCATTCATGTGACGTGATTCACTTTGATTTGATGAAGATGTGCGTCTCATTGCAATTTCATGTTTAGTTGTACTTTCAAAACTTGCACATCTGATTTTAACTTAATAATTGAACTTTTTATTTGTATGCTAGTCATCATATTAAATCTCTTTGATTTTCTGATGAAGTGCGTAAATTCATACTTTTTTGATGCGAATGTTGCATCATGAGTGTGAACTCATTTTGCATAAACATCGTGTATTCTGCTCAGTGTTCTGCAAATTTCTTCAATGAATTTATTGTATGCTAGAATGTTAATGTCATTTACAAAGTCAAGTACTTCAATCTTAATTTTCAATGCTTTGCACTTCTCAATCAGACTTGCGTTGAAGAATAAAATGAGAATTAATGAAATGAGAAATTTCTGCAATATGTTTACATTTATCTTGTGTATGTCATTCATTTATTCATTGAATCTCAGTAATGTTTCTTGATTCTTAAAAAAGCTGCATGCTCATTTGACTATGTAGTCTGAAGTTCTTTTCATTTTCAAAGTATGCAGAAGTTTAACATGCAAGACTTGATTGAATGCTTTGATGATATCTAAACTTAGCATGAACATTATGTATTTGATTTTACAGTCTCATACTGTGTGAATCTGATCTACTAGTAGATTTAATGTTGAGATCATAAATCGCTTACATCTCACTCTCATTTGAGCATCAGATAGCATGTGATGAATCTCAGTTATATTGTTCAATCTTTTAATCATGATTAACTTCAAAACTTTGCTCATGATATTAAACAAAGCAATGAATTGATATGTTTTTGAATCAGTATAATCGCTCTTCTTTGATTTGCATAGTACTATCATTTGAGCTTTTTTGAACTGCTTTGAATGATATTCATGTGTTACACATGCATTGAATAAACTCATCAGTATCAAAGTCAGTTTTGCAAGATTTGTCTGCAACGTTCTGTTTGAAATGTCTGAGATGTTTAATGCTTTGTCTGCTTTTATTCTTTTGATTGTCTGTCTCACTTCATCTTCTGAAATGCGTAAGTCAAATGACATTGTCAAGAATATAAATGAATTTGCAATATTATTGATGTTTATCTGAGAAAGTGAGAAAAAGAATTTTTCTTGCAATATCTTGATTTTTTTCTCAAACGTCGTTGTCATTTGATCAGTATCACTTCACTTTAATGATGAAAACTGAGAAAGTTTTTTAAATAGCTGACTTTCGATTCTGACTCATTTTGCGAAGTGTCATATTGACTTGAGTGCATCACTCAGCTCATGCATTTGTGATCTGAAATGTGCGTGTTTCGCTTGTTGAATGATCTTGTTTTTATGATCATTATGTTTCAGATATTCATTTCACGCATCTAGTGTGCTCTGTATTTTTCATACAATTCGCAGTTGTCTTGATTTTGTTACTATCTCTGAGCAGTTCAAATTTCAGAAGTTTTTTGCTTGACTTGATGATTTTGTCAAGAAAATAAATTTTTCAATGATCTTCTGTAACATCTTGATAACTTTGCACATTCTTTCATTCATCATCATCTTGCTGTTCAAAGAACAGTTTGACGAAAGATGCATATGCAGATATGCACTCAATGCTTCTGTGTTCATTTTCTTTCATAATCATTGAGTTGAAGACTGTACTGAAGTTGTTTATAGACATAATTCTGTGATAATTGAAAGATGATTTGATTCTTGATGTAAATCAATGCGTACTTTGCACTTGCATGTCATGAACTGTATTTTCTCGCTGTTAAAGATTAAATCAATAGTTGTAAACTGATTGTGAGTCTCGTAAGTAATAGTATCTGATTTCAGCAATAATTTCAGCTTAATATTAGTAATGATGTCAAGTAAACTGTCAATCGCTGCATGTCAAGTGAAGCATCTTCATTTCTCTCAGTGAGAGTGATGTAGATTGAAATCTTTCATGATCAGTTGTTTGCAATCATCTTTAAGTAGCTCATTCAAGCAAGAAATGATTGAAAATCTCTTTGTAAATGTAAAGAACAGTGAACACAAATTGTAAATATTTATAAGTTGTAACATCTGCATTTTGTCATCTGTGTTGTGAATTAATATTCTGATTAAGCAGATGTCTAACTCAACTGTTTTTATCATTTATTGATCGAGTTTTAAGTGTTTGTTCATATATATGCATGTTCTTGACTGTGATGACGTGTTTTTCACTAGATAAAAGAAGTTGTGAACTGAGTTAAATGATTGAGTGTTGTTAATGTTGCAACTCTGCTTCTGTATGACTATGATATCAAAATCATGAACTTCTTTGTTGATTAGAAATGATTTCTGAATTTTCAGTGATTTTCTGATGTTGTACTGCAGTATTTGTAAAAAAGATTGTTTTATCATAAAGTTATTTGTAGCTGTTGTTGACTCTGCAAAGAGAAGACTCTTTGAATGCTCTCAGTCATCAAGAATCTGTCTCATTTTCTGATTTATCATTTCTGACTCTGCTCAAGTGACATCTCATCTGAGTTGCTACTCATGCAAAAGAAATGATCAACGCGTCTTTTCTTAACTTCTATCATCTGTCATGTTGATTCATGAGCGACTAGACTGCGTGTTTTCAGCACAACTATTGTTGAGCTCAATGAATTTGCTAAATTGAGAAAGTTCGTGAACTTCAAAGAATTTGTTGAATTCGAAGAGTTCATTAAACTCGAAGAGTTCATTGAATCTGCAAAGCTTGAAGACAATGAAGAGTTTAAGAATTGCAAGAATGTGCAATTGTATTTAGATGCTTTTGAATATTTGAACGACTTGTTTTTATAAATTTCAAACGTTTGTTTCATCTGCTGTCATCATTTGAGACAGATGCATCTTCAGAGTTCGTGATTTTCGTTGCAGTTAATGCAACATCTTTTATTTGAAGACATCATGCACTTCTTGATGTGATGTTTGTCTGCGCACTTAATGCAGCATTGATTCTTTTTGCAGAATCTGATCATATGATCAAATTCTTGACATTTGAAGCATTGTGTGATGCAACAGTTTTTCTTGAACAGCTTGCATGCACATTCATGATATGCATTTAACATACTTACGTTCATCAGTTAATTTATCATCTCTTCAATTGCTATCTTCATGATGAGCAATGAATGAGTCTTTTCGCTCTCTGCTATCTTCTTAAGTCAGATTATTCTTAGAATCTTCAAATTTTCATGAAGTCTTACATTATTCTTTATCAGCTTTCTAATAACTTTCATCTGATTGCTCATGTTTATTGTAGTGCATATTTTATGTGTTAGCACTGTGAATGTTCATCGTGATATGCATATCAAGTTTGCAATTTCTTTTGCTCATTCTTGAGTCTTTTTCAGATTTGTTCATACATCTGAGCTGACTGCATGAAGAAAGATGTCTTCATTACTCAGCTTGGAAAGAAACATGATCAGATCTCGTTGACTTGTTGACACGTCTGCTATTTTCTGAAGAATTTGCTTGATGATCTTCTTCTGCGTCTTTTTTATTTCTTCTCTGTCTGCTATCTTTATCATGACTTTGCATCTTTTGTGAAGCGACAACGACTCTTCTCTGAGACGTTGCTTTCTCGTTGATAATTCTTCTCTTGTCATGTTTGCTTATGACATGATTTTCAATGAGAGACGCGTATTTCTCTGCGTTTGTAACTGCTTGCTTAGCAGCTGAACTGATGTCTTCAATTCTTGTACATTCTTCGTAATGAATACATTCTGAGTCATGTGATGTTTTTCTTCTGATTCAAGTCAAAGATGATGCATCAGCTTCACTGCTACTTCTTTTTATGAATGATCTTTGCTCTTCTCTTTCTTTAACGTTGATGTCTGTATTAGAAGATCAATAATGTTAGCAACATACTTCTCATCATTGTGTAAGCTTTTCGACCTTACGTTGCTGTTTCTTCGTGATGAGTCAACGTCGCTCATAATCATCTCTGAATCAGCATTGCTGCAGTTCATACAATTCATCATCGTTTATTGTCAGAATTGTGTCTAAATGATACAATCAATGAAGATTAGAATTGATAGTGCTTGATCTTTAAAGATAGCTATAACTGAATATTAAGAATATCAAAGAAGATTGATACAAAAGCTTTTATTTATGTAATGTTCAGAGACTGCGCTAGATTTAAAAGAAATGTGTTTGTGACATGAAAAGAAAATGATGTAAATGAACAAGATGTTGATAAAAGAAAAGAGTGTTGAGTCATATCTGAGTCAAATTTGAGTCAGATTTAGATCTGATCTTGACTAGATTGTTGACTAGCTTTAATTATTACATAAAGTACTCGCTAGCGTGCACTGCGAATTGATTAGAACTTCAGTCTTGTTCAGTCTTATCAATCTTGATACGTTTGTAACATTACTTCTCTTTTCAAAAATTCATGTTTGCATGAATGTAGCTTCTTTGCTTGCTTTTGTTAATAGTTATTTCGATATTTAGCGCGATTTGCTTGAATATAGCTTATGAAATTCATTCAAAACTTTCTCTGAATCATCGAATTTTTCTTTATCGACATAGTATCATTCGTCGTCTTTATCTAGATCTTTTCATTTGACTTTGTACTGTATTCGATCTCAATAGCATCTGAAGTTCAATATATCATCTATCTTTCAGTGTTCATCGTCTTTAATAATGATTGATCTGAGTGATTCTGAATGTTGTTCTGATAGAAGATCTTCTGAATACAATCATAGTAACTTCAAGCTGAACATTGAATGCAGATGCTTCATGCTGACTGATAAATGAAGATGATAGAATATATTTACTTTAGCAGTGATTTGATAAAGATTTAGCTGTTTATCTTTCAAATCTTTGCAGAGTTTCGTTGTCTTGACGTTTCTGAAAGATAGTCAAACTCAGTCATTTACTTCATATGTGACGTCTCATTTATGTTTATTGATCTGAACTTTGATAGTCAGCTTCGTCTTTTTCAATTGTTGATGATTGAAATTCAGTAGTTCTTTCATTTAAATGACAATATTGTCTGCTTTTCTAGCTTCAAATCGTTCACAAGTTGTTTCGTAGTCAGTCGTATCTAAATCGAAACTTATTCGAAGATGAAATTCTTTATTAAAGTAGAAGAAGATCATTGAAGTGATTGAGAAGATATTGAAATTATTGCTGAATTTCATCATAGATATTCATTTGACTTAGTCGTTCTGCATGTAATTGCAGTAGATTCTAAGTTCGCGTTCAACATCTTGATTGACTTGTTTCAATTGATTATCAATCTCAGAATGATAGACTGTGAATAAACTAGCTGTGATTCTCAGTTGCTTGCAAAGACTTTTTCACATAATTGATATAAATTGAAAGTCTTTGTTCAAAACAATAGAACTGAATAGATCATGCAGTCGATAAACGTTTCATAGCATAATTCAAATCGTTTCTTCAACTGAGATGTCATTGTCTTCTCAATGACAGAAAACATAGTGACGTTCTTTGATGAAATGACATATGATTGTGCAAATGACATTATAGTCTTCTGACAGAAATAGTTCAGTGATGAAGTTCATAGCTATATCTTTTCAGCGTTTCTGTGAAATCGAAAGAGAATGATGAAGTTCATTGATGTTATTTCTAGAGACTTTGCTTCGCTGACAAGCATGACAGTTTCAAATGTATCATCGAATAGTTGCTTGATGATCTGATCAATAGTAGAAACGCTGAACTAGATTAATGATTCATTTATTGTTGAAGTGAGAGATTGAAGATTGATCATGCACTTCTTGTAGTAATTTCGTGTGCATGTTCTCAGAAACTCACAGTAGATCTTTTCTAAATAGAACGTCGTCAATGATTTTGCAGTTCTTCAGTTTAGTGATATGAAATTTGAGCTTGTTATCATTCATAGCTTATTTATATTCGCTGCAGAACTCATCTGTTTGATTGACTAATCATACTCTCTGATAGAGATTGACTTTTGATTTCGAATTTGCATTTGATTTCGAGTCAATAAATAGAATATTGACTCTATCAAAGATAAGAATAGTTTGAAAGCGATCTTCAAATTATTTAGCTGATTCAAAAACGTTCGCTAGAGACATTCGAGTTAACGCATCAACTTTAGTGTTCATTTTGCCTGATCTAAAGATGATCTGAAAATTGAACTTCGATAGAATGTTCAGATAGTTGACTTGACGTCAACTCAGCTGTTTGTTTTTCATGAAGATTTTCAGAGCTTGATGATTAATGAATATCTGAATGAGTAATTCAGTACATTTCAGCTTAAATCATCAATGTTTGAAACAGCGAATAATGATCAGCAATTTCTTGTCATAGATATGATAGTTGATTTCAGCAAGAATCATGCTTTTGCTGTAGAAGATCATTGAGTGAAGTACATTCTCATCATTGTACTGAGACAGTATTTCATCTTTTACATAGTTCAATGCATCGATTTTCAAAATAGTCTGATGTTTGAGATCAAAATGACGAAGAACTGAAGCGAAACTGATCTGTTTCTTCAGATTTCTGAAAGCTTGAACGCAAACTTTATTTCAAAAAAAAGACGTGTCTTTTCTAGTCAATTGAGTGAACGATTTGACTAGTTTGAAGAAGTTTCTAATGAAACAACGATAGAAGTTCACAAATCTCACGAAGATCTGAATTTCTTTCAAATTGGTTGAAGTAGTTCAGTTGACTATGATGATCATTTTACTTGAATTCATGCAAAGATTTTGCTCTGATACAATGACTTCTAGAAAGACAGTCTCTTCTACATTGAATTTGCACTTTCAAATATTCATCTGCAGTTCAGCTTTGCGTAGTCGTTTTAATACTAGTTTGACGTGATCTCTATGTTAAACTGATTGTCAAGTTGAGTTTTGATATCAATCTTCTGACTCAACTTGAGTACTCGATATCAATCTTCTGACTCAGCTTGAATACTCAATTTCAACATTCTGACTCGATCTGATATTGATCTCAAGTCAATATCAGATTTGAGTTCTCGACTCAACTCATTAAGAAATCGAAAATGATGTCAAATGTCAAGATTTACTATTTTTGAATCTATTACGTCATTATATTTGAAAGACTTACGTGAAACAAATGAATCTATTTCTCTTCTCGTTGTTTGCATTATCTTGTTGCATTATCAATAAAATATATTGCAAGATGTTTGATTCTGATAAGACATATGAATTATCAAGATCTTCAATCGAGAAAGAATTTAATTTCTTGATCATTCATTCATCTACTTTCAATAGTTTTCATTTTAATAAATTTGCAAGTCAAGATTCACAAAACATCAATCAGAATTTCGTTGAAAAGAAACGAACTCTTCAAGAAGCGATGAATAGAATTCATCGTGATACTTCTCTTCTAATATTAAGAGAGAATAATCAGTATGTTGAGTGAAGTGCTGATATTAATGCTCAATTTCAACAATGATGACTACAGACGTCTGTTGATGAAAGTGTCATCAACAAGATTCAAAGAAAGATAGATAATTCACTTTAAGCTAAAAAGATCGAAGTAAATAAACAATTTGACATCTGAAACAAGTTTATTCAAATGATTTCAACGTTGAAAGAATATTCTAAGATTTCATGCAAGAATTGTCTTAAAATTCTAGATTATTCTACAACTATTGATGAATCTAGTACGTTCAATATGATCAAGCATCTCAAGTCAAATGCTTGTCAGAAACGAAAACGACTCAACTCTCTTTCACAGCTCAAGATATCTTTCGATCGTGTAAGTTCAATATGATAATGCAAATAAATAATGCAAAGTTGATGTATTTATAAAAGAAAAGTCATATCAACTTATCATTTCAATTCAATCAACAAAATTGAAAAAAGATATTGTGTCAGATCTTCGTTGCACTGAATTTGTCTTTTCAAACCATTGAAAACAAGCATTTTCGACAGTTACTATAAATGCTTCGTTCAGAGATTACTTTTGTGCATTGCACTAAATTGTCAAACATGATTTTCTCGAAATATGATGAAATTCAAGCAAAGATAAAGCAAGACTTAAAAGAGTCACGACAGATTTCTATTGCGTTGAATGCATGATTTAGTTCTCAAAAAGTCGCTTATCTGAGAGTTTTGATATATTGAATGAATGCTACATTTCAATATGATGAACATCTCATTGAATTTACGTCTCTTTAAGTTGAGCATACTGATCATCATTTGATGCAAAAGCTGTTCAAGATTTTGAATACATACGACATTAAGAACAAGCTTTTTGATGTTGTTATCAATAATGCAAGCAACAATGACACTTTAAAGAAGAAGTTTGAAAGAGCGCTCAGTCAACGTGACATTTCATGATATAGAGCACAAAACTTGATATCTTGTATGACTCATATCATCAATCTAATGACTCAAAAGTTTATCAGAGTTATTGAATCAAAGACTTTGAATGACAATCTCACTGTGTCATTAAATGATTGTCATGATTCTAGTCTTGTCAGACTCAGTCTTTTAGCCTTGTCAGATTTATTCTAGCTTCGTCATCTTGACTAGTTTCTATTGAGTCTAGCGTTGACTGAGAAACACACATATGTAGTCAGCTTCTTTTCTGTAGTTATCTTTCTTTCTTAGCATTTATCTTCTAGTTAAATGACATCTTTATCTGACTTGCTCTAGACAGATCTCTAACATTAGATAAATGCTCATCATTTACTACTCTGCTATCAATGAATAAATGATACGAAACAATCTATTCAGTAAGAAAAATTTGCAAGAAATTCTTCAAATTTGCATCATCATTTTAGATCGCAAGAAATTCTTCGATTCTACACTCATTTTCATCATTCTATTCGCAAGAGATTCTTCAAATAAAGCACTCAATTATTATCTGAAATTCACAAGAAATTCTTTGAATTTTCACTCATCAAAAAACATCAATTCAAAACATCAATCTCTCATCTACTCTTATCTCAACAACTTCTATCTTCTTTCATCATGACATGCAACGTCAAGTCAGTTGAGTCTTGAACAACTCATCTGCTTAGAAGCACTGTCAATAGAAGAGTTTCACTTCTATTCATCAATGCTTCAGTCAAAGCTGAGAAAGCTGTCATCGCATGAAACATAAACATTGAGAAACAACTGCTTCATTGAGTCAGCAATTAATTCAACAAAGTCAGCGAGACTTGACTCTACAACTCAATGAATACTGACTTCTTGTACAAGAAGATCACAAAAAGAGAGCGAAACAACTAGAAGTCGCTTTTGATAAGAACGATGAGCTAGAGAAAAAGATCAGTCAGTTACAAGACGAGCGATTGAACTTCAGAGTGAAACAACGTCAAGCTAATCAATCTATGACTCATCAAGATACTCAGTCAGCTGAGCAACAAGTCAATCAGAAAGAAGCTTTTACGATCTCAGTTTTGATTCATCGCTTTGAAGTTGAACGAAGCTCGACTTTCAAAACTCACTTTCAACAAGAATCTTCTACTCTATCTGAAAACGAGAATGATCATCACAAGTTCATCAAGCTTTCAAATTCATTTATCTTCATCGAAACAGATGATTCTATCTGAAAGACATGAAACATCAAGATAACTGATAAGCTCAATGTCAACATGAATCATTATTCTACTGAAAAGATTTGTATTGTTTATGTGATTTTCAGACTAGAAGACGATGCTGATCAGCAAATTTATGCAAAGCATCATGTTGATGCTTTCTCACTCTATCAATCACTATCAGAGCTACTGAAACATCTGAAAGAAATTTACGAAGATCAGAATCTGATTCAAAAGTGTCGTTGCAAATACGTTGCTTTGAAGCAGCTCAACAAGCTCTTCAGCTCTTTCTATTCAAAATTCACTAGAATATTCAGCTTTCTGAACTACGATGATATCACTCTGATGAATGACATTCAGAATAAAATCAACAATCATCTTCAGAATGTGTTATCAGTTTGTCTCATAAAGTTTAGCTTGCTTGATAAGCTCAAGATCTTTCTTCAAGATGTGAATAACAAACAACAAGTCAATTATCAGTTACATGACGAGCAATAAATAGTCAAATCAATAGCAGCTTCGAAAAAACGTTTCGTTTCTTCGTTGACATCAGCATCAGTCTCGACTACTAACTATGTTCAACTCGCTACTTTTTTCATTCTTGAATCTGAATGATCAAGAATATCAATCATCTGCTTCAACTGCAAAGTATCGAGTCATCTTTCAAAGAACTGCTCTCAGCTGAAAACTAGTACTTCAACATCTTGTGCATTCATCTCTTGTCTCAATGAGATCATCATGTTAAAAGAAGAGAAGAAATTATTTACAGAGATATTGAAGAATAAGACAAAAAACTAGTGACTTTCATCAAAGACGTGATGAAAGATGTGTTAATTTCTTCAACAATGAGCAGCTCAAATAATCTCTTTGCTTCAAAATCTTTGACTACTGAATGTGTATTATCTAGCAATGAAATTAGTTACTCATTAAAGTCATTGATTGACACTGAAGCAGCTGACTATTCGTTCATTGATGAATTAATCGCGCAGAATGTTTGTGATCATTTGCAAATTGAATCTTTATCTTTAATCAAGCTCAAATCAATAAGAGAATTCGATGATCATTATGCAAAAAAGCTCATTACTCATGCAATTTATTCAAATCTAACTGTTCAAGATCATATGAAACGTTTTGCATTTATGCTGATCACTCGATTAAATCAACATCAGATTATTCTTGAAAAAACATAAATGAACAAGATCAAGATGACTATTGATATGAGAGATGATCATCTTCAATTTTCTAGTTTTGAAGCTCATATCAAAGCTTCTATCAAAGCTCATTCAACTGTTCTTTCGAGCAAGAAAATCATGATAGAACAGAAGAGTTCAATCTTTACTCAAATACTAAAGAGATCTATCTCTTCTGTCATCACTTGACTCAGCGAGAAGTCATCTTTATTCAGTAGAATCATGAAATCATCTAGTTCAGTCAACTTCGCTTCGTCTTTCAATTCAATGAACATAGCAATAATAGAGACTGCAGCATATAGATCACTAGTCAAACAATTGAATGTGATTACTTTCGCAATCATCATCACGAAAATCAATCGACTTCTAAAAACAGCTAGAAATAAATTCGAAGATGTAAATCTACAAGAGCTTTCACATGAAGAGATCTTGAAAGAAGTCAAAGCTAAGCTTTCTTCGAAATATCATGACTATCTAGATGTGTTTGATCGAGCGATGACTGATCAACTACTCTCTCATCACTTCTACGATCATAAAATTGAGTTGATTGACGAGAGAACATCTTCTTGAAGTCGTCTTTATCATATGTCTGATTACAAGCTTCAAAAGATGAAGAATTACCTGATTGAACATCTGAATAAGAGCTTTATATCTTCTAGCTCAATCTCATACGCTTCGCTCATACTATTCATCGAAAAGAAAGATGATAGTCTGCGTTTCTGCATCAATTATAGAAAGCTCAATGCTTTGATCAAACGAAATCGCTACTCTCTACTCTTAATAGACGAAACTCTCGCTTGTATTCAAGATAGCAAGTATCTGACTTGATTGAATATAATAGTCGTCTTCAACAAACTACGCATGCATTCAAGAAGTGAAGATTTGACTATCTTTATCATCTTTTTTGATTTCTACAAATATCACATGATGTTTTTTGAATTAATCAACGACTTGACTTTCTATCAACACTATATGAACGACGTGCTATTTGACTATCTTCATCAGTTTTATCAGATCTATCTAGATGACATTATCATTTACAGCAAAACATTGAAGAAACATAAGTGACACGTACGATTGATTCTACATAGATTACAAGAGACTGATCTTCAGATGAATATAAATAAGTGCGAGTTTCATGTTCAGAAAATCTTCTTTTTGAAACTATTGCTATTCATTGAAGAACTAAAGATGAATCTCAGAAAAGTACAAGCAGTAGTCGAATGATCTACTTCTACAAATCTCACTCAGATGCAGTTCTTCGTCGACTTCTGCAATTTCTATCGACGTTTTATAAAGAACTTTTCGAAGATTGTTTATTCTCTGATTCAACTAACTCAAAAAGAGATGATATTTGAATGAAATCAAGCTTGTTAAACGATCTTTGATCATATGAAGAAACGAATGACTGAAGTCTCTATTCTTCGTCATTTTGATCAGAATAGAAAGACTATTCTTGAAACAGATTTATTCAACTACGTCAACAATGACATACTTTCTTAGTATGATGACGAAGAAACATTGCATTCAATGATCTACTACAGCAAGAATCTGAGTCTCGCTGAGTGCAATTACGAGATCTACGACAAGAAACTACTAGCAATCATTCGTATCTTCAAGCATTGATGATCTGAGCTGAAATTGACTGAGTTACTCATCAAGATGTTCACTAATCATCAAGCTTTAACGTCATTAATGAAAGATAAAGAGTTAAGTAGATGTTAAATGCGTTGAGTACAAAAGCTCGTTGACTTCAACTTCAAAATCATGTATCGCTCAGACAAATAAAACATCAAAGTCGATGCATTGACTCGTCAAGTCGATTCAGTTTCTAGAAGTTTTAAGAATGAATGATATTGCTATCAGCGAACTACAATTCTTACGTTGAATCGAATGAAAATCGCTGATCTAGAAGAGAAAGAGAATGATGAATCAATTTATTGATTGATTCTAGAAGCTAACAAAATCAACAAGAATTGTATTCTACTTCGTGAAGTTGTATTAAAAGATGAAGCTCAATACAAAGATACTAAATTAAGAAATTGTCGAGTTCAGAATGAACTACTATATCGAGATGATTTTCTATGAGTTTTCTTCGATGAGCATCTTCAAATAAAGTTAATTCAAAAAGTTCATGATCAATCTTCTATTGATCATTTCGAAATTCTCAGAACGATAAAGATCATAAGAAGATACTACTATTGATCTTCAATGCGAAAGACAATAAATCAATATATTTGAAACTGTTACATTTGTCAACGATCAAAAACTTCTTGAGATAAATTCAATGAACTACTACATTCTCTACTCATACTTGAACAGCAATGAAAGAACATAGTCATGAATTTCATCATTGACTTATCTTTTTTAAAAGGCAAAAACGTCATACTAACAGTGATATGTAAACTGACAAAGAAATGACACTATATTTCTTGTTCTACTGATGACGAAGAAATCACAGCAGAAAAAACAGCTGAGCTAATGCTTCAGTGAATATATTGAATACATGATTTACTCGATTTCATTGTTTCAAATCGAAGTTTTCAATTTATCTTCATTCTATGAAAGTTTCTTTGCAAAAGACTGAGCATTAATCTTTAACTATTCACTGTTTATCACTCTCAAATCGATGATCAAAGTGAACGAGTTAATCAGAACGTTGAAAGATATTTTTGATTCTTCTGTTTGTACATGCAGAATGACTGAGCTAAGCTACTACTCATGATCAAGTTCGTTGACAATAATGCTCTGTTCTTAGTCATCTTCTTGATCTCTTTCTTTCTAAACAAAGACTTTCATTCTCGTATGAGCTTTGAACTCGATGTCAGCAAATATGAAAGTTCTCATAAACGCTTGCAGACGACTAAAGTTGAGAATATATCTGAACATATGAACAAAACATTGAAGTTTGCTCGCGAGTCGCTAGTCAAAACATGAGAACAAACGATGAAACAAGTCAATAAGCATAGAAAAGAAGTTGATTACAAGGTCGAATCAAAGATGTTTCTGAATGAAAGAAACATTGTTACAGCGAGATCTTTCAAGAAGCTAGATGACAAAATGCTCGATTCTTTCATCAATCTAGATTTCATCAACTCTTCATATAAACTGAAATTATCAAAGTCTATGCATGTTCATAATGTATTTCATTCTGATCTGCTTCGCTCTGCCGTCGATGATCTCTTGTCTGATCAAAAGAATGAACTCTCAGATTCAATAGTAATAAACAACGAAGATGAATAAGAAATCGATGATATATTGAATTTTCGTTGATATTGAAGACGACTTCAGTATAGAGTCAAATGAAATGACTATGACAATGATTTCAATTGATACAACGCTGATGACAACAAATTTATGAATGCTCAGAAGATCATTGATGATTTTCATATTTGATACTTGAACAAATCGCGCTAATCAACAATTTAATCAATTATGATTTAAATTGAGCAGTCAATTGAGTCGAGCAGAAAATACATTCATGTGAACATGAATCGTCGAAGAGAAGAAGTAATGTCACGATTCTAGCCTTGTCAGACTCAGTCTTCTAGTCTTGTCAGATTTATTCTAGCTTTGTCATCTTGACTAGTGTTTATTGAATCTAGCGTTGACTGAGAAACACACATATGTAGTCAGCTTCTTTTCTGTAGCTATCTTTCTTTCTTAGCATTTATCTTCTAGTTAAATGACATCTTTATCTGACTCGCTCTAGACAGATCTCTAACAATGATGATCAAGTTGAGAATGTAATCACAAGCAATGATCTTTGCACTGTTGTCAAGAAGATATTTATCAAGTTGATAATGCAAAAAGATAATGCATTTACTAATCAATGAAACAGATTCACGCTTTTACTATTGTCATCAACAGTTTTTCTCAACGAAAGCTTCGCTTTTTAAAGCTTCAAGTCACAAAATCTTGAAAATTGATACAAGACATTCACATTCGCTGAAATTCTATCTATTTGATGCTTCAATGTGCATATCAACTGCGTAACACAATCAATATATGAATCGAGAAATTCTTGATAGATGCAAAGATTCAAGCTATTCAATTAAAGAAGAACGAATGATCACTAGTATTGCTTATTAACAATATGTTAAATTCTTTCTACAAGCTAACTCTGATTGTGTCTAGAATCATCAATGTTAACATACATTTAGAATTTCAAATGTTTGATGCTTTTTTCAATCATCTCAATGTTATTGAGATGATAGTACGCGATAATGCATGTACTTCACAAGCACTTGTTCTTCGAGCTTGCGAACTAACTTTTAACAAGCTTGCAAAGTACTATTTTAAGACGAAGAGCAAAGATGAACTGATATACAATCTCACTATGATTTTAAATTCTACTCAAAAGCTGAATTTGTATCAAGATTGAGATGCAAATAAGAATGATTCTCATTTTTATTACAACAAGTACAGAAAAGAGTTCAAGAACTATTTTCATCATCATTATGAAGAGAAAACTACAATTGCAGAAGTTAAAACGTAAGTGACTAGTGATGTTGATCAGATAATGCAATATAATAATGTAATTGATCATTTATTAACAATGCTATAGTCTGTTGTAATGATTACATGAACTCTTCTTCAAAGAACTCAACGTCGCTCTGTATTTGTTAGTGAAGATGATCAATATTTTCATACTGATGCTATTGTCAAGAAGTTTTCAACATGAAAGTATTAAAGAGACAACGTCTTGAACTATTCAAGATTGACTCAAATGACTAAAAATGTTCTTTCATGTTCAATATTCTTTATAGATATTGAATGAACATTCAGTCTTGCAAGAAGAGTTTGTTGATGAAATCAATCACAAATGACTTCAAAATCAGTTGAACAGATAAGACTTCTTAAGTATTATAATTGTATCATGAACTTGAATTCTGAAAAGACTATCATCGAAGCATGAAATATTTATTGCAGAGAAGAAGATGAAGATAACGCGATTGATGAATCTGATGATTCTTTCAAGACAGATTTGCAGAATGTTTTATGTTCTATTAATGTTTAAATGTTCAATATCATTTCATTTTATATTGCTTTTGCATTGTCAATGTATGTAGTATGATAACATACTTACGAGATAATGCAAAGAGATAATGCAGTTCGTAAAGTGTATTGCTATGTTAGATAGCTTGATTTGATCAAGTTATCACAAATGCTATTTCTATTCATGATTCAACTGAATTTCAAGATTGCGCATCAAAGTCTTCATGAGTATCAAATCTCTCTGCTGAATGATTACTCACTTGACATGAATAGCAAGAAGATTGCTATCAGCATATGTAAAGCATGATATCAGTAAGTGTTGTAAAATATCAAGAGTAATGCAAATGAATAATGCATTTATTGACAAGAAATTCATATAGAAATGCTTCTGTGATCTTCTGAAGAGCAAGCAGAGTCAAAGCTTGAATTCTGTAATTCTTATCGCTTATTCTTGAACTAAGTTGATTCATATCAGTCTCATTCTGAAGAATTTTTCGTACTAATCTTTCGAATAAGATCTTAAATATTAACAAATTCGCAGCTTTCTGATAACGACGAATTTCTTGAAGAGCAACAATTTCTGACTTTCATTTTCTCTTTGTCTGTCGCAATAAATTAGCTGTTGATTGCTTGATGCATTATCTGTTTGCATTATCTTCTTAATTCTATTTATCTTGTTTTCAAGCAAGATCTTGCTTTCAGACACAATTTTATGATCTTGTCTTGATTCTTTCTCAATTCAATCTAACAAATATTTATCATCACGAGTTGACTTTCTCAAATCATCACATGATGCATCTTCACTCGACTTTCGTTCTAAATCAAGTCTATCAGCAATGCGCAACAAGAAATGCATTATCTAAATGCATTATCTGTCTGCTTGCAACGCATCATGAATATGATGTAGACTATTCAATCACGATTTGAAAAGTTGCAATAATTGAGTAGAAAATTGTGATAATTGAGTAGAAGATAGTGATAATTGAGTAGAGTAAAAGCAAAGTGAAGTACAATGTCAACAAGAGATGATGATTGAACAAACTGTGTTAATAATATCACTTTTATGATGAATGTATTGATCATATCACTATTATGATGAATGTGTTGATTGCATCACTGAGATGATGATTGTGATAATCGCAGCTCTAAGATGATGAATGAATTTCAAAATTCAGCTATAACTCTAATTTATCTACATTTCACATCTATTCTAACACTAACTTTATCTATGCTTCATGTTTATTCTAATTCTAACTTTATCTACGTTTCACATCTATTTTAACTTTAACGTTGTTCAACATCACTATCAGATAAGAAGATTGTTATGCATTATTTATATGCATTATCATTGAGACTAATCAAGATCGCAGAATGTTCAATCTATTTATCAAGTTGCAATTCATTGCAAGTAGAAATTAAGTCATTAAATGAAATGAAGATCAAAAAACTCTTTATATCAAGCAGAATGCAAATTGAGTCATTCTTCACAAAAAACTGACAAAGCTGAGAGTTATCAATGTATATCAGAAAGTCTTGAAAGAGAAGCAGATGAACATGAAGAGCAATATGCAAGATACAATCACAGATGATTGAGTGAAAAAGAGTCTGCATAATAATGCATTTGAGTAATGCATATATGTTTCAAAAGCTGATTGTATAATAGCTTAATGCTTTGAGACAAATTTGATGAAGAAGACAAGAAAGAAGAAGACTGCAAAGCGAGCGAAGCTTGAAGCAATAGTCATGAAGACAACGTTCAATACTACTTCTACTATTGATGTATGTACTATGTTTGATGTGAAAAACAAGACTAATGTATGCATTAGACTATTGCACAACAAGATGAACTTGAGAAAAACATGTCAAGATACATGATATCTACTATTGAACTAATTCAGCAACGCATTTTACATCATGAAGAATTGAATGAATTGAAGATGATGAATGATTCAGATGTCATACAAGAATTCAACAAATTCATAAGCGCATTTTCGAATGAAAAAAATGCGATTGATCGAAAGATAGTTAATTCACTAGATTCATCAGATGATGAATCTGATGATATCATCAAGATTGATGATGATGACAAGAAGATGAAATTTAGCAAGAAAGATGATGATGCAAATATGATTGAGAACGAGAACAAGTACAAAAAGAAGTACAAGAAGAAGAAGAAGAATGATGAGATAATAGTGATCTCAGATTAGCAGTAGTAAATGAACAAGCATGAATTTTCTCTCATCAATTGCATTACTCTGTTGCATTATCAGACATTCAGATAGATATTAGTAGTACTTTGCTTCATGTCTTGATGAGTTGAATCGAGAATTTCAAGTTGATACTCAATTTCAACCTTCTGACTCAACTTGAATACTTGAGTCGAATCTTCTGACTCAACTTAAATACTCAAGTCAAGAATTCTGACTCAAATTGAGTCTTGACGAGTCAAGTACTCAACTTGAACTCAAGTACTCAACTTGACGCGATCAATCTACTCTATGTTTCTTTCTTGTTTTGCTATAAATAAGAATGTCATCTAGATAGACTTGACAAAAGTCGTTCAGAAAGTCTCATAGAACGTCATTCATATATTGCTGAAAGAAGATCGATTTATTAGTCAGTTTGAATGATAGCATCTTGTATTTATATGCTTCTAAAGCAGTGATAAAGATGATGTAATTCTCGCTATCAAGATGCATTTAAAGTTTGTTGAACGCTGATATGATGTTCAATCTAGTCAGATGCTTGCAACTCACTATTTTATCAATGATCTCGTCTATCAGCGATAAAGAATATCTATTTCTTTTGAAAATGACATTTAGCTTTTGATAGTTCACGCAGAATCAAAGATCTTCATTTGCTTTAAGTGCAAAGAAAACAGGAAAGAAATAGAAGATCTGACTAGAAGTGATGAATCTCTTCAACAGATTCTCGTTTAAGTACTTCTTTACTTTCAGAAGTTTAACAGAAAACATTCAATAAACTCAACAGCGAGAGAACATTGAATCACTGATGAGCTCAATTTTATGATCGTAGAAGCGATTTAAAAATAGCTTATTTGATTGAGCTCAATCAAAAACATCTAGAAAATCATGATATTCTGAAGACAGCTTGACTTTAATAGCTGTTACGAGCATATCAAGACTGATTAAAGCTAGTTAATGATTTAGTCGAGATCTGACCTAGATCTGACTCAGATTTGACTCAGATATGACTCAACACTTTTTTACTTTTTCAACATTCTTTTCTTTCATCAACATCTTGTTCATTTATATCATCTTCTTTTCGTGTTACAAACATATTTCTTTCAAGTCTAGCGCAGTCTCTGAACATTACATAAATAGAAGCTTTTGTATCAATCTTCTTCTGTATTCTTAATATTTAGTTATAACTATCTCTAAAGATCAAGCACTATCAATTCTGATCTTCATTGATTGTATCATCTAGACACGATTCTGACATTATATTAAGAATTTCGTTAATCACATGATACTGATCTCATTACTCATTCAACATACTCATACAGATAGAACAAGTCTAAAGAAATTCATTTACTTGATGATCGACGACAATCAAAAGACAGAACAACACTAGAAGGTTGAATAGAATCAACAATGAGACTGTTTGAATTGCTAGACTACTTATCACTCATTAAGTACGCAAAGTTCACTCGATTATGAGAATCACGATAAAAAATCTTCATAAATTGCTCAAGAATCAAATCGATCAATAGATTCAACAATAAAGAATCTTCGTTGTTTGCTAAAGAATCAATTAAATCAATCAATAAACAAATCTCATCTTCTTTGTTAAAGATTAAACATCACTTCATACATCTTTCTTTTTCAATCGTCAAGCATTGTCATTCATTCAACTTTTTTTCAAACAAATCTCATCATGTCTAGTCATTCTTCTACTGAAGAGCGTTTTGAAGAATTTTGAAATCATTTCTCTCAAACCTATGATGCTGATTCATCAAAATCACGAACGAAATCATCAAGTGCTGCATCATTCATTCATGAAGATAATGAATTATTCGCTGAAACAATAATATTTCTCGTGTTCTACGAAATCTGAAAGGCTTGAAGTCTAGCTCTTGATAAAGAAACAGATCAACTCTACGAGTTAGATAAACAACAAGAAGACGAAATCAAAGAGTTGAAGACAAGACTTCAAATTAAAGAAAATACTTCTTCTGATTTCATCTACTCTGAGCGTTCTAGATCTCAAAAAATACCTGATTCTTCGCTGTTTACTGATGAAAAGAACTTTATTTGAAAGAACTGATACGGAAAAATTTAGAATAAACTAAAGATCAACGTCGATCTCTTTTCTAATGAACGAGTCAAATTGAGCTATGTACATTCTAGATTATTCAATGACGCAGCAGAGATCATTCAGGCTAGATGCGAACGTGATTGTGTCAATCTTTATAGAATCGTCGAAGATCTTTTGAAAGAACTAGCTCAGTTGTTCAATGACTTGAATAAGAAAGTCAATTTTCGTAAAGAATACTATAACTTGATTCAAGAATCAAAGAAATTCAGCGAGTTTTATACTCAGTTTCAACAACTATCTTTCTATTTAGACTATCACGAAAAGCAACTGATTGTCGATCTGAAAGATAAAATAAACCCTCGTCTTTGATTCGTTTGAATAGATCAATTAGTTCAATCTGATTTTCTTAAAGAGATTTGTTTCTACCTGATTTATTTGAATAATGATCAGCGAGTCATTTGAGAAATCAAGAACAAAGTTAATCTCATCAAATGCATCAACAATCTGTCAAAGATCATCTTTCATAAAGCTGTTGTTACTCAGTCAGTTGATCATTCAAAATCTGATCATTTAAAGTCGCGCGACGCGATTTTAACTAACGTCAAGAAAGCAGACGTTGTAGTTGAAATCTGTTTCATATGTCATAAATCAGATCATAGCTTTAGAGAGTGTCTCGATCGATCTACTAGAATCAATGCAGTGAACGATGAATATGATTGCTTCGATTTTGATTCGAATTTCGATTCAAAAAACTAGTCATCTCTTTAAAAGTCATCAAAGAAATAGAGATTATATCTTTGTGTAAACTAGATGAAATTCTATCGAAAGAGAATTACTTTGAAAAGTCGTTTCTAATTGACACTCATCTCATCTCTCAGAAATGATCTTTCAGCCTTCGTCTTCTAATAGACAGTGATTCAGTCATTTACATGATCATACATTTCAATCTAGTCGATAAAGTATGTAAGAAACTGAAAATTCAATCTATATCACTGACAAAAGAGAAGCTAATAAGAGATTATGATGAAAAGATATTTAAGAAGACAATCACTCATAAAATTCTACTCAATCTCATCATTGAAAGTCATAAGAAATTGACTGTATCAATGTTGATAGCTGATATTGATTATCATGAAGTCATATTGAGTAAGCTCTGAATGAATAAAAACGAAATATTACTGAATATGTGAAACAACGTCATTGTTTTTTCAAATCAATTAAATACTTCTATTTCGATTTTTTCGATTTCACTCAATTTAAAGCACTCAAGTTGATCGCGATCAACTTCGCTCTCTTCAATCACTCAAACTAAGACTTCTATGATGCTTAAACAACTCATTTCAATCACTGCTCAGAAAGAGTCATTCTCGATTCAAAGTATAAACGTTGCTTCGTTCAAAACACTGTTGAATCGTTCAAAGAAGAACAAGATCAAAGTCTTTGCTTTATTCATGATGAACATCAATAGAAAAATCACGTACAATACTCAATGCAATTTGAACGCTCTAAACGTCTCTTTAATCAATGAAACGACTCAGAATTTAGAAGACATTAAAGCAAAGCTGCTTTTGAAATATCACGAGTTTCTAGATGTTTTTGATCGAGCTCAATTGAATAAACTATCTTCTCATTGCTTCTACGATTATAAAATCAAGCTCATCAGTGATTCAATGTTTTCTCACTGTTGAGTCTATTAAATGTCTTCTGTCAAACTTCTGAAAGTAAAGAAGTATCTGAACGAGAATCTGTCAAAGAAATTCATCACTTTCAGTCAAACTCTCTATTTCTTCTCAATTTTATTCGCTCTTAAAGCAAATAAAGATCTTTGATTTTACATGAACTATTGAAAATTAAATGTCATTTTCAAAAGAAATAAATATTCTCTATCGCTGATAAACGAGATCATTGATAAAATAGTGAGTTGCAAGCATCTGACTAGATTGAACATCATATCAGCGTTCAACAAACTTCGAATGCATCTCAATAATGAGAATTACATCATCTTTATCACTGCTTTAGAAGCATATAAATACAAGATGCTATCATTCAAACTGACTAATGAATTGATCTTCTTTCAGCAATATATAAATGACATTCTATGAGACTTTCTGAACGACTTTTGTCAAGTCTATCTAAATGACATTCTCGTCTATAGCAAAATGAGAAAGAAACATAGAGATCACGTCAAACTAGTATTGAGTCGACTACGTGAAGCTGAACTGCAGATGAATATTCGAAAGTGCAAATTCAATGTAGAAGAGACTGTCTTTCTAGAAGTCATCATATCAGAACTAGATCTTCGTATAAATTTCAGTAAGATGACAGTCATAGTCAGCTGAATCACTTCAATCAATCTAAAAGAAATTCAGAGCTTCGTAAGATTTGTTAACTTTTATCGTTGTTTCATTAAGAACTTCTTGAAGCTAGTCAAATCATTCATTCAGTTGACTAGAAAGAATACGTCTTTTGTTTGAAATGAGATCTGTGTTCAAGCTTTTGACAATCTTAAGAAATAAGTCAGCTCAGTCTCAGTACTTTGTCACTTCAATCTTAAACGACAAGCTATTTTGAAGATTGATGCTTCAAACTATGTAAAAGATGAAATACTATCTCAGTACAATGACAAGAGAGTTCTTCATTCAATGACTTTCTACAGCAAAAGCATGATCTTCGCTGAAATTAATTATCACATCTATGACAAGAAATTGCTAGTCATTATTCAATGCTTTGAACATTGACAACTTGAGCTGAAATGCACTGAACTACTCATTCAGATGTTCATCAATCATCAGACTTTGAAAATCTTCATGAAAAACAAACAGTTGAGTCGATGACAAGTCAACTATCTGAACATTCTATTGAAGTTCAACTTTCAGATCATCTTTAGATCAGGCAAAATAAACACTAAAGTTGATGCTTTAATCAGAATGTCTTTAGCGAACGTCTCTGAATCAGCTCAGCGTTTTGAAGATTGTTTTCAGACTATTCTGATCTCTGATAGAGTTGATGTTCTATCTGTTGAATCGAAAGCAAATTTCTATCAATGAGTATGTATAATCAATCAAACAGATGAGTTTTGCAGCGAATATAAACAAGCTATGAACGATAACAAGCTCAAATTTCATATCACTAAACTGAAGAACTGCGAAATCATTGACGACGTTCTATTTAGAAAAGATCTACTGTAAATCTCTGAGAACATGCACACGAAATTACTACAAGAAGTGCATGATCAATCTTCAATCTTTCATCTCGACAATAAATGAATCATTGATCTAGTTCAGCGTTTCTACTATTGATCAGATCATCAAGCTACTATTTAATGATACATTCAAAACTGTTATGCTTGTCAGCGAAGCAAAGTCTCTAAAGATAGCATTAATGAACTTCATCATTCTCTTTTGATTTCACAGAAACGCTGAAAAGATATAGCTATAAACTTCATTACTGAACTATCTCTGTCAGAAAACTATAACATCATTTGCACAGTCATATGTTGTTTCATCAAAGAACATCACTATGTTTTCTGTCATTGAGAAGACGATGACATTTCAGTTGAAGAAACGATTTGAATCATGTTATGAAACGTCTATTGACTGCATGATTTATTCAGTTCTATTGTTTCAAACAGAGACTCTCAATTTATATTGACTATGTGAAAAAGTCTTTGCAAGCGATTGAGAATCACAGTTAGTTTATTCACAGTCTATCATTCTGAAATCAATGATCAATCGAAACAAGTCAATCAAGACATTGAACGCAAACTTAGAATTTACTGCAATTACATGCAGAACGACTGAATTAAATGAATATCTATGATGAAATTCAACAACAATTTCAATATCTTCTCAATCACTTCAATGATTTTCTTCTACTTTAATAAAGAATTTCACTCTTGAATAAGTTTTGATTCAGATACGACTGACTACAAAACGACTTATGAATGACTTGAAGCTAGAAAGACAGATGATATTGTCATTTAAATGAAAGAGTTACTGAGTTTTGATCATCAACAATTGAAAAAGACGAAGCTGATCATTGAAGTTCAGATCAATAAACATAAACGAAACGTCACATATGAAGTAGATGATTGAGTTTGATTATCTTTCAGAAACGTCAAAACAACGAGACTCTGCAAAGATTTGAAAGACAAACAGCTAAATCTCTATCAAATCACTGCTAAAATGAGTATCTTCTATCATCTTCATTTATCAGTCAGCATGAAGCATCTGCATTCAATATTCAGCTCAAAGCTACTACAATTGTATTCAGAAGATCTTTTATCAGAACAACATTCAGAATCACTCAGATCAATCATTATCAAAGACAATGAACATTGAAAGATAAATGATATATTGAACTTTAGACGCTATCAAGGTTGAATACAGTACAAAGTCAAATGAAAAGATCTAGATAAAGATGATGAATAATACTATGTTGATAAAGAAAAATTCGATGATTCAGAGAAAGTTTTGAATGAATTTCATAAGCTATATTCAAGCAAACCGCGCTAAATATCGGAATAACTATCAACAAAAATGAGCAAAGAAACTACATTCATGCAAACATGAATTTTCGAAGAGAAAAGTAATGTTACGAGCGTATCAAGACTGATTAAAGCTAGTCAATGATTTAGTCGAGATCTGACCTAGATCTGACTCAGATTTGACTTAGATATGATTTAACATTTTTTTACTTTTTTAATATTCTTTTCTTTCATCAACATCTTGTTCATTTACATCATCATCTTTTCATGTTACAAACACATTTCTTTCAAGTCTAGCGCAGTCTCTGAACATTACATAAATAAAAGTCTTTGTATCAATCTTCTTCTGTATTTTTAATATTCAGTTATAGCTATTTCTAAAGATCAAGCACTATCAATTCTGATCTTCATTGATTGTATCATCTAGACACAATTCTGATAATAGCTTTCAAATTCTGAGTAGTTTTCTCAATGAAAGAGACGTTCAGAGCGTTCAAATCGCACTGAGTTTTGTACGCGATTTTTCTATTGATATTCTTCTTGAATAGAGCGAATACTTCAGTCTGATTCTTCTTTGAGCGATTCAACAGTGTTTTAAACGAAGCAACATTTATGCTTCAAATTGAGAATGACTTTTTCTGAATTGTAGTTGAAACAGATCGTTTGAGCATTCTAGAAATCTTTGACTGAGAGATAGAAATAGACGAAGTTGATCGCGATTAACTTGAGTGCTTTGAATTGAGAAAGATTGAAAAAATCGAAATGAGAGTATTTAATTGATTCAAAAAAACGATGACGTTGATTTGCATATTCAGTAATATTTTATTTTTGTTCATTCAAGATTTTTCTAATATGACTTCGTGATGATTGATGTCAGCTATCAACATAGAAACAGTCAATTTCTTATAACTTTCAATGATGAGATTTGATAGAATTTTATGAATGATAGTCTTCTCAGATATCTTTTCATCATATTCTTTTATTAACTTCTCTTTTGTCAGTGATATAGATTGAATTCTCAGCTTCTTACATACTTTGTTGACTAGATTGATATGTATGATCATATAGACGACTGAATCACTGTCTATCAAAGAACAAAGATTGAATGATTTGTTCTGCAAAATGAGAAAAGCATTGACTAGAAATGACTTATCAAAGTAATTCTCTTTCGATAGAATTTCGTCTAAATTGCACAAAGATATAATCTTCACTTCAGTGATTGTTGAAAAGATGACTAGTTTTTTGACTTGAACTCTGATTCAGTATCAAGTTCGAAATGATCATAGTTCTCATCAACTGCATTGACTTTGATAAATCGATTTAAGCATTCTTTGAAACTATGATCTGATTTGTGACATATAAAACAGATTTCAACTAGAACGTCTGCATTCTTGACGTTAGTCAAAACTGCGCTGCGCGACTTTGATCAGTCAGACTTCAAAGTTGAAGATTGAACAGCAATAGTTGCTCTAGAAATGATGATCTTTGAATCATCATGTTTGAGTAGTTTGTTCTTGATTTCTCAAACTGCTCTATGTTCATTGTTTAAGCAAATCAAATAGTTTCAAATATTTGATAACTTGATGAGCAACTTCATCTGAGCTGTTCAAAAGATTCAAAGACGAGAGTTTATTTTATTCTTTAGATCAACAACTAGTACATTCTTTTGATACTTTAAATAGATGTATAGTCATTGAAACTGATTAAAGAAATCGCTGAATTTCTTTGATTCTTGAATCAGATTAATATATTTTCTACGATAGTTGTTTTTCTTATCAGAGTCATGAAACGATTGAGCTAGTTTCTTGAGAAGTTCATTGACAGTTAAATAGAGATTGTCACAGTTGAAATCGCGTCTGACTTAAGTGATTTTGATGATGTCATCTGCTAGTCAAAAGTTTATGTAGCTCAGCTTGTAAAGTTCATTTGAAAAAATGTCAACGTTAATTGCTAGCTTCTTTCGTATGTTAAGAGATCAGTTCTTTCAAGTAGAGTTCTTTTCATCAGTGAACATTGAAGAATCAAGTATTTTGTGATATTTAGATTGTTCAAAGTAGATGACAATCAAGAAAGCAATGATAATTACATTAGCTGTGATAGCAGTGAAAGCTTGTAGTTTTGCTTTCAACGATTGAATTTCATTCTTATCTCGTTGTTTCATCTCAACGAGACGATCTGTTTCTTTATTAAGAGCATAGATACATTTCTTTCATACTTTCATATCATCAAGTATGATGATTTCAGCATTTAATTCGTTGAAAGCAATGAATGAAGAAGCGTGTTGTGAGTCGATGATAGAAGAGAAAGCTTGTGAACATGTTTGTTGCAAGAAGTCAACGAAAGCTTTATCTTTATCAGATGTGTTCTTAAATATCATAGTGAAGAAGATGAGAATTGATTTGAACTGAACGAAGAACGAAGCTCAGTGATTTTATGAAGAAAGATGAATGTTTGTTCAATAAAGAAAATGTTTGTGAAAATGATTGATCTTGAAGCAATTCACGAAGATTCTTTATCATAATTCTCTTAATCAATTTGATTCTCTAGCAATTCACGAAGATTCTTTATCATAGATTCTATTAATTGATTTTGAATGAATGCATACTGAATGAGCGATAGATCTTTTAGCAATTCAACAATCATATGTTTTCGTTGATTCTATGAATTTTCTGATGTTGTTCTTGTCTTTCGAGATTGAATCATCAGATAAAGAAATTTCTTTAGACTTGATTCGTCTGTACAAGTTGATTGAATGAGTAATGAGATCAGTATCGTGTGATTAATGAATTCTTAATATAATGTCAGAATCGTGTCTAGATGATATAATCAATGAAGATCAGAGTTTTTTCTTCTTTTTTTTTCTTCATTAAGTGCATGCAGTCTATGACTATGACACTGTCTAGACGCTGTATGTATGCTAAGTTACATGTATTCTGATTAAAGTCGCTGCTTTATATCTTTTCATTGATCAATCACATCAATAGTTTGCACATACAAGCGCTTTCTTTCAATTCTCGTCATCGTACTTTCGTTTTTCTTTGTCTCTTCGCATTCTTGACGTTCTACTCTTTCGTTTCTAATAGTCATTTTCTCGTCGTAATTCAAGTATTTTTCAAATACTCTAGTGTTGCAATTCTTTCAATTTTGATGATGAACAGTGTCAATATAGTGTCTGTGTTTTTGAGCTGAGCTTTTTCCTTAAGCTTTATCTGCTCTGCTCTATAATGTCTGCAGTTCAGTAGTAAATGCTTCAACGTTTGTCTTGCATTGCATATTTCATAGCATTTTTTTGAATTATTCTCTGATAATTGATGCAAATAGCTTTCAAAATAGTCATGTTTCATTTTCAGCTGAATAAAGATTGAAAACGTTAATTTATCGATTTTTCTCATCTCTTTTAGTGATTTATGACTTAGATTTACATTCGATATGTGCTTTCAATACTGATTTTCCTTCTTGATGCTGCTTTTTCAGACATTTAATCATTGTAATTTCGTCTCTTTGCAAATTTGCTTTTTGACGAAGCTTATGATGATTGCTTTCGTGTTGTCGATGACTGATAATTCTTAAGCAACGCTTTTGATTAATTGATCTGCTTTTTCATTCTTAATAATGCTCTTACAACTTGATATTCACTGTATGCAAATTTGACACTGATTCTGATGTAAATTGATCAAGTTTTGTCGTATGTCATCAAATAACTTCGCATTGACGTTGCTCTTTGTGTTTAATCTTTGCAAAGTCATTTGACTGTTCATGTACACTCAAATTTCGCTGTTTTTGAGTGCTTTTTCGCTACATATTGCAATTGCATCGCTAATAGCTTGCAGTTTCGCTTTTGTTGTGATTATTTTGTCATAAATGTTTGTCGCTTTGCTGTATCTGATGAGTTCATGTGTGAATATCACTGTTGTTTCAGTTTTTGTTTTGATCTTTGCTATCTTTTTTCGAATTTATGATGCGTCGATATACATCACTATGTTTTTCGCCTTTTTGATAATTCTTTCTAATTTTCTGTAGTGCAAATTGATCATTTCGCAAGTTTCGCTTTTTGCAAATTTGATTTGAATTCTTGCTAAATGCTTAATTTCTTGATCTCATGATTTCTTGAAGTGAGAAATTTCAATTTCTTTTATTGAATTCAGTGTTTTTTGCACTTTGTTCAATATTTAATATATCTGTGTGAGTCTGTCTTTGCACTTCTTGACTTTTCAAGATAAGTTCTTCTTCATCTCGTTTCAGTTCAGATATTTTGATGCATTCAGATCTAGATTCAATTTAATAGAGTATTAAGATGAGTATGAAATAAATGTTCTTTTTCTGATAGAATGTTTTTTCAATAATTCAACTATTTGAATTGCATAGTTCTTGCACTTTTGATCTAATTGCATCTTCATTGACGAGATTTCAACTTCTATTTGCATAGTATTTATTGATGATGTTTGAAACACACTCAGAATTTTTCGTAATGCAGCGTTTTGCAGTTTGCGAAATTTGACTAAGTAGCTTTTTTGATTATTTCATCATATTTCGACATCATAATCGCTAATAAACATGATGCATGTCAAATATAACTGCTTTTCTGATTTGACATTTAGTTCTCACTCACTATTCATTAATTTAAACAACGAGTGTAGCGTTCTTGTGACTGTCACGATTTTCGTTTGCACATGAACTTTGAAGTTGAGCTTTCGATTCAGTCAAACTTCTAGTCATCATATGCATGTCTTTGATTTTATGATCATGTTGTTGAGTAGAACAATTATTTGATTGAGTATCGTCTTATGACTTTCAAAGTGTATCAATTCAGATTTCAAGTCATCGAATTGCATTGCATTGTTCTTCGCTCATGTGAACGCGATTTTTGCTGCGTTTTTCAGTATTTTCACATTCTTGTCAATATTTCTTTCCTCAACGTATAGCGTCACGTCGTCAATATAGCTGAATGACTGTAAATTTTCAAACTTTGCGTGAATCTTTGAAAACAGATATCAAATATAAATTAGAAATAAAATGAGCGAGATAAATGAGTTTTGTGATATTTATGTGCTTATTTTCTTTGATTTCTGACGTTCGTCGTCAAATGCTAAGTCAATAATTCGATTTTGTAAGAAACATTTTACTCAATTGATTAAATTGACTGATATTTTCAATTTAATCAATATTTTGACCAGCTGTTTCAACACAACATGATCAAAAACTTCTTTGACATCTAGAAGTAAATAGATAAGCATGTTTTCTCGACTTTTTGTCATTTGCACATCATGTACTAGATTTAGTACTGCATCTATAGCTGATCTTTGTTTTCTGCCTTTCATTTGATCAAAATTCAGCAGCTTATCATTAATTTCAGCTGTGTAAGACAGTTGCACTGCTATTATTTTTTCTGCTACTTTGTTCAAACAGTTTAGCAGCGTAATAATTCTGTATGTTTTCGAAATTAAATAATTCAATTTGTCTGATTTTGTCAGAATAATTCTCGTGTCTTCGTATCATATCTTCGAATGATAGTCATTTTCAATCAAATCTGAGTACACTAAATTGAAGATTTTTAATATAGTTTTGTACGCTCGCTGTATGATTGTGAATGACATATCATCTGATTTGAGTGCTTTCCTGAATGCTGAGAAGTTAATAGCGTGCTTGATTTTCCCTTTGATAACTCTTGATAACTGTATACTTTCGTTCAATAGTAATTCTTCATTGATTTGAATTTTTGATGATGATGAGTACATTGCTTTCAGAAATGTCTCACACTTTTCATTGAATTCAATCTTCAATTCTTTTTGCAAGTTTTGTATCAAGAATAGCTTCTTGATTAGACGTGATTTAGTGAACTTGTAGATCTGAAACACTTCTTTCTCTTCAACATTGTTCAAAAAATTGATTCAGAATTGATTTTTGATCAGCTTTATTGCATCATGATACGAATTTCGCATTTGCACTATCTCTGCTCATGCGTCGTCATTTCTGCATCTTTTTCAGATTCGCTTTTTTGATGACAGCGTCTTTCACATTTCAATGAGTTCATTGTTTCATCAGAGTTTTGATTTTGCGCATATTCGCTGTTTAAATATGAATAATTTCACTGTATTCTTGATGCATTCAATCAAATAAATGACTTTTGCTTCTAAACTCGTGATTCTTTGCATCTTGATTATCATTTTGTCTTTTGCCTCTTGCAAATGCTCATCAAAGTCTTTTCAGTTGACTTTTTGCAGATTGTATGATGCGTTCAGTGAATTTTCGATCAACTTCACTTTTTTTGTAACTATTGTAAATAGAATTACTTCATGATTGAATTCTGTGTTTGCATTCTCATTTATATATCAATTCTTAATATGATTGCGCATATTCTTTGATGCAAATGCTAAATCAAGTACTGAGCTTGACTGCTCTGAATAACTGTAATATGTATCTATATTCAAAGTGTTAATCAGATTGCATTTATGTAAATTTACTCACTTTATTAATGCTTTCGTTCTAATAGAGTTTGAAATTTTTGCATTTCATCAGCTATGATGTGCATTAAAGTCTTCAATGATAATAACTTTTTGCTCAGAATTTAGCATAACTTTTACTAATTCTCGTTCAATCGTGTATAATTGCTCATCATCTGCGTTTTATGACTTTTCGTTGTAAATATTGAACAATAAAATTTCTCTCTGAATTTTATTGTTCGCTATTGATATCGCTTGCATATCTTCGTTATTGACTATGTCTAATCTTGATGTGCATGTAAATTTCTTTGCGTTTTTCGCAACAAATATCAGTACTCTGACATGAATATTCTGAACATTTGATTTGATGCAGATAAATGACGAATGCGAAATTGTTATATTTTCGTCTCTCATTCATGATTCTTGTTACTACAGTATAACAATGTCTGTCTTGTTTTTTGCAAATTTCATGCATGCATGCATAATTTGCATTGATCTTGCGCAATTGTGCTGTAGAATTCAAATATTCAACGTGTTTGCAAAGCTTTCGTCATTTGCATTGTTTTGTGACATTTCGAATGCAATACTCATTACAATTTCGTGACTAGATGATCTTTTTGTGAGCTAATAGACTGAGCTGTCTGATATGTTTCACACATTGCGCTGTTTGCAAAGTGCGCATTTTGACAGTTGCAACATCTAGAAATCATGTGATTGCATGATTGCTCATCTTTGCACATAAATAATTGACATTTATGATTTCAGATCTGATGATTTCGCTCGCAGTACAAGCATCTTGATGATCTGTTGCATTTGTTCTGCAAATGCTCGAATGTTTGACATTTTTGACATTGATCATTTGATCGATAGTCTCGATATTCGACTGTTCAATATGTTGATCTTGCAGCTAAGAGTCGTTTTTTCAGATGTCTTTGCGCTTCTGCTTCGATTTTGAACGTCAGTATCATCGAAGCATGATTCTTTCTTGCTTTATTTCCATCTTTTGATAATCATATTGAATTGATTATCAGCTTCAATTCAGAGTTGTACTTCTTTAGCTCAATTCTCAGAAATTTCATTTCGATCTTCATGTTGAAGATTTCGATTTTCAGACTGTGTATAACTATTTTGTGTCATTTCTCATCTTTCTTAATGCTTTTAACATCAAAAACATGCTTTCATATTGCTCTTTGCGCTAGTAAGACTTCTGCGATGTATTTTTTCAAGATTGTCAAAGCAATGTTGTTTTTCTTTAGCGTTTTGACTATCGTGACGACTCTTAGATCGATTTTCGCCTTTTTCAATGTGTTATTCATTGAATCTCGCATTTTCATCGTCTTCAACGTTCAGTTCTCATTTTTGAAATCGACAATGAGTCTTCTTTCGCGATACGATATTTCTTGTGATTTTGGCGAGAATTTCTTGATAATCAGATTTCATTCGCCTGCATTTGCATTCACATTTGTCTTTATATTTGCATTTACATTTGTCTTTATATTTGCATTTGCATTTGCATCTGTGACTTGAGCTGCTTTTTGCGCATATGTGAGCTTCTGCGTTGATTTTTGCGAATTTTGCATGACTTGCGACGTTTGCGAAACCTGCGTCTTCTGCAAGATTTACGAATTCTCTGTCATTTGCTTTGCATTGATTTTCTTTTTAATGTCTTCAGCATTTTGTTGAATCAATTGTAAAATGATCTCTAGTTTGTTGTTTGTTTGACTTTGAAGTCGATCTATTTGCTTCTGCATCGAGTTTTCTATGCTTTCGTTGCATGCTCTTTGAATGTAGATTAAGCTATGACTTATAGTCTCTTTCTGTTCTGATATTGCTTGTCTTAGCTGATTGACTGCGAATTCAATTCTTTCGCGCAGTCTCTTTATCTGCATCTCTTTAGAGATGACATCGTAGCACTTGCTCGTACTAACTTCGATGCTAGCTTCTTTTTGCGAACTTTTCATCGCTTTTCGCTTTTTCATTTCTTTAGCTTTCACAATCGCTCATGTTTGCTCTTTTTGCTGCGAATTTGCATTTCGCAAATTGATTGTATTCTTGTCGTTGTGCGCATTTGCATGTGAATTTAACATTAATGCATCAAGTGAACTTTAACATGTATTGCGTTTTTCTATTTGTTGATGTGAGCGATTTTTGTTGATTGCAAAATAGATCGATAATGTCGTTCTGCAGTTGTTTGCTTGTTGATGAACTCATGCTAAGTTCATTTCATAAATTTATTTCAATTTCTAACGTTGATCTTTTGATTTCTATCGTTGAGATTTTGAGTTCTGACGCTGAGCTATTGCTTCTGCTGAGTTTCACGTTACTATTCGCGAAACGAGACGAAGAAGAGTGCATAAAGCGACTCTTTATATTTCTTTTCATATCGAGTTTTTTCGAGTTTCAAGCTTCGAACTTCTAGAAAATTTATTTGACACTTCTTAAATATTTCTTTAATCTCTTACTCAAAGCGTTTCACGTAGACAGTAACTCTAGTGTAGAGATTTCTCAATTTCTATCTTAAAATCTGCAATAAATCGTCTTCTATTATCAACTTATGTCAGATGAAAATGATATAAATCTAGTCTGCAAGAATCTAGATTACTCTTTTTGATAGAAAATGCTTGATGCAATTGCTTTATATCTCATGTATCGAAGTAGTCGCGTTATCTCGCTCAGAATAGTAACGACTGATCTTGACTTATTGTCTTGCACATTAAGAAAAGATAAAACAGATAGTGATTTGATAAGAAACGCTGTACTTCTCTGAAACAACATTGTTTTCTGTGCAATCTTTGAGCACAAAAGAGTTCGATTTCGATTTTTGCATCAGTACGCAGTCTTTTGTGCTGTTCTAAAGTCGATTGACGACTTGTTCTTTTTATGTGAGTTTGCTTTTCAATTTATCAATCAAATTACAGTCTGAATTGATGATTCTTTCTTCTGCGTTGATGAACTCTCGTTTCGCCGCCGATTTTGACCTGCGTGAACGCGAAAAATTTCGATTTTCGATTTTTAACTTGCAACGCAGTCATCTGTGAAGCTATTGAGTCGAATGAGAGCTTGTTTTGATCGTACGATTGTGCTCTATAACTTGTCAATCGATTTAATATATCATATGCTTATGCTACACTTTTAATCAGACAGTGTAGTTTGATTATTCTTTTTGCAACGTATGTAAATTGATCAGAAAATCAAAATTGATTGATTTACTGCGTTGCACAGATGTATATATGTGCAAAAGCTGAGTCATGCCTTTGCAGTATGTATATGTATGATGTATATGAGTTGCAACGCATGCGCAAAGACGTTACTGTTGTTTTATGTATATAAGCAAAGATTGTGTTATGTTTTTGCAATGTATGTGATTGCAATGCATGTAAATTGATCTGATAAAGCGAAAAATTGATCGATTTACTGCATCATGCAAGTCTGTAAATGTGCAAAAGCTGAGTCGTGTCTTTGCAATGTATGTATATGTGATGTATATGAGTTGCAGCATGTGCGCAGAGACGTTGCTGTTGTTCTGTATATATGAGCAAAGATTGTGTTATGTCTTTGCAATGTATGTGATTACGATGCATGTAAATTGATCTGATAAAGTGAAAAATCGATTGATTTACTGCATTACACAAGTCTGTAGATGTGCAAAAGCTGAATCATGTCTTTGCAATATGTATGTATATATCATATATGAGTTCAACATGTGAATAAAGCGTTGTTACTGCTTTGTATGTGATTGCGCTGCGTGTAAATCAATCTGAAAATGCGAAAAATCAATTGATTTACTGCATCACATCTGTTTTTATGTGCGCAAAAGCTGAATCATGCCTTCGCAATATATGTATATATGTTGTATATGAGCTCAACATGTAAATAAAGCGCTGTTACTGCTCTGTGTATGATTGCGCTGCGTGTAAATCGACTTGAAAATGCGAAAAATTAATCAATTTACTGCATCACATCTGTCTGTATATGCGTAAAAGCTGAGTCATATTTTCGCAATATATATGTGTATGTAGACTGATCGCGTCAAGTCGAGTATTTAAGTTCAAGTTAAGTACTCAATTTGAAAAGTGTCAAGTTGAATTAAGAAGTTGAACTCAAGAACTTGAGTCGAGTTGAGAAGCTTGATTCAACAACTCGATTTGAAAACTCAACTTGACTCGACAAGATATTAGATAGATGTAAATAGCTTGATTGAACAGTCTACATGATTTTTCTTCATGACTTTCTATCATGTTTTCTCGTCATGACTCTCTATCAAAGTCAAACGACCTTCATGTTTTCTCGTCATGATTCTCTATCAAACAATCTTCATGTTTCTCTTCATGTTTCTCTTCATGTTTTTCTTCATGTTTCTCTCTATATTCTTCTCTATGTTTTTCTTCATGTTTTTCTCTATGTTTCTCTTTATGTTTTTCTTTATGTTTCTCTTTATGACTCTTTATCAAATGATCTTCATGTTTTTCTTCATGTTTTCTCTATGTTTCTCTTCATATTTTTCTTCATGTTTCTTTTTATGTTTCTTTTTATGATTTTTTATCAAATGATCTTCATGTTTCTTCTTCATGACTTTCTATCAAAAAGATAATGCAAAAGTCGAAAAAATTTCTATATTTAGCTCTCTTGATGTCAAGCTTAAGTTCTTGATGAATTGAGTCAAATTGACTCAATTCTCAGTCGAGTCAAGTTGCATCAAGTTGAAAATATGAGCAACTCAACTTTGAATTGAGTTGAATTCAAAATGTCAACTCAAAACTCAACTTGATGATCAATTTATGTGTATGTTGTATATAAATTGCAGCATGTATGCAAAGATGTTGCTGTTCTTTTATGTATATGCAAGCTTCAATGCATCAACAACTGCGTTGTTATTATCTCATTTTTCAACTGTGTGTAAACTCAACATATGAGTAAAGCATTGTTACTGCTTTATTGATATTGATGAGATTATTCATCTCTTCTGACAAGCATAGCTTGCAGAAAATTCGTAGTCAGCATCTTATACAAATAAATCTTATTGTCAATCAAAAGCAATGTACTCATCATCTTTGAAAATTCAAATCAATGAAGAATTACTATTGAATAAAAGTATACAATGATTAAAAGTTGATTTGATTTGATTTGATTTAAACTCATACATTCTTGTGACATCAATTTAAACTCAACTCATGAGAAACTCTATGCTATTTATATTGAGTGAATAAAACTCTCTGAGAAAGAAAATCACTTGTTGTTTATACAACAACTTCACGTCGTTGAAACAATGATCATGAAACTATGTATCAAGTTTGCATTTATAGCTTCTATTCAACATACAACGCTCAAGTAAACTCTTGATGAGTGTCTGTATTACTTGATTATGATGCATCGTTCTTGCTCTGCTCTTTATTGATAATATTTTATACAATGATGCTTTGATCTTTGATCTTCAATCGCGAAGTTGATTTCATTGCACTCGTGATGCTTGTGATTGTAATGTTGAAAACTGCGTTCTCTTGCTCAATGATTATCATTCATTGAGCAGAGAAATACGTGATGAAAAAGAGATGTGCATGATGAGAAGATAGAATGTGATTATACTGAATAACTTTTTTCTTCTCTTGATTTGACTTATGTCATGTAAACGTTGAATGAATTGTTAGTATAAATGTGCGATTGCAATCGTACAATAATTGACTTTGATCAATAGAAGAGAATGCGTTCTGATCATTCTTCTGCGCTCTCAATTTTTCACGTAGATAAATGTATGACTTGACGTTAAGTAAAGAAGATGAGTTTAAATCTTCTCAGTATATCAGCGTGATTGACGAGTCACTACTTCTTTAAGCACTGTAGTCACGACTCTCAGATTGAGATCAACTATTCTATCTGATATCTTTTCATCAATTACTCAATGACATTGTTGATGTGATGAAGATGTTTCAGTATATCGACGTGATCGACGAGTTGCAAATTCTTCGATCACTTGTAATCACGACTCTTATACTGAGATCAACCTTTTCACTAGATATCTTTTCATCTCTTACTGACATTGACATGTCATTAATCTTCTTCGTAAATTGATTGTGACTGTTAGAAGAGATGCTGTTGTGTAGATGAAAACTCTGCATGATTGACTTTTCTGCTTATGCAACATTCTAACATCATTTGAATTGCGTTGAATTGAGATCTCTTGACTCTTCTGACTTTTATTCAAACACAGAATAGAATTAAAAGATTCGTAGTCAACATCATGTACAGATGAATCTTGTTATCAGTCAAAAGAAAAATCATATTGAATTAATTTTTATCTTCAATTAAAATAATTGAAAAGATTAATTATGTAAAATCTTTATTGACTTGAATTTATTCTTTTGAATTATTAATAATGAGTAATTTCAAAAGCTGCTACAAATGCTTTGTTTAAATTTGCAGATTGCACATTGTACAAAGATGATAATCATGATATTTTCACATTATAAAAAGATTTATAATAAGATCAGATCAAATCTTATAGAATTACAACATGTTTTTATTACTTTAAATGTAATTGACAATAAGATTCATTTATACATGATGTTAATTATGAATCTTTTGATTATATTCTGTGTTCAAATAAAAGTTAAAAGAGTCAAAAGATTTTAATTCAATGCAGTTTAAAGAATGTTAGAATGTTGCGTGATCAGAAAAGTCATCATGCAGAGTTTTCACTCATGCAACAACATTCTTTCTAACAATCATAATTAATCTACAAGAAAGATTAATGACATGTTAATGTCAGTAAAAGATGAAAAGATACTATTAGTGATTAAACAACTCAGATGCATAGTTTGAAAGTTGTGACTGCAAATGATTAAAAAGATGATGATTCATTAATTACATCAATATATTGAAATGTTTTCATTACATTAACAATGTTGTTAAGTAATTAATGAAAAAATATCAGATAAAATAGTGATTTCAAATGATGAGTCTGAGAATCAAGACTACATATGATTGAAGAAGTAATGATTCATTGATCATGCTAATATACTGAAAAGATTTAAACTCATCTTTTTTACTTGATGTCAAATCATACATTTATTTACATGAAAAATTAAAAATGTAAAAGAATGATCAGAATGCATTCTTTTTTATTGATCAGAATCAAACATCAAATGATTGCAATTACATGTTTATACTAACAATTTATTTAACATTTACATGATACAAGTTAAATCAAAAGAAGAAAAGAATTATTTAATACAATTACATTTTATTTTCTCATCATATATATCTTTCTTTCATCACATATTTCTCTGCTCAATGAATGATAATTATTGAGCAAAAGAATGCAGTTTTCAACATTACAATTATGAGCATCACAAATGCAATGAAATCAACTTCATGATTGAAGATTGAAAATCAAAGCATCATTGTATAAAATATTATTAATGAAAAGCAGAATAAAAATAATATATCATAATTAAACAGCATAAACACTTTCATCAAAAATTTACTTAAGCATTACATGTTGAATAAAAGCTATAAATTCATTACTTGATAATACAGTGTCAATCTTATTGTTTCAACTGTGTAAAGCAATTATATAAATGATAAGTAATTTTCTTTTTCAGAAAGTTTTATTCATTTAATATAAATAGCATAAAGTTTCTTATAAGTTGAGTTTAAATCAATATCATGATCAATGATGAAATTTATCTGTATGCAATGCTGATTACAAATTTACTGTTTAGTTACAGTAAAGTTTAAAAATTATCAAAAGTTTGAATGATATTAAGATGTTGCATGATGATGAAGTATTGTGCATTGATTGCATGCAGAGTTTTCACGATTGTGCAAACTTCAATAATCTCAATGTGCATGTTATAAGCAATCTGCATGCAGATGAGAAAGTCAAATAGAATGCAGAACTATGAGAAAAATTGTTTATGAAAATCATTCAATTCAATATCTTGTCATTATGATAACAAGAACTGAAACAGAATATTCTTGCATTTGATTTGTTGAGAATGATTAGCAGAAAAAACTTAAATCATGAACATTCTTTAAATTTATATGTTAATTATGTATAAATTTTGTTAAAACTGCATATCTGTTACTATAATATAAATAACTTACAAGATTCATTAAATTCAACATAAGTAAATTCAAGAGTTTCATTAATATCATTTAACAAATGTTCAAACATAAACATTTTATATATGAGTGATACATTGATGAGAAAACTTCATTAAAAAAAGAAAGATATAAGTGAATTAATAATAATAATAATAAATTCATACATTCTTGTGACATCAATTAGATCGATTCATGAGAAACTTTATGCTATGTGTATCGAGTAAACAAAACTCTCTGAGTTAGAAAATTGCTCGCTGTCTATATGACTGTTACACGCAGTCAAGACGATAAAACTGAGACTATGTATCAAATTTGTTCGCAATGATTGCATGTTAGAGAATGAATGTTCTTGTCATTCTAAACTGCTTCAGCAGCTTTGTTTTCATCATCATTCTCGCTGTTGTCTTGAGATTCTTCGTGATTAAGATGATGACTCGATAGTTCATGAAGTTGACATCTCATAGCATGTTCAATTGAAGATGCGTTCAATTCAAACAGTGCATCAGAATATGCTTAACTGTCTGATGACTTTATTTGCAGTCACATCAAAGACTATTTGCGTTCAACACGTTTTTCAAGTGCAGATAAATCTTCAGTTTTATGCGTTTAATTCTGATGTAAGTTGCAAGAGTGCTTTCAATCTTCTGAAAATCATTACACATCTTTACTGACTTCTTGAATAGATGAAATCTTTGAGCGAAGAATGCATTAATGTCTGCAATGCGTTTTTGTAGTTTTTTCATCAAAGATTTCATTAACTTTTGTGAAACTATGCAATTGCACGTTCACTCATTTGAATCATCATTAAGAAGTTGAGTCATTTGCATCTAGATTGTATCTTTGCTTCTTTGTGAATTGAAGCATTCAGAAACATCATTTTTTTGAAGATTGAAAAGCGAAAAATGAGTCTATTAGTTTTTATCAGATGAGCATGTATGATTTTGCATGCTCATCAAGTCTTCTGTGTTCTGTCATTGATTCAACTGTGTAGTGTGACTTGATTCTGAAGCTTATTCAGATGAACATGTAGTAAGAATATGTATGTTTCAACTTTCAGCATTTTGATGTTTACTTTTCTGAAGACGTTGATCACATGATGCAACGCTTGATTCTGAAAAGTTTCTAGTCTTCATTTCATATCTGACAATTTCTCTTCTTTATTGCGTTGATGTCATACTGATGCTTCGAACATCATTCTCAATCTTATCATAGCAGAGTATATCTGTCTTGCTTTTGCAAATGTAGTTCTTCAGATGAAGATCTCAAGTTGACTAAGCATCAGCATCTTGATGACGTAATCTGCTTCTATTTGATGAAGATGCGAATTTCATTGTAGTTTCATGTTCAGTTGCACTTTTAAACTGATCATTAAGTCGAGTTTTGAATTGACATTTTGAATTCAACTCAATTCAAAGTTGAGTTACTCATATTTTCAACTTGATGCAACTTGACTCAACTGAGAATTGAGTCAATTCAACTCAACTTGTCAAGAACTTGAGCTTGACATCAAGAGAGTTAAATATAGAAATTTTTTCGACTTTTGCATTATCTTTTTGTTAGAAAGTCATGAAGAGAAAACATGAAGATCATTTGATAAAGAGTCATAAAGAGAAACATAAAGAAAAATATGAAGAAAAACATAGAGAGAAACATGAAGATCATTTGATAAAGAGTCATAAAGAGAAACATAAAGAGAAACATGAAGAATAACATGAAGAAAAACATAGAGAGAAACATAGAGAGAAACATGAAGAAAAACATAGAGAGAAACATGAAGAAAAACATAAAGAGAAACATGAAGAGAAACATAGAGAGAAACATGAAGAAAAACATAGAGAGAAACATGAAGAAAAACATAAAGAGAAACATGAAGAGAAACATAGAGAGAAACATGAAGAAAAACATAGAGAGAAACATGAAGAGAAACATGAAGATTGTTTGATAAAGAATTATGATGAGAAAACATGAAGATCATTTGACTTTAATAGAGAGTCATGACGAAAAAACATGATAGAAAGTCATGAAGAAAAATCATGTAAACTGTTCAATCAAGCTATTTACATTTATCTAATATCTTGTCGAGTCAAATCGAGTTTTTGAGTCGAGTTTTTGAGTCAAGCTTTTCAACTCAACTCAAGTTCTCGAGTTCAACTTCTCAACTCGACTCAACACTTTTTGAGTTGAGTACTCAACTTAAACTTAAGTACTCGACTTGACGTGATCAGTCTATGCACTTCAAGAACTCATACATTTGATTTCAACTTTATTATCGAGTTTTCTATGTGTAAACTGACTGTCATGTTGAATCTTTTTGACTTACGAATGAAGAAAGTGAGTTTATATTTCTCTGAAGCGAACGTAGCATCATGAGTTCAAGCTCACTTTGCACAAACGTTGTATGCTCGACTCAGCAATTTGCAGATTGATTCTGTGATTTTGTCATAAATCAGAATATTGATGTCATTTACGAAGTCAAGCACTTCAATTTTAATTTCTAAAGCTTTGCATTTTTCAATTAAGCTTGCGTTAAAGAATAGAAAGAGAATCAATGATATGAGAAATCTTTGTGATATGTCAGCATTTACTCATTGCATCGCGCTGATTTATTCATTGAACGTCAGCAATGACTCTCTGTCTTTCAGAAAGCTGCAAGTTCATTCAACTATATAGTTTGATGTTTTTTTCATTCTCAGAGTATGCAGAAGTCTAGTGTGCAAGACATGATCAAATGTCTCAGCAATGTCTAGACTAAGCATGAAGATTACGTACTTGATTTCACAGTTTCATACTGCATGTACTTGATCTACTAGTAGATTCAGCGTTGAGATCATGAATTGCTTGCGTCTCGCTTTCATTTGAGCGTTCAAAAGCATGTGATGAGTCTCAGTAATATTATTTAATCTTTTGATCATGATTGATTCTAATGTTTTATTCATGATGTTTAGCAGAGCGATGAATCAATATGTTTTCAAGTTTGTTACGATTCTAGCTACGCATCTATGTTGATAGCTATGTTGATGACTATGTTGATGACTATGTTGATGACTATGTTGATGACTATGTTGATGACTATGTTTCTGACTATCGTCGATCGCTCGTCACTAGACTATCGAGTTGTTTTGAAGTCAACTCTATTCAGAGTTAGCTTATGTTCTTCTGAGTCATATAGATAGTCGATTCTTCCCTTCTAGATACTTTTCTTTCTTAGCATTTATATACTCGTTACATTACACTCATATGACTCACTCTATGCTGATCTCTAACATTATATAAATGCTTCTTCGTTACAGGCGAAGTGAAATAATCTGCATCGATTTCTTCAAGTGCTTCTGCTAGTAGTTCTTCAACTCTCTATCGACTTTGATCTAGCGGCTTGCGTTCGTGCAGCAGCACTCATCTTTCTTCTCTCGTGAGCTGATTCAGCGAGAATAAACAAAAGATTTGAACTCGTGCGCTGGTCAGCGAGTATAAACAAACGATTGAAATCATTCAACTAGGTCAAAGATCAGCGAATTAACCGTTCATTTAGATTCGCAAGAAATTCTTCGAATTTGTTGAACAATCAAACGAGATCAGTCATAAAACTGTGTCGAAGTCTCTATCTCAGAAGCAAACCTCATAGTGAGTCTGCTTCAATGACACTCATCGTCAATGCAATGACTCATCTATTCTCATCGCTCTACTCATCAGTGAATCGATTCGTCTATTCATTTATGTGCAACTAGTGAGCCTGCTACAATGACACAATAATGTCTTTAACAACAAGCAAATCTTTGAGCTTGTTTCTATATCGAAACCTCAGTGAGTCTGCTTCAACGACACTCTCAATGCGATGATCTACTCACTCTCATCGCTCTATCTATCAGTGAATCTGACTCGTCATCAAGTTCACATGCAACTAGTGAGTCTGCTTCAATGACATCTTTCGTCAATGTAATGATCTACAAGCACATCGCTCTATCTATCAGTGAATCGACCTATCTCGAGTTTCTGTGCCAACTAGTGAGTCTGCTTCAATGACACGTTTGATAGTGAGTCTGCTTGAACGACACTCGAAGTAAGTCTGCTACAAAGACAGACAACGATTGATCTCTTGATTGAGTCAATCAACGAACGAAACAAGTTCTACTATGTAGTAGATCTGAATCAGCAGTGAGTCTGCTTCAATGACATGATCACAATTGATCTCTTCGATGAGCTAGTTGATTCTCTTCTAGTGAGTCTGCTTCAATGACATCAGTCAATAGTTGATCTCTTCGCTGAGCAAGTCGATTTCTTTCTACATAGCTAGTCTGCTACAATAGACATTTCGATTCTACACAAGACTAAGAAAATACATTCATGCAAACATGAATCGTTGAAGAAGAAGAGTACTGTTACGATTCTAGCTACGCATCTATGTTGATAGCTATGTTGATGACTATGTTGATGACTATGTTTCTGACTATCGTCGATCGCTCGTCACTAGACTATCAAGTTGTTTCGAAGTCAATTCTATTCAGAGTTAGCTTATGTTCTTCTGAGTCATATAGATAGTCGATTTTTCCCTTCTAGATACTTTTCTTCCTTAGCATTTATATACTTGTTACATTACACTCATATGACTCGCTCTATGCTGACCTCTAACAAAGTTGATGTAGTCGCTCTTCTTTGATTTACGCAGTACTATTGTCTGAGCTTTTTTGAACTGCTTCAAATGATATTTGTGAGTTACACATGCGTTGAATAGACTGATTAGTATCAAAGTCAGTTCTGTTAAACTTGCTTGAAACACTCTATTTGAAATTTCAAATGCATCTGATGCTTTGTCAACTTTTACTCGTCAAATCATCTGTCTCATTTCATCTTGTGATAAGACTGAATCAAATGACATTGTCAACGATATAAATGATTTTGAAATGTCATTGATGTTTGCTTGAGACAATGATGAAAAGAACTTCTTTCGTAGCATCTCTGTTTTTTCTTCAAATGAGTCTGCTATGTGATTGAAATCGTTGCTCTTTAGTGACGAAAACTGCGAAAGTTTCTTGAGTAACTGACTTTCGATTCTGACTCATTTTGCAAAACGTCAAATCAATTTCAATTCGTTGCTCAGCTCATGCATTTATGATTTAAAATGTGAATGTTTTGTTTCTTTAATGATCTTGTTTTTGTGATTGTTGTATCTCAGATAGTCATTTCATGTCTCTAAAGTACTTTGCGATTTTCATACGACTCATAGTCATCATGATTTCATCACGACTTTCGAGCAGATCTGATTTCAAAAGTCTCGTGCTTAAATCAATGACTTTGTTTAAGAGATAAACTTCTTGATGATCTCTTGTAGCACATGAGTGATCTCAGTTACTCTGTCATCTATCGCTGTCTTGTTATTGAAAGAATAATCGATGAAAAGATGTATTCTTAGATGAGTATTTATTGCTTCTGTGTTCATTTTCTTTCATAATCGACAAGTTGTAAGCTGCATGAAGAATGTGCGTAGACACAACTTCGTGACAATCGAAAGATGATCAAATTTCTGATGTAGATTGATTTTTATCTTGCATTTGTATATCATGAATTGAATTTTCTCACTATCAAACGCTAGATTTATTGTTGTGAGCTGATTGTGAGTCTCTTTAGTAATTATGTCTGATTCAAGCAGTAGTTCTAGTCTTGCATTCGTAATGATGTCTAGTATAGCATTCAATGCTGTGTGATGAGTAAAGCATCTTCTGTCTTTTCAGTGTAAGTGATGCAGATTGAAATCTTCTATGATTAGCTGTTTGCAATCATCTTTGATTAGTTCATTCAGATGAGAAATAGTAGATGATTCTTCTGTGAAAATGATAGACAGCGAGCACGAGTTGTAGACGTTTATGAGTCGTAGCGTCTGTATCTCGTCTTTCAAGTTGCTAGTTTGTAGCTTAATTAAGCAGATGTTCAATTCAATAATTTTCATTGTTCATTGATCAAATTTTAGATGCTTGTTGATATAAATGCATGTTCTTGCTTGAGATTATGAGTCTCTCACTAGATGAAAGAAGTTGTGAGTCGAGCTAAATGTCTGCAAAGCGTTGATGTTGCAATCTTGTTTCTGAATGACTATTATGTTGAATTTACGAACTTTTCTGTTTATCAGAAATGATTTCTGAATTTTCAATGACTTTCTGATGTTATACTGTAGAATTTGCAGAAATATTTGATTTGTCATAGAGTTATCTGTAACTGTTGTTGACTCTGAATAGAGACAGCTTTTTGTATGCTTTTAGTCATCAAGAATCTTTCGCATTTTCTGATTTAACGTTTCTGTGTCTGTTCAGACATCATGTCTTCTGAGTTGCTAATCATACATGAAAAGTGATTGACTCATCTCTTCTTGACTTTCATCACTTGTCATGTTGACTCGTCGATGTCTCGACTGCTTGTCGTCGTCAAGATGTTCATTGAACTCAATGAATTCATTGAACTTGTAAAATTCATTGAACTCAAGAAGTTTAAAGAGAAAGAAGAGAATGAGTGATTGTTTTTCAACACTTCAAAGTATCTGATTGATCTGTTTTAAAAGATTTCTTCTGATTGCTTTATCTGTAGTTTTCACTTGAGACATGAGCATCTTCAGAGTTCGTGACTATCATTGCAGTTCATGCATCATCTTTTATTCATTGACACAACGCATTTCTTGATGTGATGTTTGTCTGTGCATTTGAAGCAGCGCTCTTCGTTTTTGCAGAATCTAGTCATATGATTAAAATCAAAGCATCTATAGCACTGTGTGATACGACAGTTCTTTTCAAACAATTTGCATGAGCATTCTTGATATGAGTTCAGCATGTCTACATCTAGTAGTTGATTCATCATCGTTTTGATTGCAATCTTTACAATGAGTGATGAGTGAATCTTCTCACTTTCAACTATCTTCTTAAGTCAAGCTATTTTCAGCATCTTTAAATCTTCATGAAGTCTTTCGTTGTTCTTTATTAATCTTTTGATGATCATCTTCTGATTGCTTGTGTTCAGTATGATGTGTACATCATGTGCTAGTATCGCGAAGCTTCTACGCACTACGTGCGCTGAGCTTGCGATTTTCTTCACTTATGTCTGAGTCTTTTCTAAAGCTGCTTGAGCTTTCAAACTCATCACGTGAAGTGCAATGTTTTCATTTTCAAGCTTGCAAAGCAACACTATTAAATCTCGTTGCATCATTGACACGTTTGCAATTTCTTGAAAGATCTGATCAATCGATCTCTTTTATATCTTTTTCATCTTTTTTCTCTCTTATATTTTCACTAGAATCTTGCGTTTCTTACGAAGCAATGACAGATCATCTCTGAATCACTGCTTCTCAGTTGTCACTTCTTCTCTTGCTACATTGATTCATGATGATGTTTTGAATATGAAACGCGTATTTTCTTATGTTTGTAATTATTTATTAAGAAGTTGAATGAATGTCTTCAACTTCTGTACATTCTTCACGATGAATGCATCTTGACTTTTAATCTTTCTTTCTGAGACGTTTCAAAGACGTTGAATCAACTATAAGTGAATTAATAAAAAATGATTAAACTACGCTATTTAATTAAAAGTGTAATATATGAACATTTTTGCAAAATATGATCAATCTGCATGAGAAAGATTTCTACAGATAACATGAAATAAATAAGTTGCACATTGTACAAGCGAAGTGAGTGTTTGCAAGATGTGATATACAATGATGATGATTATTGATTTTAAAAATCTCATTTTTTTCATTAAACTTTGACTTTTGAATGTCTTGATGATAAAGTCAATCTTTAATTGAAAACATTGTTTATATAGTTTAAGAAAACAGTAGCATATGTTGATATAATTAAAGAAGAAATCGACTGTGATATACATGCATATCACTGATAAAATGTTTGCAACTCATGTTTAAGAAGTAAACTGTTGAAATTTAAGCAGTAAAAGATTTCACTCATCTTGAACTGTGAATTTGCTGCAAGAGAAAAGACTATTTCTTGCTAAGAAGAAAATCAGCATAAAGATTATGTTTTATGTATGTTGCATGCAATGTATGTAACATATTTTTAATAAATAGCGAAGAAGCATCTGAAAACAACAAAATTTGAGTGTACATAGACAGTTAAATGACGCTGCAAAGATTAAAAGCAAAAAGCAATGTCAATTTGAAGTTATTCAATAACATATGATAAAATTTGATTAATTTGCAACAAAATTAATGTCATATTTGCATACAGTGAGTATCAAGTCACAAAAATATCATCAAAAATGAAGCAGTGAATCAATTAATCAAAGACGTGACATGAAAAAGATCAATAATCGACATCAGAAAAAGAATAATCATGAGCTTCATCAAAAAGCAAATAGACAAAGAGACAAAAGAGCAATGACTAATTGCATGAAACAATAGCATCAAAAAAGAAAATCGATATCAGAAGTACACAGCGAGAGTGAATTTAAGTTACAGATCATTAAAAAAGCTTCAAAAAATAAACAGATTAATGTTTTCAACGTTTATACAGCTAAAAATGAAACATGACTATTTTAAAAGTTATTTACATCAATTATCAGAGAATAATTCAAACAAATGCTATGAAATATGCAAGGCAAGACAAATGTTGAAGCACTTACTACTGAACTGCAAACATTATAAAGCAAAACAGTTACAACTTAAAGCAAAAGCACAGTTCAAAAGCATAAACATTATATTAATGTTGTGTTGAGATCATGCCTAGAATCTAATCACACTGCAGCGAGATAGTGCGTAGCTGAATAGAATGTTTGATCAATAGAGATAGCTATAACTAGAAAACTAAGAATACAGAAGAAAGAAGACAGTTTCAAGCTGTATCTATAGTAGAGCGAACAAAGAAACGAAGTAGCCGATTTGCTAGAGCTCGAATAGATGAAATGTTTCAGCATATTTCGATTTGAAACATTGTTGTTTCTTGTTCACATATCGAAATCTCTAGAGTCTATTGACTAGACTTTATTCAATGTTGACACGCTTCATAACATGTTGTTTATCATCAAGATTGAAAGAATTGCAATGCTAAAGTACTTGAAAAGTACTTGAATTGCAACAAGAAAATGATTATTGAGAATAAAAGAGTAAAGTTAGAAGAACATGAAAAGACGAGAAAATGAGAGCATGAAAGAAAGAAGTTTTTTGATTGAAAGTGCTTGTTTATGCAAACTATCAATGTGATTGATCAATGAGAAGATATAAAGCAGTGACTTTAATCAACATACATGTAATTTAACATATGCATAACGTCTAGATAGTGTCATAGTCATAGACTGCATGCACTTAATAAAGAAAAAAAATATTCAATGTCATAAGAATGTATGAAATTGATGATGAGATTCATTTATACATGATGTTGACTATGAATCTTTTGATTTTATTCTGCGTTTAAATAAAAGTCAAAAGAGTTTAAAGATCTTAATTCAACGCAGTTTGAATAATGTTAAAACGTTGTGTAATTGTGAAAGCTATCATGCAGAGTTTTCATTTACATTATCACGTAACAGCATCTTTTTTAACAGTCACAATCAATCTACGAAGAAAATTAATGATAAGTTAATGTCAGTAAGAGATGAAAAGATATACTATTAGTAATGAAGTCAATTCAGATGTAAATTTAAAGAATTGCAACTATAAGTGATTAAAGAAGTAGTGACTTATTAACTGCGCTGATACATTAAAACATCTTTACTTACATCAATGTCATGAACAATATTGTGATGAAAAGATACTGAGTAGAATAGTCAATTCAAATGTTGAGTCTTAAGTTCATGATTATATGTGATTGAAGAAGTAGTGACTTGTTGATTGCGTTGATATATTGAAGAAACTCAACAAGCTCAACTTCTGTACTTATAGTGACAAGTCATGCATTTATCTACGTGAATGATTGAAAGCGCAGAAGAATGATTAAAATGCATTCTTTACTATTGATCAGAGCTAAGCATCAAACGACTGTGATTGCACATTTATATCACGAACTATCAACGTTTACATGACACAAGACAAGAGCAAAATAAAGTTATTTAATATAATCATACTTTATCTTCTCATTGTACATATCTCTCTTTCATGCATATTTTCTTACTCAATGAATGATAATCATCAAGCAAAGAACACAGTTTTGACATTATAATTACAAGCATCACGAATGTAAAGAATCATGATTTTTGCAATCGAAGATCAAAACATCATTGTATAAAATATCATCAATGAAGAGCAAAGCAAGAATGATGCATTGCAAAGAAACAGTACAGACACGCAGTAAGAGTTTACTTGAGCATCATGCGCTGAATAGAAGTTATAGATTCATTACTGAGTACATAGTCTCAGCATTATTGTTTCAACGACATGCAGTTGCTGTGTAGTCAACAAACGATTTTCTTTCTCAGAAAGTTTTGTTCATTTAATACACATAGCATAGTGTTTCTCATGAGTCGATTCAATATTGATATCACAAAAGTGTATGAAATAAAATAAAATAAATTAAATTAAATTAAGAGTGTATGAATTACAATTATAATTAATCAGCAATGAAACTCATTTATATGTAATACTGACTACAAATTTACTGTTTAGCTATAGTAGAATCTAAAGATTATTAAAAGTTTGAATGATATCAAGATATTACATGATGATGAAGTGCTGTGCATTGATCACATGCAAAGTTTTCATAATCATGCAAACTTCAATAATCTCAATGTGTATGTTACAAGTAATTTGCATGCAGATGAGAAAATCAAATAAAATGTAAAACTACAAGAAAAATCATTTATGAAAATTATTTGATTCAGTATCTTGTCATTGTGATGACAAAAACTGAAATAAAATACTCTTGTGTTTGATTTGTTGAGAATAATTAGCAGAAAGAACTTAAATCATGAACATTCTTTAAATTTACATGTTAACTACATATAAATCTTGTTAAGACTAAGTGTCTATTACTACAACATAAACAACTCAAGAGATTCATTAAGTTTAATATAAGCAAACTCAAGAATCTTATTAATATCATTTAACAAACGTTCAAATATAAACATTTTATACATGAATGATATGTTAATGAAAAGACTTCATTAAAAGAAGAGAAACATAAGCAAGTTAATAAAAAATGATTAAACTACACTGTCTGATTAAAAGTGTAACATATAAACATTTTTGCAAAATACAATCAATCTGCATGAGAAAAATCTTTATAGATAATGATGAGTTGCATGCTTTCAAGCAAAGTGAACATCTGCAAGACGTGATATACAATAATGATGATTGTTAATTTTAAGAATCTCATCTTTTTACTGAATTCTGACTCTTCAATGTTTTAATGATAAAATCAATTTCTAGTCAAAAACATCATTTGTATAGTTCAAGAAAACAGTAATGCATGTTAATGTAATTAAAGAAGAAATCGATTATAATATACATGCATATCATAAATGAAACATTTATGATTCATACTTAAGAAGTAAACTGTTGAAATTTAAACAGTGAAAGATTTTATTCATTTTGAACTGTAAATCTGTCATAAGAAAACTCTTTAAGTAACTTCTCAAGTTTAAGAGAAAAATCAGCATAGAAATTATGCCTTATATATGTTGCATGCAACGTATACAACATATTTTCAATAGACAAATCTGAAAAAGATTCAGACATGAGCAAAAGAAATCACAAGTTCAACATGTGTAACATGTTAAATCTTGGCAATGTTGACATATGAAGTATGCATTACAATAAACATGAACAATCAGAAAAAATCATTGAAAGATTGATAAAATATAACATGAAACTTCATGAAAATCTGAAAATTCTAAAAATAGTTTAACTTAAGAAGATAGCAAAGAGTAAGAAGACTTATTCATCGCTCATCATAAAGATTATGATCAAAGCAATGATGAATTAACTAATGAATGTAAGCATGCTGAACTCATATCAAGAATGTGCATGCAAACTATTTGAAAAGAACTGTCACATTACACAATGCTTCAGATGTTACAAATTTGATCATATAATTAAGTTTTGCAAAAAGAATCAACGTTGCAAAAAGTGCGCAGACAAGCATCACATTAAGAAGTGCATGATGTTTTCAAATAAAAGATGTTGCGTTAACTGCAATGAAAATCACGAACTTTGAAGATGCATCTGTTTCAAGTGACAACAGCAGATGAAACAAACGTTTGAAATCTATAGAAATAAATCATTTAAATATTCTGAAACATTTAAATATAATCACGCACTTTTCTTACTGTCTCTGAACTCTTTAAATTCAATAAATTCTTTCAATTCAATAAACTTCTTGAACTCAGTAACAGTTATGTTGAAAACATGCAGTTAAATCGCTGATGAGTTAACTTGATAAATAGTAGAAATTAAAAAGAGACAAGTCAATCTTTTCTCTTGCGTGAATATTAATTCAGACGAGATGACATCTGAGCAGATTCAGAAACATTTAATCAGAAAGTAAGAAAGACTTTCGATGATCAAAAGCATACAAAGAGTCTTCTCATTGCAAAGTCAACAACAGTTACAAATAACTTTATGATAAAACAATCTTTTCTACAAAATCTACAGTACAACATCAGAAAGTCATTAAGAATTTAAGAATCATTTTTAATTAACAGAGAAGTTCACGAATTTAACATAGTAGCTATACAGAAGTGAGATTGCAACAACAATGATTTACAATCATTTAGTTCAGCACACAACTTCTTTTATCTAGTGAAAAACTCATTATTTCAATCAAGAACATGCATATACATTAACAAATATTTAAGACTCAATCAATGAATAGTAAAAACAACTGAGTCAGACATTTACTTAATCAGAATATTAACTTGCAACACAGATGACAAAATGCAGACGTTAAGACTTTTAAACGTTTACAATTCATGCTCACTGTTTACTACATTCACAAAGAGATTTTCAATCATTTTTCATTTGAATGAACTACTCAAGAATGATTGCAAACAACTGATCATAAAAGATTTCAATTTACATCATTCTCATTGAGAAGAGCGAAAATGCTTCACTCATCATACAACAACTGATACTTTGCTAAACATCATTACAAACATAAGATTGAAATTATTGCTGAAATTAAACATTGTTACTTGCAAAGCTCACAATCAATTTACGATGATTGATTTAGTCTTTAGCAGCGAGAAAATACAGTTCATGATATGCAAGTGCAAGATACGAATTAATCTGCATCAGAGATTGAATCATCTTTCAATCATCACAAAACTATGTTTATAAACAATCTCAGTGCAGCTTTCAACTTAATAACTTTGAAAAAAATGAATACAGAAGCATTAAGTGCTTATCTGCAAATACATTTATCTTTGAAATGCTCTTTAAACAATAAGACTATAATGAATGACAGAGTGTGCAAGATTATCAGAGTGTTACAGAAAATCATTAAGAAATTTATTTTCTTGACAAAATCATCAAATTGAGCAAAAGACTTTTGAAATCAAAGCTGCTTTGAAGTAATAATGAAATCAAGATGACTGTGAATTATATGAAAAACACAAAGCACATTAGAAGTGTAAAATGAATATCTGAAGCACAATGATCATAAAAACAAAATTATTCAACAAACAAAATGCATACACTTCAAATCACAAATGCATGAGTTAAGTGAAGCTAAACTGATCATCAAGTTGAGTTTCAAGTTAACATTTTGAACTTGAATTGATATTGAGTCGAGTTGCTCACATTTTCAACTTGATGCAACTCGACTCAACTAGAAATTAAGTCAATTCAACTCAACTCATCAAGAACTTGAACTTAACATCAAGAATGCTAAGAATAGAAACATAAAACAACATGTTTGCTTGTTCTTTGCATTATCTTTTTGCATTACTTATTGCATCGTTTATATATTACATTATCTTTTCGCATTATTCATTACATCATTTATATACTATCTTTAAGCTATTAACAACTATTGTTGTTAATACAAACTATTCTATAAAATGTCTAGTTTGTTAACAACTTTCAATCTGTCTGACAAAAGCATTTTGCATAGTTCATCTTTAAATAGTCTTCATTTTGAAGACTTTGCAAGTCAAGTTCAATGATTTATAAATTCTTCACATCATTTTGAAAAAAAAAGATTAAACAAGAAATGATGAACAAAATTCATCAGAATTTCTCACAGCTCAAGATAAAAGAGAATAGCGAGTATGTTCAATGAACTTTGAATACAGATGTCTTTTTTCTACAATGATGATTTCAAATCTCTGTTATCAAGAGTATTTAAAACAAGACTCAAAAAAAGATAGTTAATTCGCTTTGATTCAAAAAAGTCAAAGATGATAAGCAATTTGATATATGAAATCACTTTATACAGTTGACTTCAATTGTTGAAGAATTGTCTAAAATCTCATGCATAATCTGTTATAAGATTATGAATCATTCAACAGCTTTTGATAGCTTTAGCACGTTTGCTATGAAAAAGCATCTTGAATCAGACTTTTGCACAGCGACAGAGTGAAAACATGAACATTTGCAATCATAATTGAACTGACTTTCAAATGAGTAAGTTATATCTGATAATGCAAATTGATAATGCAAAATTAACAAACTATTAAAAGAAAAATCATATCAAGTTAATCTCTGTCTTTAATCAAGAGAATTGAGAAAATTAATTATGTAAAATCTTTGTTGACTTGAATTTACTTTTTTGAATCATTAATAATGAGCAATTTCAAAAGCTGCTACAAATGCTTTGTTTAGATCTGCAGATTGCACATTGCATAAAAATAATCATCATGATTCTCTTACACTATAAGAAGATTTGTGATAAGATCAGATTGAATCTTACAAAGTCATGATGTATCTTTATTGCTTTGAATGCATGATCTAGTTCTCAAAGAGTAGCGTACTTGAGAGTGTTAATATACTGAGTCAATGTTAAATTTCAGTTTCATGAATATTTTATTGAATTTATATCTCTTGATATTGAGCATATTGATCATCAATTGATGATGAAGCTAATAAAAATTCTGAAGAACTACACTATTAAGAATAAGCTTTTCAAGATTGTTATCAATAATGTGAGCAATAATAGTATCTTGAAAGAGAAACTTGAAAAGATCATGAGTCATTACAAGTTTCAATGAGACAGAACATAAAATTTCATTAATTGCTTAATTTACATCATCAATTTTATAATTCAAGATTTTATTTAAGCTTTTGAATTGAAAACAATAACTGATAATGTTATTGCTTAATTAAAGAATGAGCAAATGCAAAATATTGAAACAAGCAGAGAATTATTTGTTGTGATTAAAAAGATATTGCTTTGAATGATAATGCAAAAAAGTAATGTATTTATTAATCATGAAATTAAATTTGTGCTTTAATGATAACTGTCAACGACTTTTCTCAGCGATTAATTTGCTTCAAAGCTTTTCAAGAGCAGAATAACAAAAGATTTAGAAAACTGATACAAGATATTTGCATTCATTGAAACTTTATGTACTTAATGCTTCATCAAGCATATCAACTACGTGAATTTATTAATTTTTGAATAAAGAAATACTGTAAAGATTTCAAGATCACAAAGATTAAACTTGATGAAAACAAGTAATTCATGATTTTGCTTGTTGACAATCTATTAAATTTCTTTTACAAATGCACTTTAATAGTGTCATGAACAACTAATGCAAATATTCACTTGAAATTTCAAATATTTAATGCACTTTTCAATCATTTTAAGCAGATTGAAAAAAATATAAGAAGAAGTACTTGCTTGTTAAATGCTGTTATAGTAAAGACTTGCAAAAAAGTCTTAATCAAACTTGCAAAGTATTATGTCAAGATCAAAAACAACGATGAAATAATATATAATTTTGCAAATATTTTGAATTCTACAATGAATTTAAATCTTTACAAAACTTGAAATGATAAAGACAATGAAAATACAAATCATGACAAAGAATCTGTTCATTATAAGATCAAGTACAAGACAAAGTTCAAAGAGTATTTTCATCATTACTATGAAGATTCAATTGTTGATTTGAGAGCAGAAGCATAAAGAGCAAGAAGTAATGCTGATGAAATAATGCATTATAATAATGCATTTGATCATTTATTAATGATTTTGTAGTCTGTTGCAACTGTTAAAAGATCATTGCTTCAACAATCTCAGCATGCTCATTCTTTTCAAGATGAAAATGATCAATATCTTTGCATTGATGTTATAAATGAGAAATGTTCAACATGATAATTTTGAAAAAACAATGCTTCAAATTTTTCTAGATTGACACAAATGATTAAAGATATTCTTTCATGTTCAATATTTTTAATAAATATTGAGCGAACTTTCAGTCTTGTTAAAAGAGTATGTTGATGAGATCAATCACAGATGAGTTTGAAAATGATGAAATAAATAATGTTGATGAAGTATTACAATTGAATTATGAATTAGAATTTAGACAAGATTATTACTGAGCTCTGAAATATTTATTACAGAGAGAAGAATAATGATCAAGAGATTAATGAGTTTGCTGATTCATTTCAAGTATCTTTAAAGACTGTTTTGATGCAGATTTATTCATAAATTTGCAATATCATTTCATCTATTAAAAGTTTTGCATTTAAAGCAAGTACTTATTAAAAGTACAATTAAGTCAATGCACAAGAATAATGTGAATGTAATTTTAAAAATTACATTGTTTATTTAACTGATGAAGATAAACATTTTCTAGTTTGTCTTGAAAAATATGACATCAAGATTCATCATGAGATTCTTCATAAATTTCATATTTTTATCTTGAATGATGACATGTTTAACATGAATTGTTGTCAAGTTGATGTTTGCATAAAGCAAAATGTCAATAAAAATTCTATAACAAAAGTAATAATGTGAAAGAATAATGCACTTACTTTTCATAAAGAAAATCATAAAGTCTTCAATGACTTCTTGAAAAGCATTCAAGACAAAGCATTGAATGCAAAAATCATATTGTAGCATGTTCGTTTAAGCATAATCATGCATAATTTCTTTAATCAGTCTTTTAAAAATCATTTTGAAAATAAGATTTTTTGAAGAAAAACAATCACAACACACGCACAACAAATCTTAAAAAAAAGCACTATATGCAAGACAGAGCGAATCTAAAGAATGATCAAATGACGATGAATTGTATGAGTTGCAGCAATGCAAGTTCAAAGATGATTGTGAGTGACTTTGACATGTCACAAGAAAACAGCGACGTGAGATTGCAACACTTATGCAATGATGAAAAGAAGATAGCTGACATTATTGATTTACTAATAAAGACATCAACGTTAGAGAAAAAGATGATCAAAGATTATTCATAAAAAGAAATAGCATTGAAGCTGATGTATCATCTTTGACTCGATTCAGAAGAAAAACATCACACGACTCAGAATGCATTCATCGCAAAGAACATGCAGAAACTGAAGACATCAGTTCAACTGCTAAGCAAGCAGTTACAAACGCAGAAAAATACGCATTTCTCATTGAAAATCATGTCATGAATAAACATGACAAGAAAAGAATTATCAATGAGAGAGCAACGTCTCAGAAAGAGATCATCGTCACTTTGCAAGAGACGCAAAGTCATGATAAAGATAGCAGACAAAGAAGAAATAGAGAAGATGCAGAAGAAGATCATCAAGCAGATTCTTCAGAAAATAGCAGACGTGTCAATGAATCTATGAAATCTGATCATGTTTCTTTGCAAGCTGAGTAACAAAGACATTTTTCTTCATGCAGTCAGCTCAAATGCATGAACAAATCTGAAAAAGACTCAAGAATGAGCAAAAGAAATTGCAAACTTGACGTGCATATTGCAACGAATCTTCGCAGTGCTGACACATGAAGTGCACACTACAATCAACATGAGCAATCAAAAGAAAGTCATTAGAAAGCTGATAAAGAATAACGCGAGACTTCATGAAAATCTGAAGATTCTAAGAATAGTCTGACTCAAGAAAGTAGCAAAGAGCGAAAAGACTCATTCGTTGCTCATCATGAAGATAGCAATCGAAGCAATGATGAATTGACTGATGAACGTGAGTATGCTAAATGCATATTATGAATGTGCATGTAAATTGTTCAAGAAGAACTGTTGCATCACACAGTGCTTTAGATGTCAGAAATTTGATTACATGATCAGATTCTGCAGAAAGAATCAACGCTGTGTCAAGTGCGCAGATAAACATCACATCAAGAAATGCATGACATCTTCGAATAAAAGATGTTGCACTAACTGCAACGAAAATCATGAACTCTGAAGATGCATCTGTCTCAAATGATAACAGCAGATGAAACAAGCGTTCGAAATCTATAGAAACAGATCGTTCAGATATTCAGAAGCACTCAGATACAATTGCACATTCTTGCAATTCTTGAGCTCTTCACTGTCTTCAGACTTTGCAGATTCAATGAATTCTTCGAGTTCAATGAACTCTTTGAGCTCAACAACAGTTGTGTTGAAAACACGCAGTCTAGTCGCTCATGAATCAACATGACAGATGATAGAAGTTAAGAAGAGATGCATCAATCATTTCTCTTGTGTAAGTAGTGACTCAAATGAGACGTCGCTCAAGCAGAGTCAGAAACGACAAATCAGAAGATGAGACAGACTCATGATGACTGAAAGCATTCAAAGAATCTTCTCTTTGCAGAGTCAACGACAGCTACAAATAACTCTATGACAAAACAATCTTTTCTACAAATACTGCAGTACAACATCAGAAAATCATTGAAAATTCAGAAATCATTTTTAATCAACAGAGAAGTTTGCGATTTTGACATTGTAATCATACAGAAGCAGAGTTGCAACATTAACAACACTCAATCATTTAACTCAGTTCACAACTTCTTTTATCTAGTGAAAAACACGTCATCACAGTCAAGAACATGCATATATATGAACAAACACTTAAAACTCGATCAATAAATGATAAAAACAGTTGAGTTAGACATCTGCTTAATCAGAATAGTAACTCACAACACAGATGACAAAACGCAGACGTTGCAACTTATAAATGTTTACAACTCGTGCTCACTGTTCTCTACATCTACAGAAAGATCTTCAATCATTTCTCGCTTGAGTGAGTTACTTAAAGATGATTGCAAACAACTGATCATGAAAAATTTCAATTTACATCACTCTCATTGAAAGAAACGAAAATGTTTCACTCAACATGCAGCAGTTGACAGTTTACTTGACATTGTTACTAATATTAAGCTGAAATTATTGCTGAAATCAGACATTATTACTTGCAAGACTTACAATCAGTTTACAACTATTGATCTAGTCTTTAGCAGCGAGAAAATACAGTTCATGACACGCAAGTGCAAAGTACGCATCAATCTGCATCAAGAATCAAATCATCTTTTGATTGTCACAGAACTGTGTTTACAAACAACTTCAGTACAATCTTCAACTTGATGACTATGAAAGAAAATGAACACAGAAGCATTGAGCGCGTATCTGCATATGCATCTTTCGTTGAATTGTTCTTTGAACAGCAAGACGATGATGAACGAAAGAGTGTGCAAAGTTATTAAGATGCTACAGAAGATCATTGAGAAATCTACTTTCTTGACATAGTCATCAAGTTGAGCAAAGAACTTCTGAAATTCAAACTGCTTGAAGATAGTAATGAAATCAAGATGACTGCAAATTGTATGAAAAACACAGAGCACACTAGATGCGTGAAATAAATATCTGAAACACAATGATCATAAAAACAAGATCATTCAACAAGCAAAGCGCGCACATTTCAGATCACAAATGCATGAGCTGAGCGACACATTCAAGTCAATATGATGCTTCGCAAAATGAGTCAGAATTAAAAGTCAACTATTTAAAAAACTTTCTCAGTTTTCATCATTGAAGTGAAGTGACATTGATCAAATGACAACGACGTTCAAGAAAAAAATCAAGATATTGCAAGAAAAATTCTTTCTCTCACTCTTTCAGATAAACATCAGTAACATTGCAGATTCATTTATACTCTTAACAATGTTATCTGACTTACACATTTCAGAAGATGAAGTGAGATAAACAATTAAAAGAGTAAAAGCAGACAAAGCATCAGACATTTCAAACATTTCAAACAGAGCGTTGCAGACAGATCTTGCAGAACTGATCTTGATATTGATGAGTTTATTCAATGCATGCATAATACACAGATATCATTCAAAGCAGTTCAAAAAGCTCAAATGATAGTACTATGCAAATTAAAGAAGAGTGATTATACTGATTCAAAGACATATTGACTCATTGCTTTGCTTGATATCATGAGCAAAGCTCTGAAGTCAATCATGATTAAAAGACTGAGCAATATAACTGAGATTCATCACATGCTATCTGATGCTCAAATGAGAGTGAGATGTAAGCGATTTATGATCTCAACATTAAATCTACTAGTAGATCAGATTCACACAGTATGAGACTGCAAAATCAAATATGTAGTGTTCATGCTAAGTTTAAACATTATCGAAGCATTCAATCAAGTCTTGCACATCAGACTTCTGCATACTCTGAAAATGAAAAGAACTTCAGATTACATAGTTGAATGAGCATGCAGCTTTCTTGAAAATTGAGAAACATCGCTGAGATTTGATGAATAAATGAGTGACATGCGTGAGATAAATGCAGACATATCACAGAAGTTTTTTATTTCATCGATTCTCTTTCTATTCTTCAACGCAAGTCTGATTAAGAAGTGCGAAGCACTGAAAATTAAGATCGAAGTGTTTGACTTTGTAAATGATATTAATATTCTAACATACAATAGATTCATTGAAGAAATCTGCAGAATACTGAGCAAAGTGCATGACATTTGCGTGAAATGAGCTTGCACTCATGATGCAACATTTGCATCAGAAAAGTATGAACTTACGCACTTCATCAGAAAATCAAAGAGATTTGACATAATGACTAGCATACAAATAGAAAACTCAGTTATTAAGTTGAAATCAGATGTGCAAGTTCTGAGAGTACAACTGAACATGAAATTGCGATGAGACGTGCATCTTCATCAAATTGAAGCGAATCACATCACATGAATGCTAGCACTTAGTTGATTCAAAGTCTTTACATGAGAAGCAATCTTCACAAAAGCAAAACAAATATACTTAGCAGTAATAAGATCAGAAATTGCATTCAAAGCATCAGTCTGACATCAGTGAGAAAAAAAGAAAGAACTGACAGACAAAGAATGCAGACTTGAAACACTACAGAATCAGATTCTGCATCACGATGCAGAGATGTTCAAAAGAGTAAGCATCGAGACTCTGAAAGCAGAAATGTACACAAGCTCGCTGCATGTTCATCTGAACATGCTGCAAGACAAGATCATGTTACGCAGTCAAGTCAACGATTGTACACAGAAAATCAGACAAGCATGCAAACTGATACGCGTTCATCTGATGAGTGTCAATTGCATTATTGCTTACTTTCTCATCATCAAGAAAGTGACGCTTCTGAACAACTCAATTCAAGAAGATGCAAAAATACAGTCAAGATGCAAAAATACAGTCAAGATGCAAGCAATTAGCTCTCGCTGCAATGATTTCAATTAATGACAGCATCATAATAGCGCAGTTTCACAGAAGTCAGTAAAAGCAATGATGAAAAAAATATAGAAAATGCATTGCAGATGTTCACATCATCTCAACACAAAGATTGTATCTGTTCAACAAGATGATAAAGATGCGAAATGATCTTCAGAAGATTAAAAGCACTTTCGTCACTTACATCAGAATCAAACGCATAGATCTGAATGCTTATCTGCACTTCAGAAACGTTTCAGACGCAGATATCATGTGATGTGACTGCAACTGAAATCATCAAATGATGAAACATGTATTCATGCATTGCTTGAACTGATTGCATCTGCGATCAAGAATGCTACGAGACATCGACTTCTCAAACTATTGAATAATCATCACTATCATGAAGAGTCTCAGAGCAGCTGCAAGAATGATGATGAAAACGAAGCTTCTGAAACAGTTTAAAATGATTGAGTCACTCATTCTCTAACGTGCAATCAACGCGAACTAATTTGATACAAAGTCTCATAATGATAGTTTCGACTACGCGAAGCAGTTGTATAAACAGTGAGTGATTTTCTATTTCAGAGAGTTTTGTTCACTCAATATAAATAGCATAAAGTCTTTCATGAGTTGACTTAATCAATGTCACAAAAGTGTATGAATTTATTATTATTATTATTATTCTATAAATACGTCAACTTTGCATTATTTATTTGCATTATCATATTGAACTTACATGATCGAAAGATATCTTGAGCTGTGAAAGAAAGTTGAATCATTTTCGTTTCTGACAAGCATTTGACTTGAGATGCTTGATCATATTGAACGTACTAGATTCATCAATAGTCGTAGAATGATTTAGAATTTTAAGACAATTCTTGCATGAAATCTTAGAATATTCTTTCAACGTTGAGATCATTTGAATAAACTTGTTTCAAATGTTGAATTGTTTATTTACTTCGATTTTCTTAGCTCAAAGTGAATTATCTATCTTTCTTTGAATCTTGTTGTTGACACTTTCATCAATAAACATCTGTAATCATCATTGTTGAAATTAAGCATTGATATCAGCACTTCACTCAACATACTGATTATTCTCTCTTAATATTAGAAGAGAAGTATTGCAATGAATTTTATTCATCACTTCTTGAAGAGTTCATTTCTTTTCAACGAAATTCTGATTGATGTTTTGTGAATCTTGACTTGCAAATTCATTAGAATGAAGACTACTGAAAGTAGATGAATGAATGATCAAGAAATTAGATTCTTTCTCGATCAAAGATCTTGATAATTTATATATCTTATCAGAATCAAACATCTTGCAATATATTTTATTGATAATGCAACAAGATAATGCAAACAATGAGAAGAGAAATACATTCATTTGTTTCACGTAAATCTTTCAAATATAATGATGTAATAGATTCAAAAATAGTAAATCTTGACATTTGATGTCATTTTTTATTTCTTAACGAGTTGAGTTGAAAACTCAAATCTGATATCAACTCAAGATCAATATCAGATTGAGTCAGAATGTTGAAATCAAGTATTTGAGTTGAGTCAGAAGATTGATATCGAGTACTCAAGTTGAGTCAGAAGATTGATATTGAAACTCAACTCAACAATCAGTTTAATGCTACATCATCTTGATGATTGCAAATTATGATGTCATTATGCTTGTTGTTAAGAAGATGTCAAATCATTGATAGTCTCATTATCTTTTCATTGATGATGAAGATATCTTTGCAACTATCATTGCAGAATTTGATGAACATGAGTGAATGATTCTGAATTGCAAGTTGTATGAATTGAAGCAATGATATAAAGAGCAAATGTTGTGTAATCAGATTTTTTTGCAAAGTGCAGCAGATAATCTTTAATAGCGCTGACTTAGCACAGAAGTCTCATTAATAGCGTAAGAAACTAACTTTATCTGTAGATTTAATGCAAATTCTCTCAATCAATAGCTAAATACTTAGCGTCTTTCTTTCTTTGTCGTGCAATTTGTTCTGTACATTGAAATCTCTTTAAATGTTTTGAGACATAGCGCGTTGAAGTCAATTGTGCTTCAATGAAAATGAAGCAAGCATTAACTTTCAGATCATACTATGATCTAAATTCAGATCAACATCAGTATCAGTTATCACATTAAACTTGAAATCATACTTTAATTCATCATCTTTCAACATCAATTCATCAACTGACTCAAACTTTGTTTCTCACTGTTATCAAGAACAGAACATGATTTTCAGAAGAATAAGTCATTGATTCTTCTTGTTAAAATAATGATCATAAATGACTCAAATGAATCTTGCAGATAAGTGCATTCTATCATGTTTTTTGCAGATACTGACTGAAGTTTACAGACATGTTTTTTCTGTTGAGACAGAAAAATGAAATGCAACAAAAATACGTCATGTGAAAATTGCACAACATATGAGCTAAATTGTTGATACAGTCACATAGTGTCTTCAAGATCAGCTTCACACAGCAAGCTATAATCACTTCTAAATGTTGACAGAGCAATTGCTGATTGACTTCTTAAATCAGATACTATGTTAATTTATGTAAAGAAAGATGTAAAGAAATTACATGATAAAATAGATGTCATAGCAGTGATAATTGATGCGTTCAATGAACATGATTTAAACATACATGAAAATAATGTTCAGTCTAAGATATCATTGAAGTGAAAGCATTTAAGCTTTGTCACTGTCATTTTGAAAGAAGAAGACTCGATCTCAAGCTCATCAATGACATCAATCATCGATGATTCTTCTCTGAAGCTAAATGTAAACTTTTAACGCTGTTTGATCAGACATAATCTTTGTTGATCACTCAAGAACACTTTACTTGATGAGCACAGTCATTTTTGTGAGTCAAGTCTTCTTATCGATTGTTACAAGTCATTTAACATCATAGTCATTCATGCTTTCATTTCAAAAAGAATCTTAATCAACAATCACTCATTCAATGATGTAATGCATCAGCATCACATCATTATATAAAGATTCATGATATCAGTTCTGATAACTCTATATTTAAAGCAGATCAAGAATAGATTTTTTAAAATAGTGAAGAGACAACAGCTTGATACAACTGTGATTCAAAGACATGTGAGACTGTGAAAGTTCAATCATCTTATAAATTCATATGACTTTCTTTACTTTACTCTTTTTGCAAATTAATACATTGTAAGTCTTTCATATTATCAGACTATATAATACAGAATAATGACTTTCAAAGATTATCAGATCGAGATTGAGAATTTTATGAACTCAGCAAATTGTATTCTCGCTTTGCTTTGATGCTATTCAGAAGACTCTGCTGCATCATGAAGATCTTGAGCTTTGTTTAAAAATAAATTTGCATTGAATCTTCTCTGATATCATCTACAGTCTCTGTTCTGATCAGCTCAACTCATTCTTGTCAGATTGCAAAAAATTCTTGAACAACATTGATTTTCTTGTAGATCTTTTGTCAAGACTTCTGAATATTTATGCTCATGTGACATGATAATTACTTGAGTCATAATTATCTGAAATGCATGAAACTGTCTTACTTGAAGAACTTGCAAGATTGAGACAATATCTGTTGCATCTTGAAGACTTGTTCAGTCAAGAGAGTAAGATTCTAGAAGATTGCGCAAGCGCTTATTTACATGAAGCATACATATACATCTTGTGTTGTTACAAAGAATTAGTTAGTTTCACAATAGCATTTTCATGAAAGATTAAATTAATTCTCAGTTTAAATAATCTTCATCTGATTCAATGATTCAACAGTATCAAAATGAGCTTTATCAACTTTTGAATTCAGAAATCTTGCTTTCTTTCAATAATTTGTTTTGAGTCGTGTGATCTTTGATTTCAGCATTCATTCTCTGTGTCACATATGTGAACAAGAAAGAAAGACACACTTTATGAAAAGAGTTCATTCAAGATTTTCATGAATCAGAAAGTTATAGTGTAAGAGTCTTTAATCTTTGTGTATAATCTTTTTCTTTTTTTCTTCATCTCAGACTCAGACTGAACATTGAATCATTGACAAAACATTTCATTTGCGCTGAATGCTATTTCAATGATGTGATTCAAGCAAGAATTTAACATGCTGAAGAAAGAATGATGAAAGAATATGATCATCATTATTGAATCAGAAAGAATCAGTCTTACTTAAGTCATTTTGTTGAATTATCTTTTGTTTATTGTCTTTCTTTCACGTTTATTTTACTCAAAGTTTCTTCTTTTTCGTTCTTATCATGAGAAAGCTTCTCAAATCTCATGCTGATTTGTCATTCTTTTGACACATCAACTCATGTGCAAGTTGTGAAGATAAATTAGTAATTTATCAGATTAGCGACAAGATTGTAATTTATGTACAGACAATTGAGACAGTAGTGACTTAAAATTTTTAGTGTGAGCGTTGAGTTAAGTGAAACTCAGCTCAATTTATATCAATGAGTTAATTTGAAGATCTGTTTCTCAGCATCTTGTGTTAGAAATCAGCATAGAGCGAGTCAATATGAGTGTCATTTAACTAGAAGATAAATGCTAAGAAAGAAAGATAGCTACAGAAAAGAAGCTGACTACATATGTGTGTTTCTCAGTCAACGCTAAACTCAATAGAAACTAGTTAAGATGACGAAGCAAGAATAGATCTGACAAGACTAAAAGACTGAGTCTGACAAGACTAGAAGACTAAGTCTGACAAGACTAGAATCGTGACATTACTTTCTCTCTTTGACGATTTATGTTCACATAAATGTATTTTCTGCTTGACTCGATTGATTGCTCAATCATGATTGATTGAGATTAGCGCGATTTGTTCGAGTATTGAATATGAAAATCATCAACGATCTTCTGAGCATTCATAAATTCGTCGTCATCAGCGTTGTATCAATTGAGATCATTGTCATAGTCATTTCATTTGACTCTATACTGAAGTCGTCTTTAATATCGACGAAAATTTAATATATCATCAATTTCTCACTCGTCTTCGTCGTTTATCACTATTGAACCTGAGAATTCATTCTTTTGACTAGGCAAGAAATCGTCGACGACAGAGCGAAGCAGGTCAGAATGAAATACATCATGAACATGCATAGACTCTGATAATTTCAGCTTATATGACGACTTGATGAGATCTAGATTGATGAAAGAATCAAGCATTTTGTCATCTAGCTTCTTGAAAAATCTTGCTGTAACGATGTTTCTTTCATTCAGAAACATCTTTGATTCGATCTCATAATCAACTTCTTTTCTATGCTTATTGACTTGTTTCATCATTTGTTTTCGTGTTTTGACTAGCGACTCACGAGCAAACTTTAGTGTTTTGTTCATATGTTCAGATATATTCTCGACTTTAGTCGTCTGCAAGCGTTCACAAGAACTTTCATATTCAATGACATTGAGTTCAAAGCTCATACAAGAATGAAAGTCTTTGTTTAGAAAGAAAGAAGTCGAGAAGATGACTGAAAACAGAGCATTATTGTCGATGAACTCGATCATGAGTAGTAGCTTAGCTCAGTCATTCTGCATGTATGAACAGAAGAATTGAAGATATTTTTCAATGTTTTGATTGACTCGTTCACTTTGATCATCAATCTGAGAATGATAGACTGTGAAGAGTCAAAGATTAATGTTTAGTCTTTTGCAAAGCGACTTTCATAGAATGAAGGTAAATTGAGAGTCTCGATTCGAAACAATGAAATCAAGTAAACTGTGTATTTGATATATTTACTGAAGCATTAGCTCAGCTGTTTTTTCTGCTGTGATTTTCTCGTCATCAGTGAAGCAAGAAATATAATGTCGTTTCTTTGTCAATCTACATATCACTGTTAGTATGACGTTTTTGCCTTTCAAAAGAGATAAGTTGATGACGAAATTCATAACTATGTTCTTTCATTGCTGTTTGAATATGAGTAAAGAATGTAGTAGTTCATTGAATTTATCTCAAGAAGTCTTTGATCACTGACAAATGTAGCAATTTCAAATATATCGATCTATTGACTTTCGCATTGAAGATCAATAGTAGTATCTTCTTATGATCTTCATCGTTCTGAGAATTTCGAAATGATCAATAGAAGATTGATCATGAACTTCTTGAATTAGCTTCATTTGAAGATGCTCATCGAAGAAAACTCATAGAAGATTATCGCGATATAGTATTTCGTTCTGAACTCAACAATTTCTTAATTTGATATCTTCATATTGTGTCTCGTCTCTTGCTATTACTTCGCGAAGTAGCGTACAATTCTCGTTGATCTCATTAGTCTCAAGAATCTGTTTATAGATTAATTTACTGATGTTCTTCTTTAGATCAGCAATTTTCATTCGATTTGAAGTCAGAATAGTGATTCATTGATAGCGAATGCGCTCATCTTCTGAACTTCTAGAAACTGAATCAACTCAACGAGTCAATGCATCGACTTTGATATTTTGTTTATCTGAGCAATACATGATTTTGAAGTTGAAGTCAACAAGCTTTTGTATTCAGTGCATTTAACGTCTACTTAGCTCTTTATCTTTCATTAATGACGTTAAAGCTTGATGATCAGTGAACATCTTTATGAGTAACTCAGTCAATTTCAGCTCAGATCATCAATGCTTGAAGACATGAATAATTGCTAGTAGTTTCTTGTCATAGATCTCGTAATTGCACTCAGCGAGACTCAGATTCTTGCTGTAGTAGATCATTGAATGCAATGTTTCTTCGTCATCATACTGAGAAAGTATGTCATCATTGACGTAGTTGAATGAGTTTGTTTCAAGAATAGTCTTTCTATTCTGATCAAAATGACGAAGAATAAAGACTTCAGTCATTCATTTCTTCATATGATCAAAGATCATTTGACAAGCTTGATCTCATTCAAATATCATCTTTTTTTGAGTTAGTTGAATCAGAGAATGAACAATCTTCAAAAAGTTCTTTATAAAACATCGATAGAAGTTGCAGAAGTTGACGAAGAACTGCATCTGAATGAGATTTGTAGAAGTAGATCATTCAACTACTGCTTATACTTTTCTGAGATTCATCTTTAGTTCTTCAATAAATAACAATAGTTTCAGAAAGAAGATTTTCTGAACATGAAACTCGCACTTATTTATATTCATCTGAAGATCAGTCTCTTGTAATCTATGTAGAATCAATCGTACGTGTCACTTATGTTTCTTCAATGTTTTGCTGTAAATGATAATGTCATCTAGATAGATCTGACAAAACTGATGAAGATAGTCAAATAGCACGTCGTTCATATAGTGTTGATAGAAAGTCGAGTCGTTGATTAATTCAAAAAACATCATGTGATATTTGTAGAAATCAAAAAAGATGATAAAGATAGTCAAATCTTCGCTGCTTGAATGCATACGCAGTTTGTTGAAGATGATAATGATGTTCAATCGAGTAAGATATTTGCTATCTTGTATACGAGCGAGAGTCTCGTCTATTAATGACAAAGAATAGCAATTTCGTTTGATCAAAGCATTGAGCTTTCTGTAATTGATGCAGAAACGCAAGCTATCATCTTTCTTTTCGATGAATAGTATGAGCGAAGCGTATAAAGCTGAGCTAGAGAATATAAAGTCTTTATTCAGATGCTCAATCAAATAATTCTTCATCTTTTGAAGCTTGTAGTCAGACATATGATAGAGATGACTTCGAGAAGATGTTTTCTTGTCGATCAACTCTATTTTATAATCATAAAGACAATGAGAGAATAGTTGATCAATCATCGCTCGATCAAACACATTTAAATAGTCATGATATTTCGAAGAAAGCTTAGCTTTGACTTCTTTCAAGATCTCTTCATGTAAAAGCTCTTGTAGATTTACGTCTTCTGATTTATTTCTAGCTGTTTTTAGAAGTCGATCGATTTTCGTGATGATAATCACGAAAGTAGTTACATTTGATCATTTGACTAGTGATCTATATGCTGCAGTCTCTATCATTGCTATGTTCATTGAATTGAAAGACGAAGCAAAGTTGACTGAATTAGATGATTTTACGATTTTACTGAATGAAGCTGACTTCTCACTGAGTTGAGTGACGACAGAAGAGATAGATCTCTTTAGTATTTGAGTAGAGATTGAACTCTTCTGTTCTATCGCGATTTTCTTGCTCGAAAGAACAGTCGAATGAGCTTTGATAGAAGCTTTGATATGAGCTTCAAAACTAGAAAATTGAAGACGATCATCTCTCATATCAATAGTCATCTCAATCTTGTTCATTCATGTTTTTTCAAGAATCATCTGATGTTGATTTAATCAAGTGATTAGCATAAAGACGAAACGTTTCATATGATCTTGAACAGTTAGATTTGAATAAATTGCATGAGTAATGAGCTTTTTTGCATAATGATCATCGAATTCTCTTATTGATTTGAGCTTGATTAAAGATAAAGATTCAATTTGCAAATGATCACAAACATTCTGCGCGATTAATTCATCAATGAATGAATAGTCAGCTGCTTCAATGTCAATCAATGACTTTAATGAGTAATTAATTTCATTGCTAGATAGTACACATTCAGTAATCAAAGATTTCGAAGCAAAGAAATCATTTGAGCTGCTCATTGTTGAAGAAATTAACATATCTTTCATCACGTCTTTGATGAAAGTCACTAGTTTTTTGCCTCATTCTTCGATTTCTCTGTAAATAATTTCTTCTCTTCTTTTGACATGATGATCTCATTGAGACAAGAAATGAATGCATGAGATGTTGAAGTACTAGTCTTTAGCTGAGAGCAGTTCTTTGAAAGATGACTTGATACTTTGCAATTGAAGCAGATGATTGACATTCTTAATTATTCAGATTCAAGAATGAAAAAAGTAGCGAATTGAACATAGCTAGTAGTCGAGGCTGAAGCTGATGTTGACGAAGAAACAAAATGTTTTTTCGAAGCTGCTATCAATTTGACTGTTCATTACTCATCACGTAGCTGATAATTGACTCATTGTTTGTTATTTACATCTTGAAGAAAGATCTTGAGCTTATCAAGTGAGCTAAACTCTATGAGACAAACTGACAATACGTTTTGAAGATGATTGTTGATTTTATTCTGAATGTCATTCATCAAAATGATATCATCGTAGTTTAGAAAGCTGAATATTTTAGTGAATTCTGAATAAAAGAAGCTGAAGAGCTTGTTGAACTGCTTCAGAGCAACGTATTTGCAACGACACTTTCAAATCAGATTCTGATCTTCGTAAATTTCTTTCAGATGTTTCAGTAGCTCTGATAGTGATTGATAGAATGAGAAAGCATCAACACAATGCTTTGCATAGATTTGCTGATCAGCATCGTCTTCTAGTCTGAAAATCACATAGACAATATAAATCTTTTTAGTAGAATAATGATTCACGTTGACATTGAGCTTGTCAGCTATCTTGATGTTTCATGTCTCTCAAATAAAGTCATCTGTTTCAATGAATATGAGTGAATTCGAAAGCTTGATGAACTTGTGATGATCATTCTCGTTTTCAGATAGAGTAGAAGACTCTCGTTGAGAGTGAGCTTTGAAAGTCGAGCTTCGTTCAACTTTCTGATTGACTTGTTGCTCAACTGACTGAGTATCTTGACGAAGCATAGATCGATCAACTTGACGTTGTTTTGCTCTGAAGTTCAATCGCTCGCCTTGTAGCTGATTGATCTTTTTCTCTAGTTCATCATTTTTATCAAAAGCGACTTCTAGTTGTTTCACTCTCTTTTTGTGATCATCTTGTATAAGAAGTCAGTGTTCATTGAGTTGTAAAGTTAAGTCTTGCTGACTTCGAAGCTCGTTCAGCATATTGATGACTTTGCTGAGTTAATTGCTGACTTAATGAAACAGTTGTTCTTTGATGTTTATGTTTCATGCAATGACAGCTTTCTCAGCTTCAACTGAAGCATTGATGAGTAGAAGTGAAACTCTTTTACTGACAATGCTTCTAAGCAGATGAGTTGTTTAAGACTCAACTGACTTGACATTGTGTATCATGATGAAAGAAGATAGAAGTTGTTGAAATAAGAATAGATGTTTTTTTGATGAGTGAAAATTCAAAGAATCTCTTGTGAATTTCAAATAATAATTGAGTGCTTTATTCAAAGAATTTCTTGCGAATAGAATGATGAAAATGAGTGTAGAATCGAAGAATTTCTTGCAATCTAAAATGATGATGCAAATTTGAAGAATCTCTTGCAAATTTTTCTTACTGAATAGATTGTTTCATATCATCTATTCATCAATAGCAGAGTAGATGATGAGCATTTATCTAATGTTAGAGATCAGCATAGAGTGAGTCAATATGAGTGTCATTTAACTAGAAGATAAATGTTAAGAAAGAAAGATAGCTACAGAAAAGAAGCTGATTACATATGTGTATTTCTCAGTCGACGCTAGACTCAATAAAAACTAGTCAAGATGACGAAGCGAGAATAAATCTGACAAGACTAGAAGACTGAGTCTGACAAGACTAGAAGACTGAGTCTGACAAGACTAGAATCATGACATCTTGAGTGAGTTTATCTGAAGAGCACTCACTCACTGCTCAATCTAATGAGTGTTGAGATCTCAATTAAATAAGATAAGATAAGAAAATATCTTAAGTGAGCAACATAATGAGCAACATAATTCATGAACTATGCAAAAGTGATTTCTTTCTTATAGTTTTTGCATCGTTTGAAAAATTTCCTTCAGCTTGTTAAACTGAGTTATTTACATATTATTTCTATCGAGTGCACATGATATGTACAGCAGATGCAATCATGTTCAGTTTTGAGCTTGTAAAGTGACATGATAATAGAATTAAGAGTTTTAAGATTTCATAAACTCAATCATTAACTCATAAAACATGAACATCAGAATTGAATATGATTACATCTGCTGTACACGTTGTGCGTGCTGAATACAATCTTCACGTAAAGAGTTTAGTTTAATGAGCTGAATGAAATCTTCTAAATGATGTTGAAATTACGAAAATTGAGTCGCTTTTGCATTAGTTATGAATTATTTTAAGCTTTTGTTCACTAGTAAACTGAGTCTTGATACTTAAACTCACTGAGTGCTTAAAGATGAAAATTGACTTTCAACTCATCACATTAAAAATTTCAAGAACTGCTATGAAATGAAATAAAGATGAAAGCTATTAGAAAATGATATTCTCAATATTTTCATCATCAAAATCAATATTTCAATAGCTTAGTAAAGTAAACTTTGCATCTGCTCGCTTTTGAGATCTTTTCTTCAATGCATTGTTCAACTTCACATGCAAATCAGTCATTGTCTCATGAAATTTCATATCAGTTGCTTAAGTATCTTTGTGATAAGTCAGCTTTTGCAGTAAATAGTCATTCATTCTTGTAAGTTTTATCACACACTTTGCTGAAAAAGCAGAGTGATTTTGCTTTGATAGCTGAAGTCGATGAGATAGCTGCTTGTAAATGAATGTGATTCTTTCATTTCTTGCAATCTGATCATTCAGAGCAGTAACATCACTCGTCTTGTTGAAAATTGATCATCGATGAAATGCAGAATGTATTGATGACAGTCGTTGCTTTACTCAAGAATCTTGAAAGATGACATGTTGATTGTTTCTGATTATTCTCGTTCTCAGAAATGTAGTCTTTGACGTTGCAATCTTTGAGACTTTGTCATGAATTACTTCTTGTTGCTGTTTTTTATCATTGATGATGATTGACTTTGTGTTTCACTTTCAATTTATATGTTGTCTATTGTGACATCATAATTGAATATGTCTGATTTAAACACAATGTTTGACAAGAAATCAGCAGTGAACTGAAAATGATGACTTGAAAGCTCATTCATAGCTGCTTAAAGAAACATCTTTTCACAAATTTTTCTGAATATAATAATTGAGCATTCTTCTGAACTTTATAGAAAAGAAATCTCTTTTTTGATGTTTCACAGAAAGTCTTTTCTGAATGTTCATGAAAATTCTACATAAGCTTTAAAATCAAATACAATAGAAGTGAAAATTGAATGTGATTGAATATTATCATGATAAAAACTCTTCTCGAGTCAAATTCTTTTAATCTATTGATTTTGCAAAGTGTCATACGTTCACATTTCATCTGATAAATCAACATAATATTTATCAACGTCTTGAAGACTTGTCTTGTCTCTCTATTTTGTTACTATTTAGTCAGTGCATTCGTTGATGTTGTATCAACACTTCAAAGTGCTTGTGAGTCTGCTGCTTTTTAGATGAGAGACAATTAAGCATCTAATGCTGATGTAAGTAAATATGAACTAGCGTTCAAACTCACTTTTTCTGATCATAATGCAAACAATTAATGAAGACTTTTTGATCTACACTCGTTTGATGCTTATCTTAAATGTTTTCACGAAACTCAACTGCAAAGATGATCAGCTCGATGAAACTCTTCTTTATTCGCAGAATGTGAGATTTGAAAAAGATAGCAATTGAAACAATGTAGAGAATTTCAAATTCATTCAAATGTCTCATTCATTAAAGAAACAAGAACAGCTGAATTTGAGTCACTTAAATTAAGATAATGATCAAACTCAGACTTGAAGCTGCAAAGAGTACATGATGAACTATAAAGTGAAAACAGCTGCTGACTGTCATAACAATTTTAATGAAGAAGAAGCTGACTGTATTTGCTTGTAACATTATTAGATGAATGCAAGGTATAAGCAGTAAGTCAGCAGAATACTAGTATTGAGAAAGCTTCAACTTTGTTTATGTTTTATGCTTCGAGCGAATAGCGCGTCTAGAGTCAAATGTCTCGCTAAAAGACTGTCTTTTTGCAATAATATATGATAGCATGCTGAAATGAACATGCATTGATTCTTGATTTGCATTTTGTTTAACTAAATAGAATTCTGTTTCTTCGATCACTATCAATCTGATCTAGCTTCTAGAAGAGCTTTATGTGAAGAACTTTATGAAAATGTCGAATTGATACTATAAAATTATGCTAAACACATTGTATTTTCATAAAGATTGTATATTGTCTTTGTGCAGAGTATATAATCATCATTACTTATTATAAGTTTAGAAATGAGAGCAATTTACTCAATAAACTTGAGCTAGTAGATAGCAATATCTATATCTACAAGTAGATATCAGAGTCAGAAGTGAATGTTGAGCAAAAGCAAGAATGAAAAGTTGAATCATCAATGAAGATAAATAAGAAATGAATCAATTCAAACTGCTGTATTGTTGAAGAAAGATGCAATTAGATTTAAAGCTGCATTAATCTACTTCGCAAGTTGCTTCTTCAAATTCAACATAACGAGATTCATCAGCACATTGCAATCACATTCATCATATTCAGATCGCTCATTGCGCTCAAATCTTGAGTTCAATGCAAGTGAAGAATCGAGATTCACAACAGAACATGAAAAGTCGAATTGATTTTGAAGAAAATGACTGATCACTCAAGATGAGAAAATTCAAAAGAGAAAGAAGCTTCGCAGTTAAAGTTGAGCAAAGCATCACGAATGATTCAACGAATTATTCGTCTTGAACTTGAAACTCTTGAAAGCACTAAACATGAAAGAATGCATGCTGAAGATGCAGAGAATAATCTTGAGAAAGCTTGCTGTTGAAGAGAATCATCTGAAAAGACTAGAAGAAATCTCAAATTGATTGATTGCAACTTTGATGATCAAGTTAAAGAGATAGAAGAGATGATATGATCAATGCAGTATTGAGACATCAATTGAGCTTTGAATTTGCAAATGAATGATGAAAAATGAGAAGATTAGAAGTTTAACTATGATGATAAACTTGTTGAATGAATGAATGATTCAAATCTTTGAACAAGACGTTGCAAGAACATTGAAACTGCGTAGTTTCATTTCAGACACTTCGTTCAAGTTTGATACTTAAAGCGATGAGTTCAAAGCAGTCAATGAGTTATGACACTTTAAACAGCAGTCATTTCTTGAATTAATGTTATACTTAAGACATATTTTATTCAATTGCTTGTTGATGCACATATGATTAATAAAACACAGATTGTGTTGATAGCAGTAGATTTGTTTAAAACATGAACTATAGCAAAAGATGTTAAGACATGTAAATGAAATATTCAAGATTAATACAATTTACTTCTTTCATATGTGATCTTTCTTGACAATGTCATCATTGACAGCTTTCTTTCTCTCATTACTCTTTAATGATCTGACATTATTAATCTTGATTCTCTCATGTTTCTTTCGTGCTTAATTGCTCTTGAAGTGCATATCTTTGATTTACATCTTCTTGCGTTGAATATTGATCTTGATCATCATTTTCTCTCTTCTGATCATTTAATTCGTCGTTCAAGTAAATCAGTAACAACTAATTTATAATAGAAGTCATCTGATCAATGTGATTCTTCTGTTGAAGAGCTTGAAACAATAGATTCACTGTCATGATCATTGAATACTTGTGTGTTGAAATAAGTCAGATAAACAGACTTTCTTATGAAAATGAGTTGAATGCTGCTCTCTTGACTTTTGTCTGTGCTGTGCATGTTGTCGAGAAAAAGAAATTTCTTACTCTGCTCATAACTCAGATCAAAGAGACATGCACATCTTTTCTTCAAGCACTTTTCAGATTTCTTCACGACAAAAGTAAACTTCAATGATCTGAATTTTCTGTTAAGAATTCACATTCAACTCAGTCAAATCTTCACTCAATGATCATACTAGATAAAAGCATGATTAAGAAATGAGATGTAGAATAAGTGAGTAATGAACATTGTTATTCACATATATTAATCACTTTATACTTAGCGAAGATATCTGATTACACTTATAATACATAGCATATTACGACTTCACTATCTTATACTTTTATATTCTGTGAACTTTTTATCAAGTCAGATTATTCAAAGAGAAGTCAATGTCGTTTTTGACTGACTTGAAGTTTCTTGCTAAAATGTCACAGCTGATGAAGTATCAATTCATTCTTTGAAAAGACTAATTCACTAACATTATATATGAAAATCTTCGAATTTAATATATTTGAGTTATGCAAATACTGCAGACAGACAAAAAATTGTCGCTCGTTGTTTATGCAAATCTGATTGTTGATCATCAAGACTTCTTGACTCTTCTTAAAAATCATTCTCAAGTCATGATCAGTCTTTAGAATCTCAAGCAGCTTGACTCATGATGAACAGTTAGTAGAAGAATCAAAGATATTTCTCATGCTGATTATGTCTTGCTTATTAACATCATCAGTTCATATGAAATGAAAAATCATTGTCAGAATTGAGATTGAGCTGTTGTTTATCAAGAATCATTCTGTTGATGTAGCTACTTCTGTTCTGTTTAACGTTATTGACTCGATTTTCATGTATAACGTGAGATTAACTACATTAATTGAGCGAAAAAATGATGCAGATTTGAAAGTCTCTTTCTCAATCATGATAGCTTTCTTTATTGCAATGTTCTTATTCATTGCTGTGTTCAATCTGAGTTGAAAGTTATTCTGCGATTCAGCAAGAATTTGAGTTCTCATTCTTACAGATTTCATTAAGTCAGAAAGAGAAACTCTTGCAATGAAATTTGAAGAAACAGATTTGCGTTTGTCATTTAAGCAATCTGTTAAATTATGTTTTGCTGCTGTCTTCATCAACTTACTCAACTTTCTTATAATGATCTTATATTGTCTGTAGATGCTAAGATCAGTCATTGAGAAAGAAATTCACGATAGATATAATTTTTGATGACAGAATGAAATGCAAAAGAACTCAAGATGAATTGTCAGAAACATGTGACAGAGATAGCAAGACTTTTTACTCACTTCAATGAATTAAAAGAATGATTTGCACTGTTGATTGTAATCATAGAAATTGACAAGCTGCATCTCAGCATGAACAATTAGATTCAAGAAACATACTCTTTGAAAATGATTTTCTACGTTCACTACGTTTCAGACGCTAGCAAGACGAGAGATGTATTTCTTTGTATAAGCTTCAACTATTTTATGTAAAACACAGATTAAAGATATTTCATTCTTAAAGATAGTAAATGACGTTCTTGACGACGTAGTTACAGACTCAACAATCATAAAATTGAAAAGAGCAAAAAGCTGATAAGTGAGTTGAACAAGTGCTCTGAAAGCAATATCATATCATTTCAGCTTGAAAATCATATAAATTCATCGAGATAATGACTGAATCTTGTCGAAAAATGCAGTCTTAAAAAAGTCAAGATAGTGACTTTTGACTTTCTGAACTCATTGAATATAATGAATTAAAATCTTAAACTTCGAATTAACAGACAAATTCTTGATTGCAAAGATGTGCTTAAATCATTTCAGAAATTGCTGAGAAGTAGATGTTAACATGAAAGATTCTATGATACGTGATTCAACAGTTGAAATACACTCATTGAAGATATTTTTGACATCATAAAGAGTCTTTAGATAGTATTGAATCTTTATCATATCAAGTTTTACAATTCTGACTAAAATCTTAACTTCTTCGTCAGATACAATGAGAACTAAAGAATAATGATATTAGTTCAACAATCAGTTTATATTCAGTTATAAAAACAGAAAGTATTGTATCTTTATTTTTGATGCTGTTCAATGTATTCACAAGCTTGCAAAGTTGACTTAAGATTCTTTCATTTACTTCGAAGTTGCTGACAATTCAAAGAACTGTTTCTTGCGACGCATTTTTCTTCATGCACGTTGCTGAGACGCTGTCATTATTCTTTTTTGTGATGCAAATGAGAGCGAAGAAATCAAGAAACTTTCATTTGAATAAATGCTCTTTTGACATATCAATATTGTGTGAATCTTGATCAAGATCATATATCATGAAATTATCATGAACAAAATTCAGCATGCAAAGAAGAATGACAGCTTGAATGAAGTAACTTCGCAGATTGTCAATGATTTCTATGATAGTCATCTGATTTGCTTTTTACTGATTCTGATGATATGAATATTTTAAACTCTGCAAGCTGAGCACATTCTGAATTGAATGAACTGTCTAAGCTTTAGTTTTATTACTTAATTTATTGCAAACATGAAAGTATGAACAAGTACTGTTTGATGATTGTCATATTCTTTGTATATTTAACTGCTTGTCGACTGTTTCAATGAGCAGTTTATATTGAGATGAGACATGACACTTAGTTTTGTTATGTCTTTCAAAATTGTAAACATGAAGAATGAAACTTTCGTGATCTGATAACTCAAAGTCACACTACTCACTATTTAGTGCAACGTGCAGTAATGTGAATAGATTTCGACTACAATTATCATGCAAAAAACATTTTTTAACATCTATTTATTTGAATTGTTATGTAGTAAATTAACAAGAATGAGAATGCTATATAAGTTTTAAATAAGTGCTTAAGCAATTTCTCTTCTCAGCAAAATTGTCATCAGTTTTCACTTCTAGTCTGCTCAGAATTTCATCTATGATATTTTCTAAGTTCTTTCTCATCAGTGAATCTGCATGTTCATGACATCATTTTTAAAGTTTGAATAAATTAATCTTGAAGATGTTTTAAGTGAACATAAATGCAAGAAGAATTCGCTATATACTGATCATCAGTTTCAAGAGAAGCGAAGATAAATGTATATCTTGCTGTCGTTTTTCTTCATTGATCATCTGCATTCTTCTTGAAAAGCTCTCGTCATCATGATCAATTAATGTGCTTGTAGTACTTTGAGAATAACGATAGTAGTATGATGAGCTGAGTCAATGTGCATGCTAGATCAGATCAATAATAAAAGTCAATAAAATGATATGTTGCAAAATGTGCATGATTTCAAAGAAATTTATGTCTGCTGCACTAATTTACTAGAGATATCATCTCTTGCTCACTTATGTTTTCTTGACGACATTTTTCTAATAGATGAGAATGACTCTTAAGATTGACTCATTCATGATCATTTTTCATCATGTAAAAAATCACAATTTGTTCATAAATTTACAAGATGCTTGCAAGCTCTTAATCATTGAATGTAGTTTTAAGATATGTATTACATGTCATATGTTCATTGTTCACTTCTTCATGAAAGTTTTCATGTTCTTTCAAATTTCGTAGAAGCTCAATGATTAATGATAAAAAGAAAAAATTGTTTTCGATGTTTGTGATCTTCGAAACAAGATGATTCTGATATGATGACTGTGTGAAGTCTATTTTAGCTCTGTATATTATTAATTCATTAACAATCTTGTATCTTTTCAAATGATTTTCTTTCATATAAAGATTCTTTCATGATGTTTCTTTTGCATATGATGCAATAAAAATATATCATTAATGACAACTTTCTTCAACATATGTTGTTGTTGAAATAAAATGTCAATGTGAATATTCATTGCAGAAATCTGTAGCTCATCATCAATATAAATTTCTGACTTTTGAATTAAAAGTATAGTGTAAGTTTCGTTGATTATCATGACTTAATAACACTTCTGTGAAGTTAACATGTACAGCTTGATATTGAAAAGTCTTATTTTTTCTTTTATTTTCTTCTTTGCTACTCTCTTGATCTTGAATGAATTGAATGAATTGATTATAAGAAATGATGCATCTTTTCAGAAGTTTTCTTCATGAAATTTAAAGTTGATGCAAATCTTTGTGTTATCTGATCTCTTTTCAAGTTAAGTCTCAGACTTTTGTGCTTTTTTCATCGAAAGCAGATTTGCTGAAGTTTTGTTAGAGATCAGCATAGAGCGAGTCAATATGAGTGTCATTTAACTAGAAGATAAATGCTAAGAAAGAAAGATAGCTACAGAAAAGAAGCTGACTACATATGTGTGTTTCTCAGTCGACGCTGAACTCAATAGAGACTAGTCAAGATGACAAAGCGAGAATAGATCTGACAAGACTAGAAGACTGAGTCTGACAAGACTAGAATCGTGACATTACTCTCTTTCTTCAACGATTCATGTTTGCATGAATGTATTTTCTGCTCGACTTAATTGATTGCTCAATCATGATTGATTGAATTGTTGATTAGCGCGATTTGTTCAAGTATCAAATATGAAAATCGTCAATGATTTTCTGAGCGTTCATAAATTCATCGTCATCAACGTTGTATCAATTGAGATAATTATCATAGTCATTTCATTTGACTTTATACTGCAGTCGTCTTCGATATCAACGAAAATTCAATATATCATCGATTTTTCACTCATCTTCATCGTTTATCATTATTGAATCTGAGAGTTCGTGCTTTTGATCAGACAAGAAGTCGTCGATCACAGAACGAAGCAGATCAGAATAAAATACATCATGAACATGCATAAACTCTGATAATTTCAGTTTATATGAAAAGTCGATGAAATCTAGATTGATGAAAGAATTGAGCATTTTGTCATCTAGCTTCTTGAAAGATTTCGCTGTAATGATTTTTCTTTCATTGAGAAACATCTTTGATTCGATCTTATAATTAACTTCTTTTCTATGCTTATTGACTTGTTTCATCATTTGTTCTTGTGTTTTGACTAAAGATTCGCGAGCAAACGTCAAGATCTTGTTCATATGTTCAGATATATTCTTGACTTTAGTTGCTTGCAAGCGTTCACGAAAGCTTTCATATTCAATTGTATCGAGTTCGAAGCTCATATGAGAATGAAAGTCTTTGTTTAGAAAGAAAGAGATCGAGAAGATGACTAAAAACAAAGCATTATTGTTGACAAACTTGATCATGAGTAGTAGCTTAGCTCAGTCATTCTGCATGTACAAACAGAAGAATCAAAGATATCTTTCAACGTTCTGATTGACTCATTCACTTTGATCGTCGATTTGAAAGTGATAGACAGTGAATAGTTGAAGATTAATGCTCAGTCTTTTGCAAATAAACTTTCATAGAATGAAGGTAAATTGAGAGTCTCGATTCGAAACAATGAAATCGAGTAAATCATGTATTCAATATATTCACTGAAGCATTAGCTCAGCTGTTTTTTCTGCTGTGATTTCTTCGTCATCAGTAAAACAAGAAATATAGTGTCGTTTCTTTGTCAGTTTACATATTACTGTTAGTATGATGTTTTTGCCTTTCGAAAAAGATAAGTCAATGATGAAATTCATGATTATGTTCTTTCATTGCTGTTCGAATATGAGTAGAGAATGTAGTAGTTCATTGAATTTATCTTGAGAAGTCTGTGATTGCTGACAAATGTAGCAGTTTCAAATATATTGATCTATTGTCTTTTGCATTGAAGATCAATAGTAGTATCTTCTTATGATCTTCATCATTCTGAGAATTTCGAAATGATCAATAGAAGATTGATCATGAACTTCTTGAATTAGCTTCATTTGAAGATGTTCATCAAAGAAAACTCATAAAAGATCATCTTGATATAGTATTTCGTTCTGAACTCGACAATTTCTTAATTTAATATCTTTGTATTGAGCTTCATCTTTTAATACGACTTCACGAAGTAGAATACAATTCTCATTGATTCTGTTAACTTCTAGAATCAATCAATAAATTGATTCATCATTCTTTTTTTCTTTTAGATCAGCAATTTTCATTCAATTCAACGTGAGAATTGTAGTTCGCTGATAGCAACATTGTTCATTCTCAAGACTTTTAGAAACTGAATCGACTTGACGAGTCAATGCATCGACTTTGATGTTTTGTTTATCTGAGCAATACATAATTTTGAAGTTGAAGTCAATGAGCTTTTGTACTCAGCGCATTTGACGTCTACTTAGCTCTTTATCTTTCATTAATGACGTTAAAGCTTGATGATCAGTGAACATCTTGATAAGTAACTCAGTCAATTTCAGCTCAGATCATCAATGCTTGAAGACACAAATGATTGCTAGTAGTTTCTTGTCATAGATTTCGTAATTGCACTCAGTGAGACTCAGATTCTTGCTGTAGTAAATCATCAAATGCAATGTTTCTTCATCATCATATTAAAAAAGTATGTCATCATTGACATAGTTGAATGAGTCTGTTTCAAGAATAGTCTTTTTATTCTGATCAAAATGACAAAGAATAAAGACTTCAGTCATTCATTTCTTCATATGATCAAAGATTGTTTAACAAGCTTGATCTCATTCAAATATCATCTCTTTTTGAATTAGTTGAATCAGAGAATGAACAATCTTTGAAAAGTTCTTTATAAAACGTTGATAGAAATTGCAGAAGTCAACGAAGAACTGCATCTGAGTGAGATTTGTAGAAATAGATCATTCAACTACTGCTTGTACTTTTCTGAAGTTCATCTTTAGTTCTTTAATGAATAGCAATAGTTTCAGAAAGAAGATCTTCTGAACATAAAACTTGCATTTGTTTATATTTATCTGAAGATCTTTCTCTTGTAGTCTATGTAGAACTAATTGTACATGTCGTTTATGTTTCTTCAATGTTTTGCTGTAGATAATAATGTCATCTAAATAGATCTGACAAAACTGATGAAGATAGTTAAATAGCACGTCGTTTATATAGTGTTGATAGAAAGTCGAGTTGTTGATTAATTCAAAAGACATCATGTGATATTTGTAGAAATCAATAAAGATGATAAAGATAGTCAAATCTTCGCTGTTCAAATGCATGCGCAGTTTGTTGAAGATGACAATGATGTTCAATTGAGTCAGATACTTGCTATCTTGAATACAAGCGAGAGTTTCGTTTATTAGCAGTAAGAAGTAGCGATTTCATTTGATCAAAGCATTGAGCTTTCTGTAGTTTATACAGAAACGCAAGCTATCATCTTTCTTTTCGATGAATAGTATGAGCGAAGTGTATAAAGCTGAGCTAGAGAATATAAAGTCTTTATTCAGATGCTCAATCAGGTAATTCTTCATCTTTTGAAGCTTGTAATCAGACATATGATAGAGACGACTTCAAGAAGATGTTCTCTTGTCGATCAACTTTATTTTATGATTGTAGAGATGATGAGAGAGTAGTTGATCAGTCATCGCTCAATTAAACACATCTAGATAGTCATGATATTTCAAAGAAAGCTTAGCTTTGACTTCTTTCAAGATCTTTTCATGTGACAGCTCTTGTAGATTTATGTCTTCTGATTTATTTCTAGCTGTTTTTAGAAGTCGATCGATTTTCGTGATGATGATCGCGAAAGTAGTCACATTCAATCGTTTGACTAGTGATTTATATGCTGCAGTCTCTATTATTGCTATGTTCATTGAATCGAAAGACGAAGCGAAGTTGACTGAACTAAATAATTTCATGATTCTACTGAATGAAGATGACTTTTCGCTAAGTTGAGTGACAACAGAAGAAATAAATCTCTTTAGTATTTGAGTAGAAGTCAAGCTTTTCTGTTTCGTGATTGTTTTATTGCTTGAGAATAGAACAATTGATTTCTGACTAGAAGTGAAATTCGAAAATTGAAGATAATTGATTCACATATCAATTACTAGATTGATTTTGTTCATTCATGTTTTTTCAAGAATCATTTGATGTTAATCTAATCAAGTGATCAACATAAAAGCTGTGTCAATTGTATGATCTTGAACAGTCAGATTCAAATAAATTGCATGAGTAATGAGCTTTTTTGCATAATGATCATTGAATTCTCTTATTGATTTGAGCTTGATTAAAGATAAAGATTCAATTTGCAAATGATCACAAACATTCTGCGCGATTAATTTATCAATGAATGAATAGTCAGCTGCTTCAATGTCAATCAATGACTTTAATGAGTAACTAATTTCATTGCTAGATAGTACACATTCAGTAATCAAAGATTTCAAAGCAAAGAAATCATTTGAGCTGCTCATTGTTGAAGAAATTAACACATTTTTCATTGCGTCTTTAATGAAAGTCACTAGTTTTTTGTCTCATTCTTCAATTTCTCTGTAAATAATTTCTTCTCTTCTTTTGACATGATGATCTCATTGAGACAAGAGATGAATGCATGAGATGTCAAAGTACTAGTCTTCAGCTGAGAGCAATTCTTTGAAAGATGACTTGATACTTTGCAGTTGAAGCAGATGATTGACATTCTTGATCATTCAGATTCAAGAGTGAAAAAAGTAGCGAGTTGAACATAGCTAGCAGTTAAGACTGATGTTGACGAAGAAATAAAACGTTTTTTCGAAGCTGTTATCAATTTGACTGTTCATTACTCATCACGTAGCTGATAATTGACTCATTGTTTGTTATTCACATCTTGAAGAAAGATCTTGAGCTTATTAAGTGAGCTAAACTTTATAAGACAAACTGACAACACATTCTGAAGATGATTGTTGATTTTATTCTGAATGTTGTTCATCAAAGTGATATCATTGTAGTTTAAAAAGCTGAATATTCTAGTGAATTCTAAATAAAAAGAGCTGAAGAGCTTGTTGAGCTGCTTCAAAGTGATGTATTCATGATGATACTTTTGAATCAAATTCTGATCTTCGTAAATTTCTTTTAGATGTTTCAGTAACTCTGATAGTGATTGATAGAATGAGAAAGCATCAACATGATGCTTTGCATAGATTTGCTGATCAGCATCGTCTTCTAGTCTGAAAATCACATAGACAATACAAATCTTTTTAGTAGAATAATGATTTGCATTAACATCAAGCTTGTCAACTATTTTGATGTTTCATGTCTCTCAGATAGAGTCATCTGTTTCAATGAAGATGAGTGAATTCAAAAGCTTGATGAACTTGTAATAATCATTCTCATTTTCAGATAAAGTAGAAGATTCTCGTTGAGAGTGAGCTTCAAAAGTCGAGCTTCGTTCAACTTTCTGATTGACTCATTGCTCAGCTGACTGAGTATCTTGACGAAGCATAGATCAATCAGCTTGACGTTGTTTCACTCTGAAGTTCAATTGCTCATTTTGTAACTGATTGATCTTTTTCTCTAGCTCATCATTCTTATCAAAAGTGACTTCTAATTATTTCACTCTCTTTTGTGATCATCTTGTATGAGAAGTCAGTGTTCATTAAGTTGTAAAGTCAAGTCTTGCTGACTTCAAAGCTCATTCAGCATATTGATGACTTCGCTGAGTTGATTGCTGACTCAATGAAACAGTTGTTCTTTGATGTGTATGTTTCATGTGATGACAGCTTTCTCAACTTCGACTGAAGCATCAATAAGTAGAAGTGAAACTTTTCTATTGACAGTGCTTCTAAGCAGACAAGTTGTTTGAGACTCAACTGACTTGACGTTGCATGTCATGATGAGAGAAGATAGAAGTTGTTGAGATAAAAGTAAATGAGAGATTGATATTTTGAATTGATGTTTTTTGATGAGTGAAAATTCAAAGAATTTCTTGTGTGAATTTCAGATAATAATTGAGTGCTTTATTCAAAGAATCTCTTGCGAATAGAATGATGAAAATGAGTGTAGAATCAAAGAATTTCTTGCAATCTAAAATGATGATGCAAATTTGAAGAATTTCTTGCAAATTTTTGTTACTGAATAGATTGTTTCATATCATTTATTCGTCGATAGCAGAGTAGATGATGAGCATTTATCTAATGTTAGAAGTCAGCATAGAGCGAGTCAATATGAGTGTCATTTAACTAGCAGATAAATGCTAAGAAAGAAAGATAGCTACAGAAAAGAAGCTGACTACATATATGTGTTTCTCAGTCGACGCTAGACTCAATAGAGACTAGTCAAGATGACGAAGCGAGAATAAATCTGACAAGACTAGAAGACTGAGTCTGACAAGACTAGAATCATGACAATATGAACAACGTGTTGTTTGAATATTTACATCAGTTTTGCCAGATTTATTTAAATGACATTATCATTTACAGCAAGATCTTGAAGAAACACAAGCAACATGTATGATTGATCTTGAATAAACTATGAGAAGCTGATCTACAGATAAACATCAACAAGTGCAAGTTTCATGTTCAGAAAACTATCTTTCTAGAACTCTTGATATTAATCAAAGAATTGAAGATGAATTCATGAAAGATGCAAGCAGTTGTTGATTGATCTACATTCAATAATCTCACTCAGATGCAGTTTTTCATTGACTTCTGCAATTTCTATCAACGCTTCATTAAGAACTTTTCGAAGATTGTTCATTCAATAATTCAACTCATTTAAAAGAAAATTATATTTGAATGAAATGAAGTTTGTCAAACTGCATTTAATCACATTGTTATGATTCTAGCTACGCATCTATGTTGATAGCTATGTTGATGACTATGTTGATGACTATGTTTCTGACTATCGTCGATCGCTCGTCATTAGACTATCGAGTTGTTTCGAAGTCAATTCTATTCAGAGTTAGCTTATGCTCTTCTGAGTCATATAGATAGTCGACTCTTTTCTTCTAGATACTTTTCTTTCTTAGCATTTATATACTCGTTACATTACACTCATATAACTCGCTCTATGCTGATCTCTAACACTTTTGAACTCAACGTATTTATTATTGATTCAGCTTCTTGTCTTTCATCAATGAGATGAGTGCTTGATAATCAATGAACATCTTGATAGAAATGTTGATCAGCTTCAGTTTGAATCATCAATGTTTAAAAGCTCAAATTATGATCAGCAGTTTCTTATCATATATCTTGTAGTTGCATTCAGCAGAAAACATGTTCTTGTTATAAAAGACAATTGAATGTAGAACATCTTCGTCATCATATTGAGACAGAACTTCATCATTGACGTAGTTGAATGAGTTAATTTCAAGAATGAAATCGCAAGTCTGATCAAAGTGACGAAGTATAAAAGTTTCAGTCATACATTTCTTCATGTGTGTTAGAGATCAGCATAGAGCGAGTCATATGAGTGTAATGTAACGAGTATATAAATGCTAAGAAAGAAAAGTATCTAGAAGAAAAGGGTCAACTATCTATATGACTCAGAAGAACATAAGCTAACTCTGAATAAAGTTGACTTCGAAACAATTCGATAGCCTAGTGACGAGCGATCGACAATAGTCATCAACATAGTCATCAACATAGTCATCAACTAGCTATCAACATAGATGCGTAGCTAGAATCGTAACAAGAAGCTAGCTGACTTCAACTTTAAAATAATATATTGATCTGATAAACAGAACATTAAAATTGATGCATTAACTCGTTGAGTTGACTTCATGTTTAAAGATCTTGATGATGAACATGTTTAATATCAAAGAACTATTATTCTGACATTAAATTGAATGAAGATTGCTGATCTAAAGAAGAATAATGATTAATCAATTTATAAACAAGTTCTTGATGTGAATGAAATTGATGAGAATTGTACATTACTTCGCGAAGCAATAGCAAGAGATGAAGCATAATATGAAAATATCAAATTAAAGAATTGTTGAACTCAGAATGAAATCTTGTTTCATAATAGTCAGTTATAAATCTCATTCAATGAATTTCTACAAATGAATCTGATTCGTGAAGTATATAATCAGTCGATGATTGATCATTCTGAAATTTTTAAAACAGTGAAGATTATAAAGTGAAATTATTATTAATTTTCTATGCGAAAAACAATAGATCAATATATTTGAAACTGCTATGTATGTCAACGTTCAAAGATATCAAGAAATAAATCAAATGACTTACTTTAATCTCTATTTATATCTGAACAGCGATGACAAAATATAGTCATGAACTTCATTATTGATTTATCTGATTTGTATGACTACAACGTTATTTTGACTGTCATCTGCAAATTGTTGAAAGAAAGACATTATATTTCTTGCATCATTGATGATGAAAATATTACAGTTGAAAAGACAGCTGAAATGTTGCTTTAATGAGTATATTAAACTCACAATCTATCAAGCTTTATTGTATTCAATCGAGATTTTCAGTTCATTTTCATTCTTTGAAAGTTTCTTTGCAAATGACTGAGCATTTCTCTTCAATTATTCATCATTTATCACTTTCAGATTGATGATTAAAGTGAATGAGTCAATCAGAATGTCGAGCGATATCTTCGTTTCTTCTGTTCATACATGCAGAATGACTGATTCAAGTGACTATTCATGATTGAGTTTATCAATAATAACATTTTGTTTTCAGTCATTTTCTTGATCTTCTTCTTCATAAACAAGAACTTTCATTTTTGTATGAGCTTCAACTTTGACATCATTGAGTATGAAAGCATTTGCGAACATCTGCAGATTGCTCAAATCGAAGATATATTCAATCATATAAATAAGATACTGATCTTTGCTTGCAAAGCTCTGATCAAAACATGAGAGCAAATGATGAATCAAACTAATAAGCATAGAAAGAAAATTAATTATGAAATTAAATCAAAGATGTTTTTGAACAAATGAAACATCATTACAGCGAAATTTTTCAAAAAATTGAATGATAAAATGCTTGACTTATTTCAGATCATTGAATCTATTGACTCATTTTATAAGTTGAAACTATCAAAGACTATGCATATACATGATGTATTTCATTCAGAGCTTCTTCATTCTGTCACTAATGATTCTCTGTCTGATTAAAAGAATGAATCTTTGAAGTCAATAGTGATAAACGATGAAAATGAATGAGAAATTAATGTTATACTGAACTTTCGATGCTATAAAAGATGACTTCAATATAAAGTCAAATGAAATGATTATGACAACGATCTCAACTGATATAATGCTGATGATGACAAGTTTATGAATGCTCAAGAAATGATTGATGAATTTCATATCAAATATTTAAGAAAAGCGCGCTAGAAAAAACATTCATGCAAACATGAATAATCAAGAGAGAGAGTAATGTTATGATTCTAGTCTTTATTTATTCTTTCTAGCTTTAATCTGAGTTTCATTCTAATTAAGTTTAGTAAGCATTCAAGCTAGTAGTAATGTCATTGAGACTTTGCATCATATGTGTAAGACATCAACTCTTTCAAGTTTAGCACAGAGCTGAGAAAAACATATATAAGAACTTAAGTTCTTATCTGTACATACTTTTCTTTCTTAGAATTTATTTATTAGTTAAATGACATCTTTATGACTCACTTTAAATCAATCTTTAACATAACTCAACATTTTTTCAAAAAAATTTCAACTCAACTTGATACTTTTTGAGTTGAGTACTTGACTTGAACTTAAGTATTCAACTTGATGTGATCAGTTTAAAGTCTTAATTAAACTGAATCAGTTAAACTTGTCAGTTAAACTACATATGATGCAATCAATGATAAACTGTTATGAGCATATCAAGACTGAACAAGACTGAAGCTTTAATCAATTTGTAATGCATGCTAGCAAGTACTCTGCATAATGATTAAAGCTAGTTAATGATTTAGTCGAGATCTGATCTAAATCTGACTCAAATTTGACTCAGATGTGATTCAGCATCTTTTAATTAGCTTCTATTGTCTTTTAAACAAACACACTTCTTTGTGTTACAAGTGATCAACAGATTTCTATGATAAACACATTTCTTTGTGTTGTAAACATTTTTCAAATCAACATCTTTCTTATGTTTCAACACGTCTTCTTTGAGACTAACGTTAATCTGAGTAACTACTATATAAAGTGTGTTCTTCTTGTCTTTTATATCTTCTTTCTTCTATATTCTTAAAGTCTTAGTTATAACTATCTTTATTGATCAAACATTCTAGTCATGCACGCACTCTGATTAGTTTCTAAACATGATCTTAACATTACTTTAAGAATTCATTAATCACATAATACTGATTTCATTACTCATTCAAATTCACTCAACTGATAATGAAACAAGTATAAAGAAATTTGTATATTTAATGATCAACAACATCGAAAGACAGAACAACATCAAGAAATCAATAGAATCAATGAGAACATATGATCATATGATTGTTGAAGAATATATTGCTCAGTCAGTAACATCAGTTCAAATCAATTTATAGAATCAACAATAAAGAATTTTCATTGATTGCTTGAGAATCACAAAAAACTTTCTCAAATCAACAACACTCTTTTCTGAAGACTAAACACTTTAACAAACAATCTCACTATTTACTGCTGAGCATCATCATTCGCATGATCATTAAAATCTTCATCATGATTTGACTATTTGTGAATATTCAACTTGATTTCTTCAAGAGTAATCAAAGCTTCAATTCAATCATTTATCTTAAGTTATCTTCTTATTTATTGAAATTTCTTAAAACTGACTTCATACAAAAACATCATCAATTCTTGTCTTATTTTCAGACATTCAATGAATTTCTGAAAGTCTCTACTCTCTGAAATATCAAAAATGTAAAGCAGCTACAACATTGAGTCAAACAAGATTCAGAAGTTTTTCTAGAAGATTTAAACAATCTTCAAACTCAACGAGATCTAAATGTAGAAATTTGTGAGCTATTTGATAAAATACTTAGCGAACAGATATGAAAGACTCGTTTCGAAGAAATTGATCAAGCAAAAGAATGATTGAATTTAAATCTTAAAAAGCTTCAAGATCAGATGATGAAACTACAACATCAACTGTAATTGACTAAAAAAGATACTTCTACTTCTTTCATCATGTTTAATTCATTCAAGTGATTTCAAAAGCTTTCAAATTCATCTTTGTTTACTGATGAAACAGAATCTTTCTGAAATGATTGACAAGAAAAGATTCATGACAAGCTAAAAATCAACATCAATCATTTTAATACTGATAAAGTCATACTGATTTATATTTACTTCAGAATCAATGAAAATGCAGTCAAAGCTACTTTAGCTTAATGTTAACACAATTCATTGAATCTTTATAAAACAATCAATGATTTGTTAGATGAACTTGCTCAGCTATACAATGATCTCAACAAAGAGACAAACTTTCAAAGAGAATATGCTAATCTCATTCAAGAAAAGAGCAAATTTAGTGATTTCTATTTAATGTTTCAACGTCTGTTCTTTTATTTAGAATATCATGAAAAACAATTGATTGTTGATTTATGAGACAAGATAGTTTATCATCTTCATGCAGCTTGAAGTAGTCAACTGATTCAGCTCAAATCTTTCAATGAAATTCGTAGTTATCTGATTCATTTGAACAATGAGCATTAGGTCATGAATGACATCAAAGAAAAGAAATTCTTGGTCAAAGTCAGAAAGCAAGTCATCTTTGCTGAGAAATGAAATTCATTGAATCTCTATAGAAAGATCAAAGTCACTACACTCGTTGATCATTCAAAGTTGCATGACGTGATTTTAACTAACGTCAAAGACATCAATTTACAAGCTGAAATCTGTTTCATCTGTCACAAATCAGATCATACTTCTAAAGAGTGCTCTGATCAATCAAGAATCAATGTATTAGAAAATGACAAGTTTAATTGATTTACATTGAACTTTAAGTTTGATTCTGATTTAAAAAACTAGCTATCTCTTTCAAAATCATTGAAGAGATAAAGATTATATCTTTGTGCAGTTAAATCGAAGTTCTATTGAAAGAAAATTATTTTGAAAAGTCATTTCTGATCAATGCTTCTTTTATCTCTTAAAGCAATTCTTTCAGTCTTCGCTCTTTGATAAATAGTGATTTCGTCGTCTACATGCTGATACATGACAAGTTAATTGATAAAATATGTCAGAAATTTGAAATACAATTTATATTACTAGCAAAAAAGAAGTTAATATGAAACTATGATGAGAAGTTAGCAAGAAAAACTATTACTCATAAGATTCTACTCAATCTCACGATTAAAAGTCATAAGAAATTGACTATGTCAATGCTGATAGCTGATATCAAGCATCATGAAGTTATATTGAGCAAACTCTGAACGAACAAAAATGAAATATTATTGAACATGAAACATGATACTATCATATTTTCTATTTCGGTTTTTTTGATCTCGTCAAATATGAAGCACTCAAGTTGATTGCAATCAACTTTAATCTCTTCAGCTGCTCATAGCAATGCTTCAAAGATTCTCAAGCACTCAGTTTCAATCATTCAGAAAGAGTCATTTTTGATTCAAAACATAAACGTCACTTCTTTTTAAGCACTAGTAAAATGAAAGAAGAAGAATCAGACAGAGATTTTCGTTATGTCAATCAAAAACATTGATAGAAAAATCGTTTACAATATTCAATGCAAACTAGATGTCATAAACGTCTTTTCAGTTGATGAAATGACTCAGAATCTAGAAGATATTAAAGTCAAGCTATCATCAAAATATCAGAATTTTCTAGATGTTTTTGATTGAGTTTAAGCAGACAAGTTATCATCTCATCATTCATATGATCATAAGATAAAGCTTACTAGTGATGCAACGTCATCTTGCTGTCAAGCATATCAAATATCTTTCTACAAGCTTCAGAAAGTAAAGAAATATCTGAATGAGAATCTTTTTAAAAAAATTATAATTTCTAGCAAAGCTTTATATTTCTCACTCGTTCTGTTCATTTTAAAAGCAAATGAAGATTTATGATTCTGCGTTGACTATCAAAAGCTCAATGTTATTATCAAAAGAAATCGCTATTTTCTATTACTAATAAATGAAGTAATTGACAAAATAGTTGATTGCAAACATTTGACTCAATTGAATATCATTTTAATGTTCAACAAATTATGAATGCACTCTGATAGTGAGAACTACACTATCTTTATTATCGCGTTAAAAGCATATAAGTCAAAAGTGTTACTTTTTGAACTTATCAATGATTCTGTCTTGTTTCAGCAGTATATAAATGATGTTTTATGAGACTTTCTAAATGACTTTTGTCAAGTTTATCTAAACAACATTCTGATCTACAGCAAAACTCAACGAGAACATAAACAACATGTCAAGATAATATTAAGTCATCTACAAGAAGCTGATTTACAGATGAATATTCAAAAGTGCAAATTCAATATAAAAGAAACAATCTTCTTAAAAGTTATAGTGTCAGAACAGAGTCTTTGCATGAATTCTATCAAAGTGAAAGTCATAGTCAACTGAATTATGTTGATCAATCTAAAAGAAGTTCAGAACTTCGTAAGATTTGTTAACTTTTATCGTTGTTTCATTAAGAACTTCTTGAAGCTAGTTAAATCATTCACTCAACTAACTAGAAAAGACACATTTTTTGTTTGAAACAAAGTTTGTGTTTAAGCTTTTGAGAATCTAAAGAAACAAGTCAGCTCAATCTCAGTTCTACGACATTTCAATTCAAAACAACAGACTATTTGTTAAAGATCAGCATAAAGTGAGTCATATGAGTGTAATGTAATGAGTATATAAATGCTAAGAAAGAAAAGTATCTAGAAGAAAAGAATTGACTATTTATATGACTCAGAAGAACATAAGCTAACTTTGAATAAAGTTGACTTCAAAACAAGTCTATGCTTTAGCGACAAGCAATCAACGATAGCTCTCAGAATAGTCATCAACATAGTCATCAACATAGTTATCAATGAAGATGCGTAGCTAGAATCGTAACATTATTCTTTTTCTTCAATGATTCATGTTCACATGAATGTATTTTCTTAGTCTTGTGTAGAATCAAAATGTCTATTGTAGCAGACTCACTATGCAAGATAGAAGTATCATTGAAGCAGACTCACTAGTTGCATGCGAATGAGTCAACAGATTAATTCATTGATAGATAGAGCGATGTGAATAGATAAATCATTGCATTGATGAAAGATGTCATTGAAGCAGACTCACTTCTGATTCAAATCTGCTACATAGTAAAGCTTGTTTCGTTCGTTGATTGACTCAATCAAGAGATCAATCATTGTCTATCTTTGTAACAGACTCACTTCAAGTGTTGTTCAAGCAAACTAACTATTAAGTAACTGACTTGATGACGAGATCAATATTGAACGCGTCATTGAAGCAGACTCACTGTTGAACATGTCATTGTAGCAGACTCACTATAAGAGAATTGATTGACTCATTGAAGAGATCGATTCGAATCGCGTCTTTGTAGCAGACTCACTAGTTGCATATGAACATAGTAGTTCAATTCACTGATGAATAGAACGATGTGAGTAGATTGAATCATTGCATTGACGAAGAAGTGTCATTGAAGCAGACTCACTGTGAGATTTGCTTCTGAAATAAAGACTTTGACGCAGTTCTAGACTGATCTTATTATTCAACAAATTTGAAGAATTTCTTGCAAATCTGAATGAACGATTAATTCGCTGATCTTTGACCTAGTTGAATGATTTTAATCATTTGTTTATACTCGCTGATCAGCGCACAAGTGAAGAAAGATGAGTGCTGCTGCATAAACGCAAGTCACTAGATCAAAGTCAATAGAGAGTTGAAGAATTACTAGCAGAAGCACTTGAAGAAATCAATGCAGATTATTTCACTTCGTCTGTAATGAAGAAGCATTTATATAATGTTAGAGATCAGCATAGAGCGAGTTATATGAGTGTAATGTAATGAGTATATAAATGCTAAGAAAGAAAAGTATCTAGAAGAGAAGAATTGACTATTTATATGACTCAAAAAAACATAAGCTAACTCTGAATAAAATTGACTTTGAAACAAGTTTATGCTTTAGCGACGAGTGATCGACGATAGCTCTCAGAATAGTCATCAACATAGTCATCAACATAGCTATTAATGAAGATGCGTAGCTAGAATCATAACACTATTCTAGAAATTAATGCATCTGACTACGTCAAAGATGAAATTCTATCACAGTACAATGATGAAAGAGTTTTTCACTCAGTAACTTTCTACAGCAAAAGCATGATTTTCGCTGAATGCAATTATTATATTTATGACAAGAAATTGCTAGTTATTATTCAATGTTTCAAACATTGAAAACTTAAGCTTAAATGCACTGAACTACTCATTCAGATATTCATTAATCATCAGACTCTGAAGATCTTTATGAAAAATAAACAGTTGACTTGACGTTAAGTCAATTATCTAAACATTTTATTCAAGTTCAACTTTCAAATTATATTTCAATCAGGCAAAATAAACACTAAAGTTAATGCTTTAATCAGAATGTTTCTGATTAATGTCTTTGAATCAACTCAGCGTATTGAAGATCACTATCAGATCATTTTAACACTTGATAAAATAAATGTTTTAGCTATTGAATTTGAAGTTGATTTCTATCAGCAAGTAAAAGATGTCAATAAGATGAATGAGCTTTGCAATGAATATAAATAAGCTATAAGTGAAAACAAGCTCAAGCTACATAGCATTGAATTGAAGCATTGCAAGATCATTGACAACGTTTTGTTCAGAAAGAGTCTACTGTGAGTTTCTGAGAATATGCATATAAAATTGCTAAAGAAAATTCATGATCAGTCTTTCATCTTTTACTCTAGACTGATCGCATCAAGTCAAGTACTTGAGTTCAAGTTGAGTACTCAACTCGTCAAGACTTGATTCAAGTCAGAATTCTTGACTCAAGTATTCAAGTTGAGTCAGAAGATTCAACTTGAGTATCAACTTGAAATTCTCGACTCGACTCATCAAGACATGAAGCAAAGTACTACTAATATCTATCTGAATGTCTGATAATGCAACAGAGTAATGCAATTGATGAGAGAAAATTCATGCTTGTTTATTTACTACTGCTAATTTGAGATCACTATTATCTCATCATTCTTCTTCTTCTTCTCGTACTTCTTCTCATACTCGTTCTCATTCTTAATCATATTTGCATCATCATCTCTCTTGCTAAATTTCATCTTCTTGTCATCGTCATCAATCTCAATGATATCATCAGATTCATCATCTGATGAATCTAGTGAATTAACTATCTTTCGATCAATCGCATTTTTTTTCATTTGAAAATGCGCTCATGAATTTATTGAATTCTTGTATGACATCTGAATCATTCATCATCTTCAATTCATTCAATTCTTTATGATGTAAAATGCATTACTGAATTAATTTAATAGTAGATATCATGTATCTTGACATGTTTTTTTCAAGTTCATCTTGTTATGCAATAATTTAATGCATACGTTAGTCTTGTCTTTCACATCAAAGATAGTACATACATCAATAGTAGAAGTAGTATTGAACATCGTCTTTATGACTATTGCTTCAAGCTTCGCTCGCTTTGCAGTCTTCTTTTCTCTCATCTTCTTCATTAAATTTGTCTCAAAGCATTAAGTTATTATACAATCAGCTTTTGAAATACATATGCATTATTCAAATGCATTATCATGCAGACTCTTTTTCACTCGATCATCTGTGATTGTATCTTGCATATTGCTCTTCATGTTTATCTGCTTCTCTTTCAAGACTTTCTGATATACGTTGATAACTCTCAGCTTTGTCAGTTTTTTGTGAAGAATGACTCAATTTGCATTCTGCTTGATATAAAGAGTTTTTTGATCTTCATTTCATTTAATGACTTAATTTCTACTTGCAATGAATTGCAATTTGATAAATAGATTGAACATTCTGCAATCTTGATTAATTTCAATGATAATGCATATAAATAATGCATAACAATCTTCTTATCTGATAGTGATGTTGAACAACGTTAGAGTTAAAATAGATGTGAAACGTAGATAAAGTTAAAGTTAGAATAAACATGAAGTGTAAATAAAGTTAGTGTTAAAATAGATGTGAGATGTAAATAAATTAAAGTTAAAACTGAATTTTGAAATTCATTCATCATCTTAAAGCTGCGATCATCACAATCATCATCTCAGTGATGCAATCAACACATTCATCATAATAGTGATATGATCAACACATTCATCATAAAAGTGATATTATTAACACAGTTTATTCAATCATCATCTTTTGTTGACATTGTACTTCACTTTGCTCTTATTCTACTCAATTATTGCTATCTTCTACTCAATTATTGCAATTTTCTACTCAATTATCACAACTTTTCAAATCGTGATTGAATAATCTACATCATATTCATGACGCGTTGCAAGCAGACAGATAATGCATTTAGATAATGCATTTCTTGTTGCGCATTGCTGACAGACTTGATTTAAAATGAAAGTTGAGTGAAGATACATTGCATGATGATTTGAAAAAGTCAACTCGTGATGATAAATATTCATTAAATCGAATTGAGAAAGAATCAAGACAAGATCATAAGATTGTGTTTGAAAGCAAGATCTTGCTTGAAGACAAGATAAATAAAATTGAAAAGATAATGCAAACAGATAATGCATCAAGCAATCAACAGCTAATTTATTGTGACAGACAAAAAGAAAATGAAAGTCAGAAATTGTTGTTCTTCAAGAAATTCGTCATTATCAGAAAGCTGCGAATTTGTTAATATTTAAATTTTCATTCAAAAGACTAGTACGAGAAATTCTTCAGAATGAGACTGATATAAATCAACTTAGTTCAAGAATGAGTGATGAGAACTACAGAATTCAAGCTTCGATTTTGCTTGCTCTTCAGAAGATTACAGAAGCATTTCTATGTGAATTTCTTGTCAGTAAGTGCATTACTCATTTGCATTACTCTTGATGTTTTACAACACTTACTGATATCATGCTTTACATATGCAGATAGCAATCTTCTTGCTATTTATGTCAAGTGAATAATCATTCAGCAAAGAGATTTGATACTCATGAAAACTTTGATGCACAATCTTGAAATTCAGTTGAGTCATGAATAGAAATAACATTCATGATAACTTGATCAAATCAAGCTATCTAGCATAGCAATACACTTTACAAACTGCATTATCTTTTTGCATTATCTCGTAAGTGTATTATCATACTATATACATTGACAATGTAAAAGCAACATAAAATGAAATGATATTAAACATTTAAACATTAATAGAATGTAAAACATTTTGCAAATCTGTCTTAAAAGAATAATCAGATTCATCAATTGCATTATCTTCATCTTCTTCTCTGCGATAAATATCTCATGCTTTGATGATAGTCTTTTCAGAATTCAAGTTCATGATACAATTATAATACTTGAGAAGTATTATTTATTCAACTGATTCTGAAGTCATTTGTGATTGATCTCATCAACAAACTTTTCTTGCAAGACTGAATGTTCATTCAATACTTACAAAGAATATTGAACATGAAAGAACATTCTTAATCATTTAAGTCAATCTTGAATAGTTCAAGACATTGTCTCTTCAATACTCTCATGTTGAAAACTTCTTAACAATAGCATCAATGCAAAAATATTGATCATCTTCACTAATATATACAGAGCGACGTTGAGTTCTTTGAAGAAGAGTTCATGTAATCATCACAACAGATTATAGCATTGTTAATAAATGATCAATTGCATTATCATATTGCATTATTTGATCAACATCACTAGTCACTTGCGCTCTGACTTCTGCAATTGTAATTCTCTCTTCATAATGATGATAAAAATAGTTCTTGAACTCTTTTCTGTACTTGTCGTAATAAAAATGAGAATCATTCTCATTTATGTTTCAATCTTGATACAAATTCAGCTTTTGAATAGAATTTAAAATTATAGCGAGATTGTATATCAGTTCATCTTTGTTCTTCATCTTGAAATAGTACTTTGCAAGCTTGTTAAAAGCTAGTTCGCAAGCTTGAAGAACAAGTGCTTATGAAGTGCATGCATTATTGCGTACTATCGTCTCAATAACATTGAGATGATTGAAAAGAGCATCAAACATTCGAAATTTTAAATGTATATTAACATTGATGATTCTAAATATAATCAGAGTTAACTCATAGAAAGAATTTAACATATTGTCAATAAACAATACTAGTGATCATTTGTTCTTCTTTAATTGAATAGCTTGAATCTTTGCATCTGTCAAGAATTTCTCAACTCATATATCAATTGTGTCACGCAGTTGATATGCACATCAAAGCATTAAATAAATAGAGTTTCAACAAATGTGAATGTCTTGTATCAATTTTCAAGATCTTGTGACTTGAAGCTTTAAAAAGCAAAGCTTTCATTGAAAAGAACTGTTGATGACAATAGTAAGAGCGCGAATCTGTTTCACTGATTAGTAAATGCATTATCTTTTTGCATTATCAACTTGATAAATATCTTCTTGACAATAATGCAAAGATAATTGCTTGTGATTACATTCTTGACTTGATCATCATTTAATGACACAGCGAAATTGTTATTCAAAATCTCTGATTCAATAGCTTTGATAAACTCTTGAGTCACTAGATTAATGATATGAATCATACAAGATATTGAGTTTTGTGCTCTATTTCATGAAATGTCACGTCAACTGAGCGCTCTTTCAAGCTTCTTCTTTAAAGTGTCATTGTTGCTTGCATTATCAATAACAACATCAAAAAGCTTGTTCTTAATGTCGTATATATTCAAAATCTTGAACAGCTTTTGCATTAAATGATGATCAGTATGCTCAACTTGAAGAGATGTAAATTCAATGAGATGTTCATGATATTGAAATGTAACATTCATTCAATATATCAAAACTCTCAGATAAGCGACTTTTTGAGAACTAAATCATGCATTCAACGCAATAGAAATCTGTCGTGACTCTTTTAAGTCTTGCTTTATCTTTGCTTGAATTTCATCATATTTCAAGAAAATCATGTTTGATAATTTAGTGCAATGCACAAAAGTAATCTCTGAACGAAGCATTTGTAGTAACTGTCAAAAATGCTTGTTTTCAATGATTTGAAAAGACAAATTCAGTGCAACGAAGATCTGATACAATATCTTTTTTCAATTCTGTTGATTGAATTGAAATGATAAGTTGATATGACTTTTCTTCTATAAATACATCAACTTTGCATTATTTATTTGCATTATCATATTGAACTTACATGATTGAAAGATATTTTGAGCTGTGAAAGAAAGTTGAGTCATTTTCGTTTCTGACAAGCATTTGACTTGAGATGCTTGATCATATTGAACGTACTAGATTCATCAATAGTCGTAGAATGATCTAGAATTTTAAGACAATTCTTGCATGAAATCTTAGAATATTCTTTCAACGTCAAAATCATTTGAATAAACTTGTTTCAGATGTTGAATTGTTTATTTACTTCAATCTTCTTAGCTCAAAGTGAATTATCTATCTTTCTTTGAGTCTTGTTGATGACACTTTCATCAATAAACGTCTGTAGTCATCATTGTTGAAATTGAGCATTGATATCAGCACTTCACTCAACATACTGATTATTCTCTCTTAATATTAGAAGAGAAGTATCACGATGAATTCTATTCATCGCTTCTTGAAGAGTTCATTTCTTTTCAATGAAATTCTGATTGATGTTTTGTGAATCTTGACTTACGAATTTATTAGAATGAAGACTACTGAAAGTAAATGAATGAACAATTGAGAAATTAAATTCTTTCTTAATTGAAGATCTTGATAATTCATATGTTTTATCAGAATCAGACATCTTGCAATATATTTTATTGATAATGCAACAAGATAATGCAAACAATGAGAAGAGAAATAGATTCATTTGTTTCACGTAAGTCTTTCAAATATAATGATGTAATAGATTCAAAAATAGTAAATCTTAATATTTGACATCATTTTCGATTTCTTGATGAGTCAAGTCGAGAACTTGAATCTGATATTGACTTAAGATCGATATCAGATCGAGTCAGAATGTTCAAATCAAGTATTCAAGTCGAGTCAGAAGATTGATATCAAGTACTCAAGTTGAGTCAGAAGATTGATATTGAAACTCGACTTGATGATCAGTCTATTTTACTTTGACAATCAAAGAACTATTGATTTAGTTCAACGTTTCTACTATTAATCAGATCATTGAGCAATGATTAAACATTACATTTGAAACTGTCATGCTTATCAACAAAGCAAGACATTTAGAAATAGCATCAATGAACTTCTTCATTCTTTATCAATTTCACAGAAATGTTGAAAAGATATAACTATAAACTTCATCATTGAACTATCTTTATTGAAAGATTATAACATCATTTGCACAATCATATGTTATTTCATCAAGAAACATCACTATGTTCTCTGTCATTGAGAAGATGATGACATCTCAGTCAAAGAAATGATTTGAATAATGCTATGAAACGTTTATTGACTTCATGATCTATTTAGTTTTATTGTTTCAAACAAAGACTTTCAGTTCATATCAATCATGTGACAAAGTCTTTGCAAGTGACTAAGAATCACAACTAGTCTATTAACAGTTTATCATTCTGAAATCAATGATTAATCAAAACAAGTTAATTAAAATGTTGAATGCAAATTAAGAACTTACTGTAACTACATGCAGAATGACTGAGCAAAATGACTATCAATGATGAAATTCAGCGAGAATTTCAATATCTTTTTAATCATCTCAATGACTTCATTCTACTTCAATAAGAATTTTCACTCATGAATGAGTTTCAATTCAAATACGATTAACTATGAAACTACTTGTGAATGTTTTGAAGCTAGAAAAGCAGATGATATTATCATTTAAATGAAAAAGCTTCTTATCTTTGATCATCAACAATTGAAAAAGACGAAGCAGATCATTAAAGTTCAGATCAATAAACATAAATGAAACATCATTTATGAAGTAAATGACTGAATTTGATTATTCTTCAGAAACATCAAAACAACAAAATCATGCAAAGATTTAAAAGATAAACAGCTAAAACTTTATCAAATCACTATCAAAGTTGAAATCTTTTATCATCTTTATTTATCAATAAGCATGAAGCAGCTGCATTCAATGTTCAGCTTGAAGCTACTGTGACTATGTTCAGAAGACTCTTTATCAGAACAGCATTCAGAATTACTCAGATTAATCACTATCAAAGATGATGAATATTAAGACATAAATGATATATTGAACTTCAGATGCTATTGAGATTGAATACAGTACAAAGTCAAATGAATAAATCTAGATAGAAATGATGAATGATACTATGTTGATAAAGAGAAATTCAATGATTCAAAGAAAGTTTTGAATGAATTTCATAAACTATATTCAAACAAATCGCGCTAAATATTGAAATAACTATTAACAGAAGTGAGCAAATGAACTACATTTATGCGAACATGAATTTTCAAAGAAAGAGATAATGTTATGAGTGTATCAAGACTGAACAAGACTGAAGTTTTAATCAATTCACAATGCACGCTAGCAAGTATTCTGTGTAATGATTAAAACTAGTCAATGATTTAGTTGAGATTTGATTTAGATCTGACTCAGATTTGACTTAAATGTGACTCAACATCTTTTAATCAGCTTTTATTATCTTTTAAATAAATACACTTCTTTGTGTTATGAGTGATCAACAAATTTCTATGATAAACACATTTCTTTGTGTCACAAACATCTTTTGAATCAACATTTTTCTTATGTTTCAACACGTTTTCTTTGAGACTAACGTCAATCTGAATAACTACTATATAGAGCGTGTTCTTCTTGTTTTTTATATCTTCTTTCTTCTGTATTTTTAAAGTCTTAGTTATAATTATCTCTATCAATCAAACATTCTAATCATGCACGCACTCTGATTAGTTTCTAGACATGATTTCAACATAAACATTCTTCATGCTCAAAACTTTTCTCGTTGAAATCTTTCATCTTTACTGAGCAACAAATAAGTCAAATGATGATTAAATAAGAAGTTAAATCTTTTTAAAACTAAACAAAAGTTTATAGCAACTGATAGAAAGAATGCACATGATTCAAAAGTATTACAGACTCATTTTAATGAATTTAACAAAATAATCATCAAATATGATATAATGAAGAATAATACATGAAATTTCAACAAAATCAACTATCATATGAGCATTGCATGCTTTGATTGAATTGTTACTGTAGATTTAAATAAAGAATTTACTTCAAGAATTTGAATCATAAAAAGTCATTAATGAGCATTGAATGCATCAGTGAAGAAAACAAGAATATATTATTAATGTTAATTATGATTAAAGTTTAACTTTTAATCTTTCATTTTAACAATGATCTTGACAATGATGTGCTAGTCACTATCTTTGATACAAATTATTCAAATGATTAAATTTCTTTTTAATGATTAAAGCACTTCAATCGCTTTAGTCAAAAGCATCAAAAGAGAGCTTGAAGATTACTTGTGATGAATGATTATGAATCTCATTATACAAGCGAATTTCTATTCTACTGTGAGAATCATAAGATCATACTCTTCAACTTATCTTTGCATACTACTTATTTACTTCAATCATTAAATGTGTATATATTTTAATCATTAAAGCATTGATATAATAATAATAAATTCATACATTTTTATGACATCGATTAAATCGACTCATGAAAGACTTTATGCTATGTGTGTTGAGTGAACAAAACTCTCTGAGGTAGAAAATCGCTCGCTGTTTATACAACTGCTACACGCAGTCAAGACAATAAAACTGAGACTATGTATCAAATTTGTTCGCGATGATTGCACGTTAAAGAATGAGTATTCTTGTCATTCTAAACTGCTTCAGCAGTTTCATTTTCATCATCATTCTCGCTGTTGTCTTGAGACTCTTCGTGATTGAGATGATGATTCAATAGTTCGTGAATTCAACATCTTGTGACATATTCAATTGAAGATGCGTTCAATTCAAGCAGTGCATCAGAATATGCTTGACTGTTTGATGACTTCATTTGCAGTTGCATCGAGAGCTATTCACGCTTGACACGTTTCTCAAGTGCAGATAAGTCTTCAATTCTATGCGTTCAATTCTGATGTAAGTTGCAAGAGTGCTTTTGATCTTCTGAAGATCATCACGCATCTTTACTGACTTCTTGTATAGATGAGATCTTTGAGCGAAGAATGCATTAATGTTTATGATGCGTTTTTTGTAGTTTTTTCATCAAGTATTTCATTGACTTTTGTGAAACTGTGCAATTGCACGTTTGCTCGTTTAAGTCATTGTTAAGAGATTGAGTTGTTCACGTCTAGACTGTATCTTTGCTTCTTCGTGAATTGAAGCGTTCAGAAACGTCATTTTTTTAAAGATTGAGAAGCAAGAAATGAGTCTATTAGTTTCTATCAGATGAGCATGTATGATCTTGCATGCTCATTGAGTCTTCTGTGTTCTGTCGTTGATTCAACTGCGTAGTATGACTTGATTTTGAAGCTTATTCAGATAAACATGTAGCAAGAATGTATATGTTTCGACTTTCAGCATTTCGATGTTCACTTTTCTGAAGATGTCAATCACATGATGCAACGCTTGATTTTGAAAAGTTTCTAATCTTCATTTTATACTCAACAATTTCTCTTTCTTATTATGTTGATGTCATACTGATGCTTCGAACATCATTCTTGATCTTATCATTGCAGAGTATATCTGTCTTGCTTTTGCAAATGTAACTTCTCAGATGAAGATTTCAAGTCAACTAAACATCAGCATCTTGATGACGTGATCTGCTTCTATTTGACGAAGATGCAAATCTCATTGTAGTTTCATATTCAGTTGCACTTCAAGAACTTATACATCTGATTTTGACTTTATTATTGAGTTTTCTATGTGTAAACTGACTGTCATGTCGAATCTTTTTGACTTACGAGTGAAGTGAGTGAGTTTGTATTTCTCTGAAGCGAACGTAGCATCATGAGTTCAAGCTCACTTTGCACAGACGTCGTGTGCTCAACTCAGTGATTTGCAGATTAATTCTGTGATTTTGTCATAGATCAGAATATTGATGTCATTTATGAAGTCAAGCACTTCGATTTTAATTTCTAGAGCTTCGCATTTTTTGATTAAGCTTGCGTTAAAGAATAGAAAGAGAATCAATGATATGAAGAATCTTTGTGATATGTCAGCGTTTACTCATTGCATCGCGCTGATTTGTTCATTGAATGTCAGCAATGACTCTCTGTCTTTCAGAAAGCTGCGAGTTCATTTGACTATGTAGTTCGATGTTTTTTTCATTCTCAAAGTATGCAGAAGTCTAGTGTGTGAGACATGATTGAACGTCTCAACGACATCTAGACTAAGCATGAAGATTACGTACTTGATTTTGCAGTCTCATACTGCGTGTACTTGATTTACTAGTAGATTCAGCGCTGAGATCATGAATTGCTTGCATCTCGCTCTCATTTGAGCGTTCGAAAGCATGTGATGAGTCTCAGTAATGTCATTTAATCTTTTGATCATGATTGATTTTAATGTTTTATTCATGATATCTAGCAAAATGATGAGTTGATACATTTTCAAGTCAATGTAGTTGCTCTTTTTTGATTTGCGCAGTACTATTGTTTGAGCTTTTTTGAACTGTTTCAAATGATATTTGTGAGTTACATATGCATTGAACAAATTGATTAGTATTGAAGTCAGTTCTGTTAGACTCACTTGAAGCACTCTATTTGAAATTTCAAATGCGTCTAATGCTTTGTTGACTTTTACTCATTGAATCATCTGTCTCATTTCATCTTGCAATAAGACTAAATTGAACAACACTGTCAACAATATAAATGATCTTGAAATGTCATTGATGTTTGCTTGAGACAATGATGAAAAGAATTTCTTTCGTAACATCTCTGTTTTTTCTTTGAATGAGTCTGTTATGTGATCGAAATTGTTGCTCTTTAGTGACGAAAACTGCAAAAGTTTCTTAAGTAGCTGACTTTCGATTCTGACTCATTTTGCGAAGCATTAAATCGATTTTGATTCATTGCTCAGCTCATACATCTGTGATCTAAAATGTGAACATTTTGTTTCTTTAATGATCTTGTTTTTGTGATCATTGTATCTCAGATAGTCGTTTCATGTCTTTAGAGTACTCTGCAATTTTCATACGACTCGTAGCTGTCATGATTTTGTCACAACTTTCAAGCAGATCTGATTTCAAAAGTCTCATGCTTGAATTGATGACTTTGCTCAAGAAGTAGACTTCTTGATGATCTCTTGTAATACATGAGTGATCTCAGCTACTCTGTTATCTATCGCTGTCTTGTTATTGAAAGAATGATTGACGAGAAGATGTATTCTTAAATGAGCATTTAGTGCTTCTGTGTTCATTTTCTTTCATAATCAACAAGTCGTGAGCTGTATGAAGAATGTGCGTAGACATCACTTCGTGACAATCAAAAAATGATCAGATTTCTGATGTAAATCAATTCTCATCTTGCATTTGTATATCATGAATTGAATTTTCTCACTGTTAAACGCTAGATTTATTGTTGTGAGTTGATTGTGAGTCTTTCTAGTAATTGTGCCTGATTTAAGCAGTAGTTCTAGTCTTGCGTTTGTAACAATGTCTAGTAAAGCATTCGTCGCTGTGTGACGAGTAAAGCATCTTCTGTCTTCTCAGTGTAAGTGATGCAGATTGAAATCTTCTACAATTAGCTGTTTGCAATCATCTTTGATTAGTTTATTCAGATGAGAAATAGTAAATGATTCTTCTGTAAAGATGATAAACAGTGAGCACAAATTGTAGACATTTATAAGTTGTAGCATCTGTATCTCGTCTTTCGAGTTGCTAGTTTGTAGTTTGATTGAGCATAGACTGATCGCGTCAAGTCGAGTACTTGACTTGAAAAGTGTCGAGTCGAGTTGAAATTTTTTTGAAAAAGTGTTGAGTTGAATTGAGAATTTGAACTCAAGAACTTAAGTCGAATTGAGAAGCTTGATTCGACAAGATATTAGATAAATGTAAATAGCTTGATTGAACAGTCTTCATCATGAAGACTTCATGATTTTCATCATGACTTTCTATTGAACACTCTTCACGATAATGCAAAAGAATAATGCACTATGAATTTATAAGATTATGAATTATGATTAGAACTTAGAAAGTAAGATAAGCGATGTTCGCTAGTTGAACAGCTTTATTATTTTCTTTTCACTTTCATTATTCTCTTTCTTCTCACTACTAATTATCTCATATTCATCATGTTGTAGTTTTTTCTCATTCTTCTTTACTTCATAGCACATCTCTGCGTCATCGTTTTCTACTATGATGAGATCATTTGAATTAGAATTTATTGCATGTATTGAATTCTGAATTTCTCGTTCTTTGACAGTTGAAAGAGTGATGAATTCTGTTGCAAAACTCTGAAAAGCTGTCATAAAATTAGTATCATCAGTCTGCTTTAACTTCTTCAAATCATCATGATGAAGAATTCTTTGTTGAATTAAGTGAACTATAGAAATCATAAATTTTGATATCTCTTCGCTCACATTCAGCTCATCTGTTGTCTTCTAAAATTGATATTAGTTTCTATAACTGAGAGATAATGCATATAAATAATACATATCTTCGTTGCTTTTGAAGCAATTTTCTCTGCAGTACTATTAACATCTTGTGTTGCAGCAGTTATATCAAAAAGCTGTGTCATTTCAGTGATAATCTCAGCATCTGTCTTGCATCTGATTTTCAATTCAAAGCATTCAATCATAAACAGATCAGCGCTTTATTTAGTATTGCATTACTGAGATGCATTATCATGAATATCTTTGTTCTTTTGCTCTTGTTTTATCTCATCTCTTACATTGTCTTTCATCACTGCTTTGTCAATCTCATTCACTTTTTTTCAAATATTGAACTGTCTTAATTTGTGTAGTCATTTGAATATGACTACACAATTGTTGTTCTGTCGCTTATAGTGTTCTTTGATCTCATTGAATCAATTTTCATCAAGATTTCAACTTACGATAGACTTTGAGTTTACAAATAGAGTGAACATTATCTGTTAGAGTCAGCATTGTTCTCTTGATAATGCATTTGAGTAATGCAACAGTATTGATGAAATTTGAGTAGTTTGATAAAATATGAACAGATAGAGAATTTTGAAAAGTAAGAAAAAAACTCATCAAGTGAGATGAATTTGAGTGCAACGAGAAATATTTAATTATTATTCTTAACACTTATTTCTTAACACTTATTCAATATTTTCTTCAATTTCTTTTCTGATTTTTCAATCACTTCTTCTATCATATTTTCTTGAATCATTTTAATAATCAATGCTTCAATAAATAATACTTTTAAAAATAATACTTTCAAAAATTAAGTTTACATAAATCAAATCAATCATTCTTGATAAACAATGACATGCAGCAAGAATGTTATCAATAATGCATATTGATAATGCAATATGACTTGTTTATTGCTGACAAGTTCATTTTTAGCATGTGCATCAGCACGTAAGACGTCTAAGAGCTCGATGCATTTAACTGATCATTATGCTATCAAAGAAACTTCAGTCTTTAAATCTACTACTACTACTAAAATGATAATGCACATGAATAACGCATTATTTATTGACATACTAATGCTTTGCAACAGAAAAGACGTTACAAATCAGGCACTGTTGCGCTGCGCGAAATTCGAAAATATCAGAAGATTGCAGAAAATCTCATTTTCAAAATGATCTTCGAAAGACTGATTAAAAAGATTATGCATGATTATGCTTAAGCGAACATGCTACAATATGATTTTTGCATTCAGCATTCTGTCTTGAATGCTCTTCAAGAAGTCATTGAAGACTTTATGATTTTCTTTATGAAAAGTAAGTGCATTACTCTTTTGCATTATCACTCTTGTTGTAGAATTTTCATTGACATTTTGCTCTATGCAAACATCAACTTGACAACAATTCATGTTAAACGCGTCATCATTCAAGATAAAAATATGAGATTTATGAAGAATCTCATGATGAATCTTGATGTCATGTTTTTCAAGACAGACTAGAAAATGTCTGTTTTCATCAGTTAGATAAACAGTGTAATTCTTGAAATTACATTCACATTATTCTTGTGCATTATTCTTGTGCATTGACTCAATTGTACTTCTAATAAGTACTTGCTTTAAATGCAAGACTTTTAATAAATGAGATGATATTGCAGATTTATGAATAAATCTGTGTCAGAACAGTCTTCAAAGATACTTGAAATGAATCAGCAGACTCGTTGATCTCTTGATCATCATTCTTCTCTCTGCAATAAATATTTCAGAGCTCAGTAATAGTCTCGTCTGAATTCAAATTCATAGTTCAATTGTAATACTTCATCAGCATTATTTATTTCATCGTTTTTGAACTCATCTGTGATCAATTTCATCAACATACTCTTCTAGCAAGACTGAAAGTTCGCTCAATATCTATCAAGAATATTGAGCATGAAAGAATATCTTTAGTCATTTGCGTCAATCTAGAAAAATTCAAAGCATTGTCTTTTCAAAATTGTCGTGTTGAACATTTCTCATTTATAACATCAGTGCGAAAATATTGATCATCTTCATCTTGAAAAGAATGAGCATGCTGAAATTATCAAAGCAATAATCTTCTAACAGTTGCAACAGACTACAAGATCATTAGTAAATGATCAAATGCATTATCATAATGCATTATCTCATCAGCATCACTTCTTGCTCTTTGTGCTTCTGCTCTCAAATCAACAGCTGAATCTTTGTAGTAATGATGAAAATACTCTTTGAATTCTGTCTTGTACTTGATCTCGTAGTGAACAGACTCTTCATCATGATCTGTATCTTCATTGTCTTTGTCATTTCAAGTCTTGTAAAGATCTAGCTTCATTGTAAAATTCAGAATATTTGCAAGATTATATATTGTTTCATCGCTGTCTTTGATCTTGACATAATACTTCGCAAGTTTGATTGAGATTTTTTTGCAAGTCTTTACTATAACAGCACTTGATGAGCAAGTACTTCTTCTTATATTCTTTTCAATCTGCTCAAGATGATTGAAAAGTGCATCAAATATTTGAAATCTTAAGTGAATATTTGCATTAGTTGTTCGTGACACTATTAAAGTGCATTCGTAGAAAAGATTTAATAGATTGTCAACAAGCAAAATCATGAATCACTCGCTTTCATCAAGTTTGATCTTTGCAATCTTGAAATCTTCGCAGTATTTCTCTGTTCAAAGATCAACAAATTCGCGTAGTTGATATGCTTAACAAAGCATCAAGTACGTAGAGTTTCAATGAATGTGAATATCTTGTATCAGTTTTCTAAATCTTTTGTCATTCTGCTCTTGAAAAGCTCTGAAGTAAATCAATCGCTGAGAAGAGTTGTTGACAGCTATCATCAGAGCACAAATTTAATTTCATGATTAATAAATGCATTACTTTTTTGCATTATCATTCGAAGCAATATCTTTTTGATCACAACAGATAATTCTCTGCTTGTTTCAATATCTTGCACTTGCTCATTCTTTAATTGAGCAATAACATTATCAGTTATTGTCTTTGATTCAAGAGCTTAAATAAAATCTTGAGTCACAAGATTGATGATGTAAGTCAAGCAATTAATGAAATTCTGTGTTCTGTCTCATCGAAACTCGTGACGACTCATGATCTTTTCAAGTTTCTCTTTCAAAATACTATTATTGCTTGCATTATTGATAACAATCTTGAAAAGCTTGTTCTTAATAGCGTAGTTCTTCAGTATTTTCATTAACTTCATCATCAATTGATGATTGATATGCTCAATATTGAAAGACGTAAATTCAATAAGATGTTCACGAAACTGAAATTCAACATCGATTCAGTATATCAACACTTTCAAGTACGTTACTCTTTGAAAACTAAATCATGCGTTCAAAGCAATAGAAACACGTTGTGACTCTGTAAGATTCAATCTGATCTTATCACAAATCTTCTTATAGTATAAAAGAATCATGATTATCATCTTTATACAATGTGCAATCTGCAGATCTGAATAAAGCATTTGTAGCAGCTTTTGAAATTGCTCATTATCAACGATTTGAAAGAGTAGATTCAAGTCAACAAAGATCTTGCATAATTGATCTTCTCAATTCTCTTGATTGAAAACAGAGACTAACTTGATATGACTTTTCTTCTAATAATTTGTCAATTTTGCATTATCAATTTGCATTATCAGATATGACTTACTTGTTCGAAAGTCAGTTCAATCTATGATTGCGAATGTTTGCATTTTCATTCTGTCGCTGTGCAAAAGTCTGATTCAAGATGCTTTTTCATAGCAGACGTGCTAAAGCTATCAAAAGCTGTTGAATAATTCATAATTTTATGACAGATTGTGCATGAGATTTTAGACAATTCTTCAACAATCGAAGTCAACTGTATAAATTGATTTCATATATTGAATTGCTTATCATCTTTAACTTTTTTGAATCAGAGCGAATTGACTATCTTTTTTTGAGTCTTGTTTTGAATACTTTTGACAACAGAGATTTGAGATCATTATCGTAGAAAAGAGTCATCTATATTCAAAGTTCATTGAACATACTCGCTATTCTCTCTTATCTTGAGCTGTGAAAAATTCTGATGAATTTTGTTCATTGCTTCTTGTTTAATCTTCTTCTTTTCAAAATGATGTGAAGAATTTATAAATCATTGAACTTGACTTGCAAAGTCTTCAGAATGAAGACTATCTGAAGATGAACTATGCAAAACACTTTCGTCAGACAGATTGAAAGTTGTCAACGAACTAAACATTTTATAGAATAGTTTGTATTAATAACAATAGTTGTTAATAGCTTGAAGATAGTATATAGATGATGTAATGAGTAATGCGAAAAGATAATGCAATATATAGATGATGCAATGAGTAATGCGAAAAGATAATGCAAAGAACAAGCAAATATGCTGTTTTATGTTTCTATTCTTAATGCTCTTGACATCAAGTTTGAGTTCTTGATGAGTCAAGTTGAGTTGATTTGATTTCTAGTCGAGTCGAGTCGTGTCGAGTCGAAAATATGAGCAATTCGACTCAAATTGAGTTGAAAATGTGAGCAACTCAACTTGATATTGATTCAAGTTCAAAATGTCAACTTGAAACTCAACTCAACGATCAGTTTAATTGAGCAGATGTTCAATTCAATGATTTTCATCATTCATTAATTGAGTTTTAAATGCTTGTTGATATAAATGCATGTTCTTGCTTGAGATGATAAGTCTTTCACTAAATGAAAGAAGTTATGAATTGAGTTAAATGTTTGCAAAGCATTGATGTTGCAATCTTGTTTCTGAATGATTATTATGTCAAATTTATGAATTTCTCTGTTTATCAGAAATGATTTCTGAATTTTCAATGACTTTCTGATGTTATACTGTAGAATTTGCAGAAAGATTTGATTTGTCATAGAGTTATCTGTAACTGTTGTTGACTCTGTGCAAAGACAGCTTTTTGTATGCTTTTAATCATCAAGAATCTTTCGCATTTTCTGATTTGATATTTTTATGTCTGTTCAAACATCATGTCTTCTGAGTCACTAATCATGCATGAAGAATGATCAACTTATCTCTTCTTGACTTTCATCACTTGTCATGTTGACTCGTCGATGTCTCGACTGCTTGTCATCATCAAGATGTTCATTGAACTCAATGAGTTCATTAAACTTAAGAAGTTCAGAAAGAAAGAAGAGAATGAGCAATTGTCTTTCAACGCTTCAAAGTATCTGATCAATCTGTTTCAAAAAATTTCTTCTGATTGCTTTATTTGTAGTTTTCACTTGAGACATGAGTGTTTTCAGAGTTCATGACTATCATTGCAGTTCACGCATCGTTTTCTATTCATCAACACAACGCACTTCTCAATGTAATGTTTGTCTGTGCATTTGAAGCAACACTCTTCGTTTTTGCAAAATCTAGTCATATGATCAAAATTGAAGCATCTATAGCACTGTGTAATACAACAGTTCTTTTCAAACAACTCACATGAACATTCTTGATATGAGTTCAGCATGTCTACGTTTAATAGTCAATTCATCATCATTTTGATTGTGATCTCTACAATGAGCAATGAGTGAATCTTCTCACTCTTGACTATCTTCTTGAGTCAAGCTATTCTCAACATCTTTAAATCTTCATGAAGTCTTGCGTTATTCTTTATCAATCTTTTGATAATCATCTTCTGATTGCTTATGTTCAGTGTGATGTGTACATCATATGCTAGTATCGCGAAGCTTCTACGCATTACATGCGCTGAGTTTGCAATTTTCTTCACTCATGTCTGAGTCTTTTCTAGAGCTGCTCAAGCTTTCAAGCTCATCACGTGAAGTGCAATGTCTTTGCTTTCAAGCTTGCAAAGCGACACTATTAGATTTCGTTGCATCGTTGACACGTTTGCGATTTCTTGAAAGATCTGATCAATCAATCTCTTTTGTATCTTTTTCATCTCTTTTCTTTCTCTTATTTTCACTAAAATCTTGCGTTTCTTACGAAGTGATGACAGATTATCTCTGAGTCGCTGCTTTTCAGTTGTTGCTTCTTCTCTTGCTACATTGATTCATGATGATGTTTTAAATGTGAAACGTGTATTTTCTTGTATTTGTAGTTGTTTATTAAGAAGTTGAATGAATGTTTTCAACTTCTTATCAGAATCATGTCTAGATGATACAATTAATGAAGATCAGAGTTGATAATGCTTGATCTTTAAAAATAGCTATAACTGAATATTAAGAATACAGAAGAAGATTGATACAAAAGCTTCTATTTATGTAATGTTCAGAGACTGTGCTAGACTTGAAAGAAATGTGTTTGTAATACGAAAAGAAGATGATGTAAATGAACAAGATGTTGATGAAAGAAAAGAGTGTTGAGAAAGAAAAAGAATGTTGAGTCATATCTGAGTCAAATCTGAGTCAGATCTAGATCAGATCTCGACTAGATTGTTGACTAGCTCTAATCAGTCTTGATATGCTTGTAACATTACTTTCTTTTTCGAAAATTTATGTTTGCATGAATGTAGTTTCTTTGCTCGCTTTTGTTGATAGTTATTTCGATATTTAGCGCGATTTGCTTGAATATAACTTATGAAATTCGTTCAAAACTTTCTCTGAGTCATTGAATTTTTCTTTATTGACATAGTATCATTCGTCGTTTCTATCTAGATCTTTTCATTTGACTTTGTACTGTATTTGATCTCGATAGCGTCTGCAGTTCAATATATTGTGAGAATGCATCTCATCAACTATGAACGAGACGTGTCTGTGAGACTAGCTTGCAAGATTAGATTCTATCGAGCATTGTCTTCGTTTGAACGAATATATATTATATGTGTTTGAGCAAACTTGACGATTTCTGACAATCTTCAGGGCTAAAATTTGCCTCGGAAGTCGCTCTGAGGTGTTAAGCACTTTCTCTATCTAAGCGACTGAGTCTATGAAGTGAGTGAGTGAGGCAAAAGCGCGTTTCTGACTGAATTCTAAGGGATGAAGAAACAGAAAGAGATGATGGGGAAAACAGAAGAAATAACGACCTATTTATTCTCTTTTCCCTGCTTAATCTTCTTGTTTTCTAGCGATCGACATTGGTCGAGTCAAGTCGACTAGCAGTCATCTTCGCTTGTTGATAGTCTTCAGTCAAGCTGAATCTTGAAGAGACTAGCAAGTGAATAAAGATAGCAACTTGACAGAAGATGAAAACTCTGCAAGTTCTTGCTTTCGTTTCTTAGCAATTAGTTCTATCATCAATAGAGTGCTATCTTATTATCTTTTACTACGCAGTTTCACGTAAAGAGATCTCATTGCTTCACAGTTTTAATTGCTTCGTTTGCACGAAGCTGCTCAGTAAAAAATGTCAAACATGCAGCGACTCATTAGAAGTTGCATGATTGAAAGAAGTAATAACTTCTCTCACACTGAGAATTTATCGTCTCATCAGAACAGATTTGAGAATCACGCATTTGAACATGCAGATGAGAAGTTCAAGTTGCAAGAATTTAATGAACAGACAGATTTTATCTCTCGATAATCAGCAAGCGAAGTATGTGAGCAGTTAAAGAATTTAAAGATGCAGAATGTACTGCTTGTCTTGCAACTTCATGTATCAAAACTTAAGTGTTATAAACATGTCTGAATCGATCAGAGTTCAGATCTAACTCTAATCAATTTGATTAGAGCAAGTCATGACGCTATGCCTAGTTTGAACCTAGCGCATCCCTTTGAGTCATTCTCAGCACTTTTTCTCGTTGTTCAGCACTTTCTTCATTCATTTCTTTCATCATTCTTTTAGGCAAACACATCTGATCTATTACATCACATCTGTATCGAGCCTAGCGCAGTCTCAAGTCATTATTTATAGAAGAGCTTGCACTCTTTCTCTTCTGTATTTCTAATGTCTTGTTATAGCTATCTCTAAAGAACAATACATACATATCAGCTCTGAGTCTCTTTGATTGAATGATCTAGGCATGATTTCAACATTACATTAAGAATCTCGTTTATCATACGATACAGATACTCATTACTCGTTCAATATACTCGTTCAGGCAGATCGAGTCTAAAGAAATTCATTTACCTGATGATCGACGCAATCGAAAGACAGAACAACACTAGAAGATCTATAAAATCAACAGCGAGACTGATTGAATTGCTAGACGACTTACAGCTCATTAAGTACGCATCGTTCATCTCGATTAATAGAATCAGCGATAAAGAATCTTCGTTGATTGCTAGAGAATCAAATCGATCAAGAGAATCAATTAACTCTCAAATCAAACAACAAAAACGACTTCATCTTCTATTGTTGAGCATTGCTCTTCGCTCGATTTCTTTCTTTTAAAAACACTCGTTCAATTCAATCTTTTCTTTCTCATGTCTCATCTCTTCAAAGAGCGTTTCGAAGCTTCATTCTTCATTGTCGAAGATAACGACTCATTCGCTGAAATCATAACATCTTCTATGATCATGAAAGCTTTGAAGAAACGATGCAAAGAGCTGAAAGCTAGACTACAAGCTAGAAAGATTACCTCGTCATCGTCAATCTACTCTGAACGTTCTAGATTTCAGAAAATACTCGATTCTTCGTTGTTCACTGATGAAAAGAATTCTATCTGAAAGAACTGGTATGAAAAAGTTCAGAACAAGCTGAAAATCAATGTCGATCTCTTTTCAAGTGAACGAGTCAAGCTGAGCTACGTACATTTCAGATTATTCAATGATGCAGCTGAGATCACTCAGTCAAGACGCGAACGTGACTGTTTCAACTTATACAAGATCGTCGATGAGCTTTTGAAAGAGCTAGCTCAGTTGTTCGATGATTCAGATAAAGAAGTCAACTTTCGTAGAGACTACTATAACTTGATTCAAGAACAGAAGAAATTCAGCGAGTTTTATACTCAATTTCAACGACTATTCTTCTATCTAGACTATCAAGAAAAACAGCTGATCGTCGATCTAAAGAATAAAATAAATCTTCGACTTCGATTCGCTTGAGTAACTCAATTGATTCAACTCAGTACTCTGAAAGAAATTCGTTTCTACCTCATTCGATTGAATAATGATCAACGAGCTATTCAAGAGATCAAGAATAGAGAAGCAATGATCAAAGCTTGAACAACTAAACAGATCATCTTCGCTGAAGAATCAGTCAAAGCTACTCGTAGAATCATAGAAATGAAGATGACTGATCAGTCAAAATCACGCGACGCTGTTTTGACTAACGTCAAAGAAAATGACTTACTAATCGAAAACTGCTTTCTTTGTCATAAGTCTGATCATACTTCTAAAGAGTGCTTGAATAGATCTTTCAGAATTAACACATTAGATGACGAGTTTGATCATTCTTTGAACTTCAATTCAGAGTCTGATTCAAAAAACTAGTCATCTCTTTCAGAGTCATTGAAGAGATAGAGATCATTTCTTTGTGCAATCTAATCGACGAAATTTCACCTATCAAAAAGAACTACTTCGAAAAGTCATTTCTAGTCGATGTCACTCTATTCTCGTAAGACGAATTCTTCAAGTTACGATCTCTGATAGATAGTGACTCGACGATCTACATCTTGATTCATACAAAGCTAGTGAATCAAATATGTCAGAAGCTTGAAATTCAACTCATACAACTAGCTAAAGAGAAGTTAATAAGAGAATATGACGAAAAGCTGACGAAGAAGATCATTATTCATAAAATTCTACTCAATCTCATAGTCGAAAGTCATAAGAAATTGACTGTTTCAATGTTAATAGCTGATATAAATCATCATGACGTCATATTAGAAAAGTTCTGAATGAATAAAAATGAAATACTACTAGATATGCGAAACGATGTCATCGTTTTTTCGAATCAATTAGAAGCTCTCATTTCTGTTTTTTTGATGTCAGTTAGAGCTTCACACTCAAAATGATCACGATCATCAAATTCTTCTATTCATTCAGCTCTTAAAGTGCTTCAACGACTCACTTCTACTGCTTTGAAAAAGAACTTTTCTATGTTCAGTGTGAAAGCTGCATCTTTTCATGCACTGATTAAACGATCAAAGAAGAATCGCATCGAGATTTTCGTCATGTCGATTGAAGATATTGATAGAGAAATAGTCTACAACACTAAATGCGAACTGAACGTTCTAGACGTCGCTTTCATCGATGCATCAGCTCAAAATTTAGAAGACATCAAAGTCAAGCTATCTTCGAAATATCAGAATTTTCTCGACGTGTTTGATCGAGCTCAAGTCGATAAGCTATCATCTCATCGTTCATATGATCATAAGATAAAGCTCACTAACGATGTCACTTC
>JAABUS010000172.1_pt1 | contig 159643 bp, 85 predicted proteins | sample 5560161 | NCBI WGS metagenome assembly JAABUS01 (sample SAMN10711885, study PRJNA513376) | rock metagenome | isolation source: Antarctica rocks | place: Antarctica: Victoria Land, Trio Nunatak nord | collected 2016-01-04
GCTCTGCGCCAGATAGGTGCGGGTCCAGGTCTCTGTTTGAGTTGCATACTTGAGAGCAAGATTCTTGCCATTCTTAGTAATCTGTTTGATCAAGGTACTGTTGACAACATTATTCGGCATTTCGATTACTATGATTTTATGTAAAGAAGCAGTAGACTTTGCTATATTAGGTATACTTGTGGTCTTTGAGGGTGAAATGAAGAAAGTCACTTTTCCAGTGGTGGATGGCTTCGCTTATATACAAAGCTTTGGCCCAATTTCGACTGCGCAGCAGGCAGCATTCTTCTGAACAAACGCTTCGTGGACGAGACACGGCTGGCGCTTCGTTGAAAAATGGAGCTGGTTAGGGCGGTATATGCAACTAGCAATTCTGCAACTAACCCGGCATTCAATCCCTGGCGAGAAGGGCTTGTCGAATTGTTATGCAACAACATTGTTCCCAAAAGCTTGAATGAGCAAGGTGTGCATATTCGGCTGCGTTGAGGCTGCATTATGTGCCAAGACCGGCCCGAGTCGCCCCGAAGGGGACAATGCATAAATGGTTGAGTCACATCTTCCATTACCCGCCCGCCCTAACTCTTAATGCCCCCAAAAGGCTAGGCCTACAAACACTCCTACCTTATGGGTTGGCATTCTGGTGCAACACTCCACCACGGTAGATGAACTGCAGGTCTAATGTACCCAACGCTCCACGGATGGAGGACTTGTGATTATGTTCACAAAGAGGTAGACGATAATATGTCACAGGCTTTAAGAGATGCTAAAGCAGGTTGTGATCGATAAATGAGCGAAGAGGCCGAGGAAAATATGGACCTTTGGATACTAGACAAGTACATCTTCATCCGTGCCACCTCAATCCAACCGATATAAGAAAGTTATAAACGCCTTAGCTTTATCCGTCACAAGATCAATGATAGGCTCTCAACAACGCTCATACCGGTCTGGAGGCTAATGGGCTCATAAGACTCATCTCTTTCTAGGAACCAAAATCGGTACTGGCGAAGAGGTTGCTATCAAACTCGAACACGTCTCAATCGATCCCTCTCTCCTCGAAGCTGAAGCCGATGTCTACCCACGCGTTTACGATTATTTATTTGAATGCGAATATAAGGCCATGGTATTCGATCTTCTAGGACCGAGTTTAGAGGACCTTTTTAATTTTTATAGTCGTAAGTTCTCCCTGAAGACGGTATTAATATTTACCGACCAGCTTCTCTATCGTCTCGAGTATATTCACTTTAAGGATATTATCTATCGCGATATTAAACTAGAGAATTATTTAATAGGTATAGAGAAACTTAAGAATTAAGTTTATATAATTAATTTAGGCCTCGCCACGGAGCGCCGTATAACCTAGGCGAAGGTAAATACCGGTCGTACTCTAAATCCAAAATTAGTAGGTACGGCACGTTTTACTAGCGTTAACGGTTATTTAGATATTAATAAATATAGTATCCTCGGATTTTATTTCTCGAAGGCTAAAAGATAACCTAAATATAATACCGCTACGATAACTTAGAGTCCCTAGGATATATACTACTCTACTTCCTCCAAGGCTATCTCCTATAGTAAGGTCTTACGGTTATAAATTAGGAGTAAAAGGAGAAGCTTATCTTAGCGAAGAAGTAGACGATTAGTATAAAAGATCTGTGCGAGGGCCTTCCACGGGAATTTGCGGCTTATTTCGATCATATCCGTTCTCGCGGCTTTGACGATAATCCTCAATATGCCCACCTGCGCAAAATCTTCCGCGCTCTCTTCGCACGCCAGGGTTTCGATCATGATCATGTATACGATTGGATAATCCTCAAATATCTGATGACTATCGAATGAAGGGGGTTCCTCCAGAGCGTGGGTGCCTTTCCGAAAAGAGCTGTTTAAGAGAAGACCAAGGCGAAATGAGTTGGCACCAGACGAAGGCGGGAGTAGAAGGCACGAGAAAGACCTCGGAGTCCCAACAACAATGAAGACAGAATACATTGGGTAGCGAAATATGGTCTTACGGTTTCCCCCTTTTAGATTCTTCGCACCATGCTACCGTTATCTGCCGTCCGCGTGTAGCACGAGCTGTGGTGGTAGAGAAGTACGGAAGAGATGCGACAATCGCAAAATAATACCCGATCCTCAGATGTACTTGATATACAGCACTACAGCCCACAACACTGGAAGTCCTTCAGCTGCCCATCAAGCAGAAGCCAACAAGATTAAGCGTTGCAAGCAGTTCCAGTCGAGTCGCACATCCTTACTAATTACGGGCATCTTCTATTTACAATTCCCTACAGCTCTCGCTTTTACGTCGCTGATAATTATCTTCGCTGTTAGGACCGGTGAGGCCACTTTTAGGACGTTAGGATTCCACACTTCAGCCTCGTAAGGCCTATTTCTACCGCAACCAAATATCCTATTTATCAGCACACCGCTTTATATACAAGTATAAAGATCCTTAGAGGGTAGACTGCGGATAGATTCATTATACCACTTACTTAAAAGATTATTTAGGTTTACGTAGAGCCGCGAATATAATTTTTATTTATACTCTAGAAATATAATTTTAACACTAACAGCGCAAAAACTAAAATAAAATAATAGTAATATACTATTATCTCTTTCCCTTAAGAAAATCAATTAGTTATACCGTAATTAATTTTTTAACGTTTACGGGGCGGTTCGGAATTTTAGTCGACGTAATTATTATTAATTATAATAATTTCCCTCGCTAGCGAGGGCTCTTCGGTTAATAATATTTTAAAACTTTTAAACGAAGTTTCGGCTTTAATTATATTATCTTCGGGCGTAGCTTCTTAAAAAGATTAAAATATATCGTCGGGAGTACTAAAAAACTTATAAAAGAAATCTCTCTAATAATTATATAAAGTTAAATAGCGGCCGGGGCTAACTCTAACGGTTTTATTATATATATAAAAATAGAAGAGCCGATCGATACCGTAATATACGCCTAGGTTATTACTCTCTAAAGATTATAAAGGCGATTTTATTAATAATTTTCGAGGTTCTATAATTTATATAATTACGTAGATATTTTTAATTTAATCCGATAATTTATAAGAATTTAAATAGTAGAGTTTAAATAATTAAATATCACGGAGGAAATTATTTATAACTAGTTTATCGATAAAATCTAAACTCTCGGAAACTCGGTATAGAATACTATATTTATAATTAACGGCGAACTAGGCGAGATCTATTCTTAATTATTATAAATATATATCCTAGGTATATACTAGTGTATTCTTTTAATTTATTTAAAATATTTAACTCTTCGCTATTAAGATACGACGGAGTATAAATAATTAGAGTAAATAGTATATCTTCTAGCGTATTATAAAACTTAACTTTTCGATTTTAAAAAAGAAAGATTTATTAGTTAATTTATATTTAAATTTAGTTTAGCCGTTATATATCCGGTCTAGGGATTATAAAATCGAACCGCGAAAATTTAAAGAGATTATATCTTTTAGTAAATTTAAATACGACTCGAGATACTTTATATCTTTAAATAATATATAAAACGAGGTTATTATATACGGGAGGGTAGTGATAGTTTTAAAAAACTATAAACGTCCCGACCGTAATTTAATACTAGGAAAGATACGGCCTTCTTTTATTTATATCTCGATATATTAACGATTCTTTATAAATCCGGAAGTGTAACGACCTTAAAGTATTTATATTATATAAATATTTATATAGGAATAAATAGCGCCTATTATAAATTACTAGGTAGTTTTAATTTATAAAAGATAACGAGTTTATCGGTAAATCTCAAAAACTCCTATTAAAACTCTAGTTACCGACCGCGCGGATAGAGTTAGTAGCGTCCTACTAGTAGCCCTAAGTTACGGATAAGGCTAGTAGCGTCCTATTAATAAATTTAGTAAATTAAGGGTCCGGGTAGCGTCCTATTAATAAATTTAATAACTCGGGGTTATTATTAATAATTTATTAATAAATTTAGTAACTTTTATTTACCGATACTATACTCCTAGTATAGTTAGTATTTATTATTTATAGATAGTATACTACTAGCCCCGATAGTATATCTAATTTATTAATAATATACTCGAAGTACGTTTAGTAAATTAACTATATACTAATCTCTATTAATATAATATACCTATTATTAAGCTTTAAGTTTAATTATTATTTAATATCTAATATTTACTACTAATATTTATTATAGACTATATTATTGTAATTATTTTTTTCTTTATATCCGTTAGAGTTATTATCGCCTATATTTATACCTTAACCCCCACCGCCTTTACTAGTACCTAGTTTAGGATATTTACGCGAGATACGTCTAACCTTCGTATAATATTAGTAAAATTTCTCTTTCTAATTATTTTACCTCTATTATTATTAATAATACCTATTCTAGTTATAATAGCACTATTAATAGTAAAGATAATAACGAAGAAAACATCGACGACGTCGATAATATAACTAGTAGGTTAACGGCGATAAATAGTTTAATTTTATAAATAAAAAGTTTATAACGGCCTAAATATAACCCGGTATTCTCGTTAATAATAACGTTTAAAACTTTTACGTCTTCGTTTTTAAATTATTCTATAAACTATCTAGAACGCCCTAGGAGCGGACGATAATCGTAGAAAATTATAGGATTTTTCGTTATAAGGTATTTTCGTATAACTTTTATCTAACTCGGATATCTATTATATCCGACTTAAATAATTATTATATCCAACTCGGATAATTATCTCGTCCGACTCGAAAAGTTATTTTATCCGACTCGAATAATAGTAGGATATCCTAGAATTTCTATTTATAAACGTTATAAGTATTTAGTTTATTAGCGTTATTAATAAAATAAATAAATATTAAATTAAAGGACTCGTAAAGCGAGTAATATCTTATCTTTATAATATTAAGCCCGTAGATATAACCTCTATTAAGAATATATCGTTATTATCTACCGCGATATTTATTCGGTAATCCCTTTTTAAACGGGATTTTAGTCTATCTCCTTTTTATATTAAAATACTATTAATATAAACCTTATTAATAAATATTTTAAAAGTAAATAATTTAATTACGAAAGTTAAGGCCTTTAGCCTATAATATTTAATAATAAATACCGCGTTAATCTTCGCTTCGATATATTTTATAATAGATTTAGAGTTATTATTATTTATATTATAACTCTTATAATTAACGTCCTTTAGATTTAACTCCTACTTTAATAACGATAATAATAATTATTATCTTCGTAACTATAATTTAGTAAAGAGGAAGTAACGTCGATTTATATTTATAAACTTAAACTTTTATTTAGGCGGTAGATATATAATTAGGCGAAAATATTATTTTATATAATTAAATTAAAATTATATTCGCCTTATTTAAAACCGAATTTTCGAATTTTATTAAATTATTAGTCTTACTACCCTTCGCCTTTATAATTTCGTTTAATATATAACCGAATATATTTATTAGTCTTTATATTATAGTAATCGGTTATTAAATACTATTTATTATAACCGGGATACCCGTTAAGTTATTAATATTATCCGAGTTATTTAAAAACCTTTAAGCCCTTAGAGCCTAATTAAAGAAGTTATTAATATTATTATATCAATTAAATAGAACGGGCACGGCTCTAAGGCTATTATCGGAGAGAAAAAAATAATAATATTAATAAATATAACTTCGGTAGCTAGAATATCTTTAGGCTTTTATATTTATTAAATAAAACGAGCACGACTCTAAGATTATTATCGGAGAGAAAGAAATAACGGTATCGGTAGATATAACTTCGGTAACTAGAATATCTTTAGGTTTATAAATAACGTCTTTTTTTTTAAAAAAGAGTATAATTTTATTATTAACTTCGCTTTTACCTAGGGTTTTAATTTTAGCGGTATAATAAGATATTTACTCTACGACTTCTTTCTCGTATTTTAGATTTTTAAACTCGGTAATAAACCTATCTTCCTCCCTTTTAATCCTCTTTATAATATTATTTTAAATTTAATAGTAAACTTACCCTCCTCCCTTTTTATCCTCTTTATAATATTATTTTAGGCTCGGTAATAAACCTACCCTCCTCCCTCTTTATCCTCTTTATAATATTATTTTAAACTCGGTAGTAACTTTACCCTCCTCGGTTTTAATTTTCTTTATAATATTATTTTAAATTTAATCTTAACCCTTTTTATAATATTATCTTTACCCTAAATATATACTCTTATAATTTTATTCTTTAAAGTCGCTTTAATAAGAATCCCGGTTTAATATTTAATTATTTTTTTTATATATAGGACCTTTAAGGTCTTTTAGTATTAAACGGATTTAGATAACGAAGTCTAAATATAAATATATCTTAAATTAATCGACGGATTTTCCTTTTTATATTTAGTTTAGGTTTTAATAATTTCTAAAAACTTTTTATATTTATTAAAAGACCTAATTCTCTTTATAATATTAAAATAAATTTATTTTAGAAGTTTAATATACGCGTCCTAAATAATATTATATACCTCGTTAAGGTTAAAATATCTAGAGGATATAATATAACCTTTCGAACGAAGGACGATTTTTAAAAATTTATTTAATATAAATTATATCGATCCGTATAATCTTTTACTCCTAAATAATATAGGGTTTAATTTATTATTAATATTAATATTAGATTCGGAATTAAATTTAAAGATAATAATATTCTTTTAATTTTAGGGATTAGGCGTAATTATAAACTCGCTAATTAACGTATTACGAGATTAATTAAATATTAACGGATTTAATAATTTAAAAATTAATCGCGAGCCGGTTAAAATCTTACGAATTAGAAAGTTTATTTATTTTATTCTTTTTAAAAAATATTAACTTAAACGCCCTTATTAATATACTTCTTAATCTACTATTTAAATTTTATTATTTCTCGTATAATAATTATTAGAAGGTTTTTATCTAACGGCTTTAATAACTCCTTTAATTTAATATCGATATTATCCGCTTTCTATTAAACCTCGTTAATAATACGTAGGAGGTTAGACGGATATTAATAAATATCCTCTAATAATAATAAACGGGGCTCGTTTACTTTTTTTAAATATAAACGGTTAAGTATTTAAAGAGCGCCGATTATAATAAAAGGGTACTAAAGTATTTATTATAAATACCGAGCGTAGTAATATAAGGCTCGTTCGAATTAAAAAAGGTATTTTCCTCTCTCTTTATTATAATATAATTAACTCGGGTATCCGGATTATTTTTAATAAAATAGTACCCGAAGTTATAAATTTAATATTCGTTATTAAATATTTAAATTTATTACTAAAGAGACTCGCTCTTTTATATTTAATCGGGTTTTATTAAACCGCCGATTATTCTTCTCTTTATTTTAATCTTCTTTACTAGATTAAAGGCGCTCGAATTAATAAAATCGTTAATTAATATAAAAGTAAAAAGATTAATATAATCCTTTATTTAAATATATTCTTTTATAAGATTTCATATAAAATTAATTAAATAAGTTTCCGTTAGAATTTTTAATTTATTTTTAAAGATATAAACCGGCCTTTAGGGCCTTTAGTTATTATAAATATAAATTAATTACCTTTATTCTATCTAAATTTAGGGAGTTTAGTTAGATTTAAAACTATAAATTAATTTCTCTTATTCGAAGACGTATATAGATAAGTATAACTTAATAATTATTAGAAAGTACGAGATAATAGCTAGTATAATATATAATTTATAAAGAAATAAAAAAGTAAAGATTTTAAAAAAAACGAATCCGAGGAAATAAATAAATTAAAATAAATAAAATAAAGATCGATAAAAGGATATTTAGTACTAAAGTATTATATATTTAATAAAATAAGACTCGTTATTACTACGGAGTACGTAATTTAACTAGATCTCCGAGGCGCCCTATATTCGTTATTAAATAACGAGGATATTATTATATTATAAACGTAGGTAGTAGTATGAATAATTTAATTATATTATAATTAAATATAGCGAGTAATACTATAACGTGAATAAGTAAAGGGAGAAAAATAAAAAATATATAAATTATTTTTTATTTAAATAATTATATTCTTTCTTAATACTCGTCGCTCGGTTATACGAGGTCCTTTATTAACTCCCGGCGTTATTATATTTTTCTAAGATTATTCTTATTTAGGGCTCCTAAAAGTTATAATATTTTAATAATAATTTAATTATATATATTAGTACTTCTTTAATATTTAACTTTAAACTCTTATTAATAGCTTTAGCCTTTTATTATATTTTTCGTATTAACTAGATAAAGGAGACGTATATTATATAATTTATAATTAAATAAACCCGTCGACGTTAAACCTATCGAGATATAAAAGATTAAGAAAGAGATTATTAATACTACTATTAATAATAAAGAGAATATATAATTATTATTAATATTTTAATTTAAGGTTATTTACCCTTAAAGGGGGTTATAAATATCGAAGAATATTTAATTTAAAGGTAAAGTTCTAGACTTTAAAAGATATCTCGAGGGTAATAATTATTATAAAGAGGTCGCTATATTTAAGTAAAGAAATAATAAATAATTTAAATATCTAAAAAAATACGAGTATATATAAATTAAGGCCTATAATATAACGAATATAAATAAATAAAAATATTAAAAGAAATAAAATAAAGATCGATAGGAGGATATTCGGGGTAGAAATAATATATATTTAATAATATAAAATTTATTATCGCTACGGAGTAAATAAATTACCCGAATTTTAAGGCGCCTCGATTATAATAATTTCCGAAAGGGGCGACTTTTTCGATATAACCTCCCTTCCTATTTTTAATCCTATAAATAACGAAGATTAAAAGGATTTATTTATTTTCTACCTATTAGAAGATATTATAAACGTATTAATATTAAATATCTAGGAAGTTATTAATTTACTAGTATTAATCTCTAACGGTATAAACACTATAAATAATTACGTCGAAGAGTATAATATAGACGGTGCGCAGTAAGATATTAATAAGAATATAGTAGAATTCGGCGATTTAGAGTCTAACCCTATTATAAATAAATAATAACGTTATATTCGTTATTAGATAACGAAGTTAGGCTTAAAGTATTCGAATTTTTTTACTTCCTTATTCGTTTTATTCGGCGTAGATATATTTCTTAAGAGTAACTTCTAATTTAGGGTTAACGAGATTATAATAATTATAATTAATTAGAAATATAAAAGGGGGGTTAGAAACTAGCCTAATTTATTAAATAATATCTATTATAACTCTAATAAAAATATATAATAATATATAAGCTTTAATTATATCGTAATTAATTAAATAAAAAATAATATAATAATATGAAAGGGTAAAGGTAAGAAGATAAAAAATAAATAAATAATCTTTTACTCGCGTAATTATCCTCTTTCTTTATTATTTATCTATTTAAAACTTTATTCGGGGGAAGATTTTTTTATCGGAGTACCTCGATAAAAGAGGGAAATATAATAAAAGTATTTACCCTTAATCGTTAAACTATTTAAAAATTAATAAATCTTTATTAAAAAGGGTGATTACCTTCGAGCTATTATTATATAATATAATTTCGACGACGTCTTCGGATTTAGTTTTTATTTCGGGTTTATATTTACCGGAAAAAATACCTCTAAAGAATATCGAGGCTTTAAATAGTAATCCTTTATATATACCGAAACTCTTAACTTCTAGGCCGATATAAACGAATATAATTAAATTATAATTAAAGTTATAAATAATCGTTAATATTATTTCTTATACTTTAAATAATATATTTACTCTATAATATCCCTTTTACTCTTTAACTCCTTAGGTTCGGTCGCTATAATAAACTCCTCTCTTTTAATCCTCTATATAATATTATCTTTATTTTATATATTCGTATTTATACTCCGTTATTCGTTATTATTTTTATCTCCCTACGTATTATCTTTCCTCGATAACGAGTTAGTTATATTAATTTATATAACGATCTCGCTCCTACTCGCAGTATTCCCGAATAAAAATCCTATTAATATATTATATATATTATATTAAGGCGCGTTTAAAATTAGGGTATTTATAGTCTCTAAAATACCCGGTCTTAATATATTATTAATTTAAGAGGTAATATTTATACTCGTATTATTACCCCGGTTATTTAGGATTTAATATCTTCGATTATAATAAAGTAATAATATTTTTAATTCGTTTCTTCGACTTTATCCCCGAATTTGATTCGGGCGATTCGTTATCCGAGTTAAATAATAATATAAGCGATTTAGTATCTAAATTAGATAGTAATATAGGCGATTTAATATTTAAATCGGATAATAATATAATTTAACTCGGATTTCGTTCTTTAAATTACTTTACTAAACCTTTATTCTTATATATTTTTTATTACGGTAACTAGTAGAAATCCCTTTTCCTTATAATATTAATATTTATAACTCTTTCGTCGCTTTATATTTAATTTATATATACGCTCTTTATTTATAATTTAGGTATAGATTTCCTCGGTTACTCTCTAACTCTTTATAAGAAATTTAGGGTTATAAATAATATTATATTAATCCTAGTTAATAAATAAATTAATATAAAAGAAGTCCCTTCCCTTAATCGTTATAAATACGAGATAAATATTTCGCTCGATATTTAATAATCCGTAGAACCGCCGATTACTTAATATTTTAGGGTTAAAAGTATATAATAAACGCGCTCTTTTTATTTCTATTATTTTATAAGACTTTTAGACTTACCTTAAATATCGATAATTAAAGACTTTTATAAAGGTATTTTATAGACGAGTAAATTATTATTTTTAATCCCTTTAACCTAAATTCTTTATTTTTATAATAATTTATACCTCGTTTATTAACCTTCCTTTTTATATAATAATAAGGTTCGTTTCGACCGACTCTTATTCGTATATTTATATACTATCTCTACGTTAACTATAATAGTATAGTTTTATATTTAGTTTATAGATTATTATATCTTTATAAAGGTGGCTCGGATTAAAAGAGTCCTCCCTTAATATTTTCTAGTATATTAGGTTTTTATAGATATAGACTAGGTAGTTATTAACCTAGCTATAATCTACCTCCTATTTATTAATTTCGGTATTCGGTATCGTTAGGCCCTATATAAACGTCTTTACTCGATTCGCTTTAATAAATATAACTAGACCTTCGAGAAAGCCCTTTAAGTTAAGTATCTTCGTTATATTTAATATTATACGTTAATACCGAGTATTATATTTATAGATTTATTATAAAGTAATATCCTCGTTTATATCCGTTTATTAATTTAATTTATCGAGGTATAAGAGAACCCTAGCCTTCGTAATCTTCTTTTCTTCTTACTTTCTCTTTTAATTAGGTAATATAAACTTTATCTCCCGATACTCTAATTTATCCTTTATAGTAGTGATTTTAATATAGTAAATATTATACTCTATTATTTACTCCTAATAATCGTCGTATTTATTCGTTCGTTTATAGTAGTTTTTTAGTAATATTAAATATATTCTCTTTATTATTTAAATATTATAAGAGTCCGGTGGACCGTACTATTTAATTATTAATACTATATAAATAAGGACGTAGAATTTAAAGAAGTTAAAATATAACTCGCCCGTTTTTTTATCGATCGGCTTATACTTCTTAAAGACTTCTTTTAAAAGATTAATCCTATTTAATACTATATTTATATACCTAAGTATTTCTTCGTTATACGAACGATATTTTATAAATATAATAAAGTTAATAATCGCTCGTTTTATATATAATATTTCCAGTACCTTTTCTAATAATAGAGGGGTAAATACGGGTATAATTATTTTTAAAAATTATTTACTCTCCTCCCCCGTTTATTATCTAATTTTACTAAAGTTTAGGAAACGCTTTAAATTAATATATTTAAATACGGCTCGAAATCGATTATCGAGTAGAGTTTCTATCTCTTTTTTTATTCTACTCTTTTTAATATATTAAATTTATTAATTTAAAAGGTAATTTATTAACCCCTTTATTATTAAAATATATAATATATTAAACGTTTAGATCCCGAAGATATTAACCGCGAAATAACCCTCCGCGAAACTACGGCGGTCGTATATTATTATATCCGATAATTATTTAGGTATATCTTTATCGTAGATTCTTTAAATATATAATTATTCTATATATCTCTTTAGTATCCTTAGAGGATATAGGACCTTAAGGTATAATTACTCGCGTTTATTCGGCGGTATTAAATATACTAGATAATATTTACTACTCTTAATAAAAGTAATTAAAACTTATTCTTTATAATCGTTAGGTATAGAAACTAAAATCGGATAATATCGTCGGATTAATCCGTCCGTATATATAATATAAATCCCCTTCCGAGCGTACTCCTTAAATACTTTAAAATTACGCGGTTAATATAGATAAATATTAATTATAATTACGATTAACTTACCCTCTATTATAAACCCTAAAGTATAATAATATATTTCGGCTTTCGTTTTATTATAGATTATTAATATTAAGTTAAATAATATTATCTTTAACCGAGTCCTTACTTGTTATATACTCCGTTCGAGGTTATTAATAATAATATAAACCGGCTAGGCCTACTAGTCTCTATAGATTCGAGATAAATAAATCTTATTTAATCTTATTATTATTAGTATAACGGTCGAGTCGTTAAATAATTTATCCTATATCTCCTACTATTAGCTAGTTATATATATTTTACTAATAATAAAATCTATATTAAGATTTCGTTAACGTATCGGTATATAATTAAAACTCGAATTAAATAGTATATATCCTAGTAACGCTTTTATAATAAATATTATATCGAAATAAAGGATAGAATATATTCTAGGCTCGTTACTAAATTTATTTATATAAATTTAAAAAGTTTACCGGACCTAGTCCTTATCGGTATTACTATATTTTATACTAGATAATTTGGTTTTTAATAATAAAGCGTTATCGAAACTATAATATCCGTAGAAAGATTTTAATCGACGGTTTTTAAAGAATTTATTTATAAAACCGTTAGAGAGTCGCGCGATATATATCTACTCGATTATTACGTAGTTTATTTCTAATCCGAAGGGATCGTAATTTATACCCGATTTAAATAATTACTCGGATAAAGATTTTAAACCTAGTATATTTTTTCTTATTATTAACCTCCCCGTACCTCGCTCCGGTAGGTATTATTCCACCGATATAATTATTAAAAATAATATTATACTAATACCGCCCGAAGCCGCTATAAAGGTCGTTTATTTTATTATTTAAATTAATACGTCCTAAAGATAATATATTTTATAATCCTCCGCGTCTTAGAATATTTATTCTATAATATCGTTATCTATATAATTATTTAATATATATCGTTTTTTTAAAAAATATTTATACCTTTAACTTAAAAGCGACTTTTATTATTAATATCGTCCTCGTTTTTTTCGTTTATATAAGTTAAGGGCTCTATAAAATTCTTATAAAAATATATCCATTTCCTACGCGTTTAATTAAGATTATTAAATTAGTCTTTATATTATAATAGATACCTAAAAAGACCGTTACTATTAAGATATTACTTCTCGTAGTATTAATACTATCGATTTATTCGTTCTAATAATAGTATAATTTAAATTCTCTTTTCCTAGTAAGTTTATTAATAAGGTAAAATATCGATTAACTTAAAGTCCTTATATAATTAAAATCTAGGTAATTCTAATACTACTTATTAATCGTCCGAGATATATATAAACTACGTAGTATATTAGGTTATTCGTATATTAGGTATATTAGACTTCGAAGGTAGGATTTAATTTTTAGAATATCGAGGAAACCTTATAAAGTTTTAGAGATAAATTCTTAATACTAGGTATAATAATTAACTAGTATAACCGTAGTAATAAAATATTAATATTATAAAAATATTATTTAGTTTAATATATAAAAGAGTATAAAAAGAAGTCGTATATATTATTTTATCTATTTAAACGAGAAAGAGGCTAGATTAAATCTATATATTAAATATTAAAATTAAGGAAGGGGATCTTTCTAAAAGTCTATATATATTAATTAATAAATATATAAGAGTTACTTTTTAATATTAAGTTCGTAAAGGCCTTTATATTATCTCTTTACCCCTTTATCGGACCTTTTATAAAATATACTTACCGTTAAGACGGGATAATTACCCGTTAATATAAGAATTCCTCCGTTTAATAGAGATATAATATACTAGTTTATTATATCCCTAGCGATTATATTTAATAATTATAATATTCTCGATCGTAGGTAAACTCTACCGCTTCTAATTTAAAATATAATACGATATTAATTAAGAAATAATCATAGCCTAAGTTTACTACTATATTTAATAATAGTTATAAATTATTAATAGTACTAGAGTATGGACCTATATAAGTATTCCGATAGTATAATATTTAGTTAGAAGTAAATAGTCTTTCGTATTATTTACTTTATTTATTTCTCCCGTTATACCTCCCTTTATAGTATACTAAGTATAGTCTTAACCGACTCGGACGTTTTTTATTATCCGGCTACTTTTAAGATTTAAGAATTTATAGAAATAAAAGTATTAACTCTTAATAGTAATCCTATAATAATCTAAATATAGTAATAACTTTATTAATTACCCGATCGAATATAATTCCGCTTTAATAAATATTTAGTTATATATACTATTAATTCGTATTTAATACGCGAACTTAATATTATTTTAATATCCGTTTCTAGTTATTATTATTTTATTATTCCTCGCCCTCTTTACTTTTATTTAAACTTAAGATCTTCTACTTTATTATATTCTAGCGTTATAATAAATAGGATTTTATAAATATTAGTATTAAGTTTCGACGAGTTTAATATTATCGTTTTAGCGCTACTAGTTATAAAATAAATAATATATTCATTTATTTTATTTATCGAAAGTCGATTTATACTCTTTATTTATCCTTTCGCCCCTTTTATTTACTAATTATATTTTATCGTTTTTATTTATTAATTATACTTTACCCTCCTTATTTTAATTCTTATTAATAATATTTATTTTAATCTCGTTTTCTAATATAGATAAGTTGTTTACCGTAGTATTATCGAATCTTAATTTCTATATTAATATCGGTTTAAATAGTCTTTAATAGAATATTAAGAATATCGAGCTCGGCTTACGATATACGCCGAAACTCTTCGTCGTAATTAGAATAAAATTAGAGAGGAGAATACGAGATATAGGAATATTAGGTAAAACCTTTTATAATAATAATATTAAAATTACTCGTCGTTAAATTATCGACGTTATTATCCTTAATTTTAATTTATTTAATTATTCTCTCTTATTTTTAAATAAGAGGATACGGTAGTTTCTATATTTAATTAACGAAAATACTATTAAAATTATAAACCGTTAATTTAAATAAGAATTTAAGGAGTTATATAAATCCCTATATTCTAAAGTTAAAAGGACCGAAGACGATTACTCCGAAAGTAAGTTTTATATAAGAAATTATACCTCGCCCCCTCGAATATTTAGAGATCCTACGATAATTCTCTTTAAAGTCTTATATAACCGTAATAATTAAATCCGATTTATTCGATTTAATACTATCTTAAAAGATAATATAAAGAATAATAATAAACCGGTATAATTCCGGGTTAACTATATTAAACTAATCGACGTTTTAATAATAAAGCGCTTTTAGGACGAGTAAAATAATCTACGTTAAAGTAAACTCTAGTATTTTACTCCTAGCGAATATATAGATATTAATTATAACGAGGACTTATAGGATATACTAGTTAGTATATAATAAAGCGGAAGTTTTAAATAACCCCTTTATATTATACGTAGGCCTCTCCGTTAATTAAATTATCTTATATAACGATCGAGATACTAGTTAATAGAAATACTAGCGTTAATAGAAAGTACCGAGTTTATAATCGATTAATATATTTAAGAATACTATAGTCCTCTCCCGCGAAGAGAAAAGATTTAATTAAAGAGGTCTTCCGCCTTTATTAAATATTTAAAAAAGTTTTTTATATTACTTTTTACCGTCTAATAACCCCGTTAAACGAATCCGCCCCCGTTTTCTTTTATTAAGCGAATTATAACCCCTATCGATATATTATCCGATAATAATAAAGAGGAAGAAGAGGCGCCGAAGGGTTTCATTATTAATTAATTATATTAAATAAAGGACCCGTCCTTATATAATATTAATATAGGGAAAATAACCTCGGCGAGGGTCGCTAAGATAAATATAATATCTATAAATATAAACGAGTAGGAAACTTTATAAATTCTTTACCCTTTATTTTTCGATTCGCCCGTAATTTATCTACTCCGTAGTTTTATTATAATTAATAAAGAGGACCGATTTTAATAGGATAATAAAACGTAGATATTTATAAAATAACTATTCTAGCTAAAACCCGGTGATAGATTTATTTATAATATACGTATTATACGAGGGTTAAAATCGTAGAAAATAATAAATAATAAGATAATACCTCCTAAACTATATATTTATTAATTCTACGATATTATTTAAAGAAGGTGGCGGGCTAGTTATTATAAAGAGGTTATTAATAATAATAATTTAAAATTTAATAAAGTTCGTTCTTAACTTTAGGTCTCTTCTAATAATATTATTAAATTAAATTATATTAATATCCGACTCGATTTAGATATTTAATATTTTCCTTAACTTTATTACCGAATATTAATTTAATCTATATTACTATTACTCTAGCGTTTAAAAGAAATTTCGGGATCTCGAAGTATTTAAAGAATTTATTTATTATAATAAATATCTCCCTTTATACGAGTTATAATCGTAAACCGATAATAATATTTATCCTTCTACGGGTCTACTAGATATCCGTTACCCTTATATATATAAATATAAAGATATTATTATTTATCCTATATAAAGTGTTATTTTAGTCGTTATCCTAACGAAGGTAGTAAAGAATTAACTAAAGAAATAAACTAAATAAATTAATACGAACGATAAAGGTTTAAAACTTTAGTACTTTTATACCTAGGCTAAAAAAAAGTATTTTAATATTAATACTTAGCGATTTACCCCCGAAAACATTAAGTTATTATATTATAAATCGGACGGAACCGTAAAGTTTAATTAAGAAAGAATCCTACTTATATATAACCCCGCCTTATACGATATATAAGTTAAGAAGATTTTAAATCGACTAAATACTAACCTTAAATATAATTTCCGTATAGGATAAATCTTTATAGACGAATTTTATAAAGTAAAGATTAAGACGGGTACCGCCGTTAGATTTATATAAGAGATTAAATAAAATATTAAAAAACGGGTTCGAAAGAAATTCTCTAAAAGTAATTTTAAATAAACCGAACTAGATAAAATACGTAAAAATAAATATTAATAGAGTTTACCTTTTATATAAGGTTTTTTAATAACTTTATAAACTCGTATTTTAAAGAATTATACGATTATAATTAAATTAATTAAATAATTATAATAACCTTAAGATTCGTCTACCGAGTATATAGTATTTTATAAAATCGAGGAAATCGGTTAAAGGATAGCGAACCTACTCGTTTATATATACCTAAATAAAAATATAGAAAAGGCGGTTATAAATAAAATAAAAATAATTTTTAATTTTATCGAAATTAAATAAATATCTTTTATTAAGAATTTCGAGGGTACGGCCGAGCTTATTAAACTTCCCCTCTATAAAATAAAATAAATCTATTATTTTATTACGGATATTTAACGAGAAGAACTTTATAAGGAGGAGTTACGAATTAATAAAGAGATATAAAAAGAGTATTAAAGATTTATAACGGTTATTAAAGCGGCGGGTAAAGAAGTATTTATAACGATTATTAATAATTATTTTAGAAAGGTTTATAAACTTCGCGCCGCGGGAGTAATATTAAACCTTCTAGTATTTACTCGAACTAAAAATTTAATATTAACGGATAAGGAGTTCTTTATAAATCCTAAATATAATAATAATAAACCCTATATAGAGTTCCTAGAGTTAGAGAGGAAATAGAAGGATTAGAATAAATATTTATAAAATAGTATTTACGTTTATTATCTCGATTACCTTATTAAGGATACGCTTAAATTATTAATATTAAAAAAACTAATTAGTCTACTCGGCTAGGATATTTACAGTAAACTAGAAAGATTAGTTATTTTTATTAATTTACCCGTCGTTACCTACGTTATATTATATATAAGTTTAAACTTATCGGATAATATCTAGTATAAAACTCGTATTAACGTTTATATAATAGTTAGAGAAATATTACCCCGGCGAGTCTTTATAATATAATTTATCCGTAGATTAAACTAAACGAGATAAAGAATATATCTAGTTATTTATAAAAGGGGATAAAATTCGCTTTCTCCTATTTATTAAATATATCCTCGGGACTAGGGTAACTCTAACTTATACCTTCCGTAATATTAATCTCGATACGGATTAGATATAATTCTTCGATATTTAATATAACGGGCGGATTACGCGCTTATCTTAAAAGAATAAAAAGATATATAACTACTACTTTATTCTAGATAATAAGAATTATTTAAATTAAATAATATTAGATAAGTAAATAAAGAATAATAAAACGAGGAAATAAACTTATTTAATAATAAGAAAAGCGATAAGAAAATCCAATTAATATTAATAATCGGATAAAGAGGTATTACTACGGGGGCTTTTTCTTATTATCGGCGAGTTAAATACTTTATATAACTCTTCTTTAAACTATAAATAGAGGTTCTTTATCGCTCTTCTATAATTATAGGCTTAACGAGCTTCACCTAGGTTTAAATTAAAATAAACGATATAATTAATAATATTATTATTTTATTTATATTACCCTGACTAGATACTCTAGCCTATATCGATTAATATCCGGTAGAGATATTATCCCTATAATACCTCCGTTATTTAATATAATACTAAATTTTTAGATAGAGCGTTTATACCGTATACTACCCTAGTATATTAAATAATAAACCGTTCTAGTATAATTAATATTTTAGTACTCTCTTAACGACGAGGTCTAAATCGATAAAATATGAAGTAATATTATATTTATATTTATCGTCGGTAAAGAGCTTTTATTAATAGTTCTTATTAAATAGCTAGTAGATATAATAAATATTTACTAATATCTTTTCGTACTTTTTATAAACTAAAGATATTTATCCGAGTCGGACGAGTCGATAATATATTAGTTATTATTTAGTTATCCGAGTCGGATATAATTTAATATCCGACTCGATATTCGCTAACTACGTTTATATTAATATTATTTAATAGGTTTAATAGAGTATTTAAGGTAGTACCTACCTAGATATTATTATTATTTCTTATATATTAACGTCGATATTCTTATTTATAATATCCTTTTTATTACTACTAATATCCCTATTAATATTTAATAATTTATATTTTTATTTATATTATAGAAGATCTTTACGACCCCGTTATTATTATTTCCTCTCTACCCTCTTTACCTCCTATTAAATTCTATATTAATATTAACCTTAAGAATTAGACGGTCTCGATTATTTCGCGTAGCCTTATAATTAAATAATCGTGTTATAAAGAAATATAAATAGTATTAAAGAAAAAGATAAAATAAAAATATATTATAAATACGTCTTTAGGGAGCCTCGAGAACTAGGCTAAATTTAATAAAGTATTAAAGTAACTAAATAAAACTTTTCCCTCCGTTTTTATATCTAAGATATTTTAACTCTAGTTTAAGAACTATAAATTAAAAATAATTAAAAAGATTAATAATATATATAATTACTATCGTAATCGTAGACGGTATATTATATTATCTCTCTCTATTAATAGCCCTCTTTATATAGCGCGTTTTTTTATTTTTAATAAAACGGGCTTTTATATACGGTCGATTTAAATAACGGCCGATATATTTTTCTTCGCGTCTAAACTCTTAAAGGAAAAGAAGTCTTTAATAAATATTATATTAAATAAAATCGAATTTAAGATATTTAAAGAGGTCCTCCGCGAAGATAAAGTCTATAATAACTCTACCGATAAGATTATATATTATATCGGCGATAATAATATCGAAGTTAATTACACTCGTAAATTTAAAGCGGCTACGTTATAAATATATAAAAGAGGCGAAAATCCTATTTTATTTACCGTTAAGGCGCGTATATAAGGTACGTAATATCTTATTTTAAATATTAAACCCACGTAGGCTAATTCTAATATAATAAATCGGCGTATTTATATAAAACGTTAAGTATTAAATATATTATATATTTAAAGTTAATATTTATCCTATTTAGTATATATTAGTCGGTTACGCCTCTCTATTTACCCTTCTAAATTAAACCGTTAATCGCGTTATTATTTTTACTAGTAAATCGTACTCTAGTTATATATCTAGCTCGGTTTAACTAGTTATTATATAATAAATATAAGTTATAATCCGCGCTCGTTATTATTTTAGAAAGATAGGAAGGGGGTTCTTTCTATAAATAATAAAGTATTAATTATACTATCGTTATATTCGACGGTTATAGATTAAATAGTATATTTAGTTTTATTCGACTATACTTCGGCCGATACTCCAACCCGAACTATAACGAATTTTAATTTATAAGATTATTAATATTTATTCTAGGTATTAGAGCTAATTTATACTTTTATAATTTATTAATTATATTTTATCTTCTTTATTTATAAATTATATTTTATACTCTTTACTTCCTAACCCTTCTTAATTCTATTTTAATTAATTATATCTTTTTTAACCTCGCTCTTTACCGTAAATAAACTATTTATTATAACGCTAGCGGATTTTTATTTTTATATTAGAATCGGTATAAATAGCCTCCGATAGAATTTTAGAAATATCGAGCTCGGTTTATATTATACGCCGAATCTCTTCCCGGTAGTTAGAGTAGAACTAGAGAAAAAGAATATAAGAGCTATATATCTAGAGTAAAAATCTACGTAATATTAAAATTAATTTTACTCTTCGTTAAATTATTAATAATATTATTATTAATTTTAATTTATTTAATCGTATTCCCGTATTTAGAAATAAAATAATATAGTAATTTATATATTTACCTAATAAAATAGCGATTAAATCTACGACCCGTTAAGGTCTTAAATAAGAATTCGAGGAGTTATTTAAATCCTCGCGTTTTAAAGCCTAAAGGACCGAAGATAATTATTTAAAAAATAAACTTTATATAAAAAATCACTTCTCGCCCCCTCGAATATTTATAGATCCTAAATCGATTCTCTTTAAAATCTTATATAGCCGCGATAGTTAGATTAAATAGGTTCGGCTTAATACTACCGCGAAAGATAATATTAAGAATAACGATAAAGTAGTATAATTCCGGCTTAATTATAATAAAATAATCTACGTTTTAATATCGAAGCGCTTCTAGGATAAATATAATATTCTACGTTATAGTAAGCTCTAGTATTCTATTTATAACGAATATATAAATATCGAATATAACGAGGGCCTATAGGATATACTAACTAGTATATATTAACGCGGTAGTTTTTAATACCCTCTTTATATTATATATAGACCTCTCCGTTAATTAAATTACCTTATTTAACGGTTAAGATATTAGTTAATAGAATTACTAACGTTAATAAAAGATACCGGGACGACGATCGGCTATTATATTATAAAAACCTATACTCTTCTCGCGCGAAGAGAAAATATTTAGATTAAGAGCGTTTATATCTTTTTATTAAAAATTTAAAAAAGCCTCCTATACTATCTTTTACCGTTTAAGAATATTATTTACCGGATTCGTTTTTATCTTTTTTAATTAAATAATTTTAAACTTTTATCGAGATACCTTTCGGGCTATAAATTAAACGATAAAGAGAAAAAAAAGACGACGTAAAATTTAATTATTAATAAATCGTATTAAACTAGGGATCTATTCTTATATAATATTAATATAAGGAAAATAATTACGGCGAGGGTCGTAGATATAAATATAGTATCGATAAATTAAAACGAGCGGGAAACTCGGTAAATTCTTTATTCTTTATCTTTCGATTTAATTATAATTTATTTACTCCGTAGCTTTATTATAATTAACGAAGAGGACCGGCCTTAATAAAAGAATATAATATAAATATTTATAAATAAGTTATTTTAACTAAAAAGCGATAATAAGTTTATAAATAAATATATATATTATATAATCGTTAAAGTCGTAAAAAAGGGTAAATAATAAAATATTAACCTTTAAATTAAATATTTATTAATTATATAATATTTTTAGAGAAGGCGGCGGGCTTCCCGTTATAAAGAGGTTATTAATAATAATAATATAGATTTTAATAAAGTTCGTATTTAGCTTTAAATCTTTTCTAATATTATTATTAATTCGGATAATATTAACGTCCGAGTCGATTTAAATATTTATGATTTTTAACTCCCGTATTCTCGAATATTAAAATATAGTATATAAATATAATTCTCTCTTTATTAAAGAGTTTAAGATTTTCGAGGATTTTAAAGACTCCCCTTATTATAGTAAATACCCTCCGTACGAAATAAAATTATAAATAAATTAAAAGATCCGTCCTTCTACGGACCTATTAACCTTTAATTACTTTAGTATATATAAAAATAAGGATACTCTTCTCTTTCTTAAAATAAATATTACTTTTATTATTATCTAGGTAAAGATTATAAGTAATTAATTAAAATAATAAATTAAATAAATCGATATAAATATTAAGACTCTAAGATTTAAATACTTCTATATTTATTTTAATAAAATATATTACTATATTATTAATAAGTAATTTATTTATATAAATATAGAGTTATTATATTATAACCCTAATAGAGTATAAAGCTCGGCGAGGAGAGTACGATAATTATTTATAATTTTTATTTATACGAGATATAAATTAAAAAATTTATATAGCGAGGGTACTAACCTTAAATATAATTTCCGTATAAGATATATCTTTATAAACGAGTTTTATAAAATTAAAACTAAGGAGGGTAAGGCCGCCGAATTTATTTAAAAGATTAAATAAAAGATCGAAGAGTAAGTTTTAAAAATATTACTAAAGAGTAGCCTTAAGAAATCCGAATTACATTAAAAATATAAATTAATATACCGCTAGGGTTTACTTTTTATATAAGGTTTTTCTACGACTTTATAAACTCGTATCTTAAAGGAATATATAACTATAATCGGGTTAATTAAATAACCGTAGTAGTATTAAAATCCGTCTACTAAATATATAGTACTTCTTAAAATCGAGGATACCGGTTAAAGAATAATAAATTTACTCGTTCGTATATACCTAGATAAGGATATAGAAAAGGCGGTTATAAATAAAATAAAAGTAAATCTTAATTCTATCGAAATCGAACGAATACTTTTTACTAAGAATTTCGAGGGTATAATCGAGTTTATTAAATTTCCTCGTTATTAAATAAAATAAATCCGTTATTTAATTACGGATACTCGATAAAAAGAATATTATTAAAAATAGTCGCGAATTTATAAAGAAGTATAAAAGGAGTATCGCGAAGTTATATTAACTATTAGAGAGGCTAGTAGACTACCGTTTATATTAATAATTAATAATTATTTTAATAAAGTTTATAAACTTCGTACGGCTAGTATTATATTAAATCTTTTAATATATACTCGAATCTACGGCCTAATAGTAATAAATAACGAGCTCTCCGTAAATTCTCGGTATAATAATAATAAAAATCGTATAATATCCTTTAAATTAAAGAGAAATATATAGAGTAAAATAAATACCTAAAGGATAATATTTATATTTATCGTCTCGACGAGTTTACTAGCGCCGAGTTATAAATTATAAAGTCGTAAATATATATAAAGTTATAGTTTATAAATAAATACCGGTTTTAATTTACTCGAGATTTTATCTTTAATAATTAATTCGTTACCTCGCCGCTACGTTAGGGTTTTAGGGGTATAGGTTAATATTTTAATTATATATCCCCTTTAACCTTAATTAAAACTCGTAATAATATTTATATAGGGGTTAGAGAAATACTACCGCGGCGAGTCTTTATAATATAGTTTATTTATATATTAAGTTAAACGGGACGAAAATTATATCTAGTTATTTATAGAAAAGAATAAAATCGCTTTCTCTTATTTATTAAATATATTCTTAGGACTAGGGTAACTTTAATTTATACCTTCCGTAATATTAATCTCGATATAAACTAGATATAATCCTTCGATATTTAATATAACGGGCGGGTTACGCGCTTATCTTAAAAGAATAAAAAGACGTATAATTATTACTTTATTCTAGACGATAAGAGTTATTTAAATTAAAAATTATAAACTAAATTTATTCTTCCTAAAGTTAATACCTTTCTTTAATAAACTTTAAATTATAAACCGAGTAATTTATAATTTATAAGTTTAATATTTATTTCTTTTATAAGGCTTATAACTCCGCCCTTTATATTTAATATAAATATAATATTATAGGCCGATAACGATTACTAATAACTAGATAAAATAATAGATTAAAAGAAACGATATAAATTAAAGGCTTTTATATCGTATTTATTTCTATATTTATTTAACGTATAAGGTACCTTAATATTAATATATAATAATTACCCTAAAAATATATATTATATATAGTACCAAGTTAACGTAAAGGTTAAATTCGGTTTAGATATTAATTTAGGTAGTATAACTTCTATAATTTAATACCCGTTACTAGTAATTATTTCTAGAATACCTACGTTCTTTTATCGTATATTTAACTATTATATTTAATAATTATTTATAGTTTACTAGCCGGGTATACTAGACGTTAATTCTTCTAGGTATAAATAATATATAATATCGTAATTATTAACGACGTAGAGGTTAGTAGAGGAATAAATAATTATATCCTTTATAACCTCGTCTTCGCTAGTAAATAACTCTCGGTAGAAAGCGTCGTAATATAACGAATATAATTTATTTATAAATTTTATAGTATATATAGTATCCGACTCGGATATTATATTAAATAAAAAAATAGTCCGAGTAAAACCCGAAAAGAAAATATATTATTCGGTTAATACTAAATTATAAATATTTTATTCTCTTTAGTTTTTATTTTATTTATATTATATTATACTTTATTAAAAGTATAGGATATTAAATACTTTATTATTTAAATATAAATTCTTTATAAACGCTTTTATATATATTAACCTACTTTTCTAGTAATATAATTATATTTTAAATTAAAAGGAATAAGAGAGAAATAGTAGGTATAGTCGAAGAAAAGTTTCCTTAAACTATCTATTTTTATATATATTTAATATTATTATATTCTAGTTTTTAGACTTATTATAACGATTACCCCGATACTACCTCTACCTATTATTATATTTATATTAATAAATTATAAGAATCGGATTTAGTTAGTACCTCGCGCCGTTTATTCTAGCCTAGATTCTTCTTTTTTAAATTATTAAAATACTCCCGGCGCCGTATAAGGTAGTATTCCGTTAATTCGTAGTATATTCGCTAGTAAAGGTTCTCTTTATATAAATAATCGTAGATAAAATAAAGATTCTAATTATCGTCGAATAATACGAAGATATAATTTAATCGTTGGGTTTAATAGTATAACTCTACGTCCTATCGATATAGCTCGAAAGCCGGCGGTATAATATATATTATTAATATATTATACCGTATATAAAGGGTCCGCTATTAGATATAATCGTCGATATTCGTTTTAATAAATAATATTTAAAATATAATTTAAATCGATCCCTTTAATAAACCTAACGTATATTCGTCGAGGTAATAAAAGAAAAGATAACTTTAATAACTAAAGAGACGTAGACGAGGATAATTTAAAAATATTATATCGTAGGTAAATTATTTTACGGTATAAAGGAAAGATAAAAGGAGTTAAAAGTATAATAATTCGATTTAAATAAAATTTCGAATCTAATATTAATAAAACCCTAACCGACTCGGTAAACTTTTATCCGATTTAATTAAGAATCTCTAAATTAAGTTAATAAAGATAATTAAAATAATATAATAACGATGCGTTAAAGAAAAGTTACTTCTTTTTAAAATTTTCGCCCTCTTTTTATCCCGGATTCTAAATAATCCCTTTATTAATTTTTATATATTATTACTAAATAATAACTTTACGCTATAAATTTCTAATAGAGTCGATTCGATATAATAAATAAATAACGGGTAAATCTTAATAATAACGAAAAGTTAAAAATCGAAAACTATTACGAAAGCTATTATAACGAAGGGGTAAACTACGAAAAAAACGAAGAAATAAAAAGTATATTTAAATATATAACTAGATAAAACGATTATTAATATAATAATATATTAAATCCCTTTAAGGAGACTATAACGAAGGTATATAAAATAATAACGATAAAGAAAGTAGTATAAAAGAGTAAAAAAAACGCGTAAAGAAAAATAATTATAATTTTAAAAATATCGTCGATATATTCGTAAACGACTAGGTAGTCCTTTCTAAAATAATAATTAATACCGATATTAACGAGTATTCTTCTCCCGATAATTTTAGTTTTAAAAAAAACCGCTTATTTATAATCGTTACTAGAGTATATTTTTTTAATTATACGAAATATATACGGCTAATAACTCTTATATAAGAAACGAAATAAATAGGCTTTCGAAATAAAAGTTATATTATAATTATAAATTATATTAACTCCCTCTTATAAATAGGAGTTAATATTATATTTAATAAAAGTAATCTCGGTTATTACTATTAAATATTTACGGTCTTAATAACTAATTATAATTTTAAAAGAAAGATATAAATCGTCGATCTTTATCGAACGTATATCGGGTATATTAATATACGGAGAATAAATTCTAATTACGAGAGGAACCCTTTAAAAGGGCTTCGACGCGAAAAGGTATCTTTTAAATTTAATAAATAATATAATAAAAACGTATTATATTTAAATATAATTAATATATTTAATAATATAGTAACGAAGTAATTAAATATTATTAAATAAGGGTTATTCTTTTTAAATTAAAAGACGACCGGTATAAATATCTAAATAAAAGGTAACTACCGAGATTAAATTTATAACCGAATATAAATAAAAATTAACGAAGGGGCTAAATCTTAAGAAAAGAGATATATTATTAATAAGTTTCTTTTAAACGGTTAATCCGATAGTAATTAATCTTTATAAATTATATAAGGCGAGTAGCGGCGGTAAAGAAATAACGAACCGCGTTTATAATATAAACGGTAATAATAAGATAAAATAAAATAAATATTATTATCTTCTTTTAATCGTCGTATTTTAAAGTTTAAACGCGTTACGCCTAAATATCCGCCCCCTTTATATCTTATACTTATAGTTATATCCGATATTAAATATAGAGATAAGAGCGATAAAAGTATTATATAGACTTTAATTTCGACCCTTTAAAGTAGGAAACGCCATCGTTATAAAATAAAATACGAAAGTTCTAAGACTTACTAGTATATTATAAATACTACTACGCCTATATTTTTTTTAAAGATTATAAATAGTAATAATATTAATAACTTAACACCGTAGCCGGAATATTATTATATAAAAGTAAATAACTTTATAGTTAGGACGTAGAAGGAATAAAAAACTTTACTTCGATATATATAAAAATCGTAGGTTCTAGGCCGGTTATATAATTTAAGCGATATCCCTACTCTTAAAGAAATATAGAAGGTTATAATCTCTACTTTTATATACTATTTATTATATATTAAATAATAATTAATAACGACGTAGCTCCTAAATAGCTTAACTAATTTTAGAAATTAAATAATAAAGAAGATACGAAGCTAGATTTAAATAATAATAGAATACCTAGGCCTAATAATAAAGTAGACTAAGAATAATACCTCGGACTATATATTCGACCTACTATTTACCCTTTTAGATTTATAAAATAGTATAAATATTATTACCTCTTATATCCGAATAAAAGTTTATTATTTACGAGTTTAACGTAAGGGTCGCTTCCTAACGCCGTTTATTATAATAACGATATATCGTATATTCTTTTATAATAAAGTAAGCGGTATTAAGCTCGGGTAGTATTACGAAAATATATAAAACCTATTATTTACTAGTATAGTTATTCTTATAATAACGGCGCTTTATTATAGGTTTAAAGAATACGAAATAAAATACTATATTATTAAAAAATAAGATAGTAATAAAATTAAAGGTAAGATAACCTCCTAAGATATAAATATTAATATTTATATTAATAGATCTTCGAGTTATATTCGAATAGGTTACGAGAGCGTAGTACGAGTAAAGAGAAACGAAGATATATATCGTTATAAAGATATTATACGGTCGTATAATAAATATTTATAATAAAAATATATATAGTAAGGGCTATCGATAGCCGGTAATTAATTTATTTAAAGAATCTTTAAAAGATTTAAAAAGTAAACCGGACTTCGTAAAGATAATTATAAAAATATAAATAAAAGATATTATTAACTCGTTACTCGACGATAATATTACTAACTCACTATACGACGGGGATACTACTAATTTAATTAATAAAGATAATAGTATAACCTAAGAATAAAGGTAAATAACGGGCGATATAACTTTAATATATATAAAGAAAATAGTTTATAAATATTACCGGTTAATTTTAAATATATAGGCCGAAGATATACCTAATAACCCGGTCGTTAAGGAATATAAAAGGAAAAAGATATATTTAACGCGAAAATTACTAATATTAATAATAATAAAGACGATTTCGAGATTAAAGTATAATAATTATAGAGTCTTTATACCCTCCTAAATTAGATTTATTTTATCGCGGGGCTATAAAATAGGGAATAATTATAAAATAAAAATAATTAAATTATAGACAATAAAGCGAAGTATAAGAAAATAAAATAAAGGTAGTTAAAAGACGAGTAAATAATATATTTATCCGTTAGTACTATATATAGGGAGGATCCTAAATAACGACTAAATAATTAACGCGGATAATAGTAAATAGATCTATATCTACTATATAATAATATTTAAAGAAGAGATCTAAGCTATTTATTTATATAAGCGCGAGTATATATATCTACTAGGAATCCGCCGGGTTATGAGAATCCTCTTATACTCTAAAATTATCCGACTCGGACGATACTACGTATATAGGTAAATTATTAAAGCCGTCCGAATCGAATAAATTTAAGGTTAAAAAAAACCTAAGAGAGTTATAAAACCTAAATAATATTAAATACTCGTGAAATATTTAAAGACGTAACGACTAGTAATTTAAATAATTAATAGAGTTTATAAAAAATAATAAACCTATATTACGAAAGTTATTAATATATATATATAATAAACTAGAGTTACTGAATTTATTAATAGTAAATATTATTTATTAATAGGACCCTACCTAGACCCCCGACTTATTAATCCTATTAAACCTCGGGTCGGTATTTAATATAGAGTTTCAATATAAACTCGTAGACGGCTTTCTAATAAAGCTGATAATACTTAAAGTATACTAATATTTACTTTTAAAATTTACTAATATTATCTTTTATAAATAATATTAGCGACTTTAAACTTTATATAATCGAGATATAAACTTATTTCTAGGTATTATTAAATATATAAAGTAAATAATTAATCGATTTAAAAAGTTAATTAGAGACCTCTAAAAGAGATTAATATATCTAACGCGTCGTTAAATAATATTAATATATTATCTCTCCGGGTATCTCTCTTTAAATTAAAGATATATTCTTTATCGTTCTTTCCTATTTTCTTTAGTTATTCTCTTTTATTTAATAAATCGCGTCGAAGATAAACTATCTAGATACGAAGAAAGATATCGCTATTATTTAATAATCGAGTATTTAATAGATTATCTCGTAGTATAGTTTTAAGTTCTAGGTTAAGATTTATTATTATATTATTAAAAGAGATAAAGATAATAAAGGAGTATTTAACCGTCTCGGTAGAAATTAATAAATTATTATTTATTAGTCGAGGTATAATATATCTTAATTATTTCTAGTTAATCTCTATTATATAAATATATAATAATATCGACCGGGTCGAACACCGGAGGATTTTATAAATTATCGTTAATATAATTATATAAGTATTAAGGTAGAGAATTTAATATTATTAATATAAATAAATAACTTCGTAAATCTAGCCGATTAAATATTCTCGATTTAAAATATTTTATTAAATTCTTTATTATCCTCCGGTCGATCGAGTATAATCCGTTAAAAATAAACTTTCCGATAGGGATCTTAACCGAGATATAAAATACTCGGTCTTATTTACGGAGTAGGTCGTTATTAACTTTACATTATATATTAATAATAATAAGATAACGCCTTTATTTATTACTCTAACTCCTTTAATTATTACCTAGTTTATATTTAAACTAAGTATACGTAAGAAGTAGTATTAAAGTTAGAATTAAAAAGGAGGGTAAAATATAATAATAATAAATTATAAGAGGGAAGTTAAAAATAAATATTAAAGGGGGGCTCTAATATAATACCGGAGAAAGAGTTAGAAATAAATACTATTAAGAGGACTAGAACTAGATATTTAAACTAGAAGTAAATACTCTATAAAAGTAAAGACTAAATAAAATAATTAATAATAAAAATTAATAAGAAACGAATTCGTCCGGATAGTTATATACTCTAGGAAAGACATATTTAGAGTTAAAACTATATAAATATAATCTACGAGTTCTTTCTATAAATTCGATATAACGGAATCTATTATTATATTATAATTATATTTATTATATTTAGATTACCTACTACGCCCGAATTTTAAATTTAACGTAAATAAAGGGCCGAGACCCACGATAAAATATAAAAAAACGGATCGTCCTCGAAGGAAATAATAAATAATTTAATATAAGGAAATTTAAAAAGAGAAATAACTCCGTATCTAAAATTAGGCGAAGCGGCGCGAGCGCCTCGACGAATTATCTACCTCGAATTTAGAAGTCTTAAAAGTATTAGATTTAAAAGAATATATACTAGAAATATAGGGAATATTATTAAGAAAGTTTACTATTAAAGAAAATAATATAAAAGAGCTAATAGAGAGCCCGGACTTATTTAAAGTAAATTTTAATAAAATAGTAAAGAATATAAAAGAGGTAATACGGGCGTTATAATATTAATACTTTTATAAAGAGAGGAGGAAAACGAGGAGGGAAGTAAGAATAAATATTCATTCTACTTTATTAATCTAAACGGAGTTAGAAATAAAGTAACCGAGCCGCGTTATTATTATTTATTAAACTATATATATAATACCTATATTTCTTAGACCTTATAGTTCCTCCTCGGGATCTTCGTAATCTTCGAATCGACGTATTAATTCCTAAATATTATATTACGAGATTATAATTATTATTTATAATCGCTTTAAACGGGCCTCTTCGAGGATAATAATCGGTATTATTAATTTTAATCGCTTATTATTATCCCGCGCGATAAAGCGAGAGACGGATAGTAATTATAAGGTAACGGTTATAAAGAGTTTATTATTAGAATTAACGCGGCGTTTACGAAATCTATTATTCTCGGTAAATAAAAGTACCGCGAATATATACTCCTTAATACTCTTTCGTTTATTAAAGATAAAATATAAAGTTTATATTAAAAAGATAACTTCCTCCTCGTTTTATTACTAAAATATATATATAAGCGACTAGGGTTAAACGGAACCCGAAGGCGGTATATAAGAGATAAAAGATATTTACGCGCTTCTTACTAGTAATACCGACGAGACCGATACCGCTAGTAATAATATCGATTCCCGTAGAGAAGGAATTAGTTTAGCGGTATTATTAAAATCTAGCCCGCTATTATAACCTTATTTTAAAACTATATCTTCGTTTATATTAAATACGTTTAATATCGGTAAAAAATAATAACCCGCTAATTATATTTCGGAATCGAATATATAAATATTTTCCTTTTAATACCTACGGTAACCGTTTTAAAAAATCGCGAATAATAGTTATTAATTTAAATCGTCTTCTTCCGAGCCGAAGAAAGCGTGAAAGAAGTCTAGTTTAATAATAAAGAAAGTTAAATACTATTTAAGGATAATATTATAAAAAGTCGAGTAAATATATTTAAGAAAGAGACTTTCCTCGTTTATTTAAAAAGAATACTCCTACGGTTTATTATATCGATTAGAGATATCCGATCTATAGCCCTCGTAATTTAAAGTTAACTCCGGAGTTACTAATTTTTATTTAATATATAGTACGTCGCCGAGGAGTTAATAATTAAATAATAATATTTAATATATCCGGTTTAAATCGATCGCGTAGTATTTAAAAGGTAGGGTATTTCGTATATAATCCTCGATAATCTTAATATCCGCTACCGTTTAATCGCGATATAAACGACGGATTCGTCGATAGCCGTTCTCTAACGTTAGCGAGTAGAGTTTATATTATCGTCGCGGCTACCGCTCTTTATATAAAGTACTTTACTTCGTTTTATCTCTCCGCGGCGACTAGTTATTTATAACGGGAAAATAACGGAGGGTAAAGAGTTAAAGTTAATAATATAATAATTATAAAAAACGACTAGAAGGCGAAGTTCGATCCTCGAAAATATATTTATTAATTTATATCTTTATCTTTATTTATCCGTTATAGAGGGCGCCGAAATATTAAAATATAAAATATTTATATTTACCCGGTAATAATTCCTTTAGAATTCTTACGAGAGGCTCGAGGTATTTCGTATTTTCGAGAAAGATATAAATAAATAGAATTATATACTTTATTAAATAAATACGGTCGAAGATTTATAATTATTAATTATTAATTATAACCGCCGGGAGGATATTACTAGCGAGTATTTTAATTTAAATATATATACAGTCTTCTAATAACTATAAGAGACTACGATTTTATAAGATTATAACTATATTAATATTAAATCGTAACTAGTCTACTTCTTCGTCTTTAATAATCTTTATTTATATATCTTTAATCCGACGTAAATAGCGGGTTATTTCTTTATATTAATTATTAAAGAACGGTATAATACGGAGATAAAACTCGTACTTTGAAGTAGTATAAATCTAGAAGTCGCGTAAAAGTTCCCGGTTATAATACTAGTTATAAATTTACGAACGGGATTAAGGTGTTTAGGCTTTTTATAAATTTCTCCGAGAGTATTTCTAGTCGTAAAAAGTATTTTCGAAAACTTAATAAATTATTTCCGCCTTCTCGTAGTATCGTTATTTACGATAGAGATCCGAATTTAACGGATAATATCTTTATTATAATATTTTATAGAGTTTACTATATGTCCCCGTAGGACGTCCTTAATTTAGGAGTTAAGGTTTAACTTTTATTAACGAGTATCTTCTTTAAAAAAGATTAACTCTTTTACCTCTAGAATAAAAATCTATTATTTATTATTTATTATCGTCTTTTACGAAAATTTCCGCGCCGCTTTTAAACGGTATCTTCCGTATAAGTAAATTATAGGATACTCGGGATTAAAGCGTAATAATTCCTCTCTCAAATAAAGGCCTCGAGGTATTATAAACCGAGATATTAATATAGGAACGTAGTATTCGGGATTTAAATATAAATAACCCTTTAAGTAAAGAAAGTCGAGTAGTATCGTAATGTCTTTTTTATTAAATTAACGCGGGTTATTAAGAAACTCTTTATAGTAGATTTTATCGAGAAATATCTTAACCGAACCGTAAAACGTTCGGCTCTTCTCTCGAAAGATTTATAAATCGTTAAATAATAAGTTATTTATAGTATAATATATATAGGCTTTAAAATACCTTCTAGTTCGAGGGTATTTACGAATAACTATTAATTAAATAATAAACCGAGTTATATATAGAGCCGATAGTATTTATAAGGGACGTAGGAAAGACGTAAATACAATATTCTCTCCTCTTCGTTATAGTATAATTATTATATCCCTAAATTATTTATCTTTTTTTATTTATCCTAGTAATTTTCTCTCGTTCTAAAATTATTATAATCTTAATTCCTTTTATTTCTCCTCTCTACTCTTAAGTATAATTTAATTTTATATTTATTCTTTTTCCGTATTATAGGCTCTAGAAATAGTTACCCTTTATTAAATTTTAAATACCCTTTAGTTTTAAATACCCTCTAGTTTTAGATATTTTCTAGTATTGGATACTCTCTAGTTTTAGATACCCTCTAGTTCTAGATATCTTTTAGTTCTAAATACCCTCTAGTTCTAGATACCCTCTAGTTCTAGATACTTTTTAATTTTAGATACTTTTATTTAATACTAGCTCTTTTATTACCGGTTTAATATCGATTATTTATTTATAATAGAGATTCTAAATTCGAAGAGAGGTATTATAAAATAAACTAGGCGTTATTTTAGGACGAACCTAATTATTTTACTATTACGTTATTAATATCTACGATTTTCTTAAATAGAGATAGACGTATCTCTTATTTATACTATTACCGTAGGCGGTAGCGTTATTCTCTTATTATTTATTTATTCTATAATTTATTTAACCCGGTTCCTCGGGTCTTATCGAATATTAATACGGAAGTATTTCCTAATTCTTATACTCGTAGGACGATACCGTTTCTTTAAGCCGTGGACCTTCGCGTAGGTATTACTTTAACTAGTTTATCTCGTCGTTAATATCTTTTATACTAGTTTTAGGGTATCGACTATAAAGAAAGCGAGCGTTTAAACGGGTTATTTATTATTAATTAATATAATACTAGCCTACTTTAGATTTTACTTTAACTTTATTTATAATATATTAAATATCTTACTAACTACGTACCGTCTCTTTTATATATTTATCGGGACTATATCTATTCTTTTTAAATTACTCTATATTTTAATTTATATAATTAATAAGCCGAGCTTTAAAGTGGGCGAGTTATAGTAGATATTTAAATTAATTATAAACGTCGCTATATTTAATAAGAGTACTTTACTAATTTTTCTTATAAGTAATTATATATATAACTTCGTTACTCCTCCTATCGCCGTGTTTATTTCGATTACCGTCGTATAAAGTCTTCCTTCGTTATTACTAGGTATTAATAATCGTTATCGCTTATACTCTTTAGAGATATATTCCGTTTTAGTCGAAGTTTCCCCGTATTTACCTATTTACCTCTAGTTATATATTTATAACTACGTTCGTTTTAGAATATATTATTATTCTATATCGAAATTTTACTATCGGTCGTAGCTAGTCGCGAGTTTTAATTATAAAGTATAATTATATTATCTAGATAATTATTTTCCCCGCTAGATCTTAGAAAGTTAAAGCCGAATAATATATTAATATATAGATTCCGTTAATCGGTCCTCTTATTTCTTTATAAAGTTATCCGTTTATTATCGCCTTGTAGAGAGATAGATAATTTATTTACCTCGAGGTTTTAATAGAGCTACGGAGCGGCTTTACGCGAGGACTCTTAAATTATATTAATAATTATTAAGAAGACGATAAATTACGTATAAAGTTATACGACGAATTTAAAAAAAGGGCCTTTAAATTCGTTAAAAACTATTTAAATTAACCCGAATCGTCCGATTTCCGGATTACGTTTATTAATAAACTCTATAGTTCGACCGCTCCTACCGGCGAGTATAGTAAAGTAATAATAATCACTAGCGGCTTTAGTATCGCGGTATAGTTACTATTATTAAAGAGGTTAATATAAAGGTTTAATTATATTAAAATACGGACGCGTAATATCTATTTAATATAATAATTATAAAATTTTAATTTACTTATCTTTTATTCCTTTAGCGCCGATATTTTTTAATTTTAATAAATAATAAATACCCGGCGAATAATTTACTTAATAAAGTATTAAAAGAGGATACTTTAAACTATAATTATATAAATAAATAAGTATTCCTCGGAGTCCGCGATACTTAGGTTAGTTAAACCGTATTAAATATTATATATCTCGATTTTCTTCGTTAATATACACTTAGATCTAGATCTTTAGTATTTAGAAAAGTATTAACACATCGTTTATTATAGCGGAAAGATAAACCTCCTTAGTTTATTATATAATTAAATCGGTTCGGGAACTAGCTATAAGATAAAGAGGACTTTAATTACGGGTTTATAAATAATCTTTTAAGGAGAACTCCGAATTAATATTATTTATAGTTTTAACGAACGAGAATATTCGCGATAAAGTACGGAACCTAGTTACATCGGTAAGTCCGGAAAAATAGTTCTGTAAAATCGCTACTTAATCGGTGCAAAATGCGCATTTTGTAGCCTTGGTAAATCTTGGCGCCAAGATTTTTAAGTTAGAGTTAAGGTCTGCGTGGGAGCGCTAAACTTAATCCTAAAAATAACTTTATAACCCTATAGGGTAACGCTAGTAAAAATCTAATTAAAAATTCGGAATTTAGGCTAAAAATAGATTTAGTAAGATATTTATATTCTTATATAGGGGCCCTAGTCTAGATACTATAAAAAGTCAAAGTTTAAAAAAAAAAAAAAAAAAGTTGCTAAATCGGTGTAATATCGCTACTTAATCGGTGTATAATATACTTAGAATACAGGACATAAGTAGATACGCATTTCTAGTATTTTATATAATTTCGATATAAAATATATAAAAATCGGGGTTTCCGGATTTACCGATATAGGCTATATCTCTAAGAGGATATAAAATTATTAGAACTCGAATACTAGCCCGCGGAGAGATAATAATATTAACTTTCTATTTAGAGACCTAAAAGTATCTCGTAATATTTAATTTTATTAGAGTTTCTTATTAGATTAAAATCTTCGTATTATATATAAATAATTAAATATTAAAACATTATACCGATGAAATAATATCTAGAATTATTAGTATTCTCCGTATTTATAAATAAAACTAGGTTACTATATTTACTTCCTAGGAATAAATTATATATAATATATATTTATTTCTAATAACTTAAATATCTATTTTTAATTTATAGAGTTTAAAGTAAAATATATTATAAAATACTCCCTAGATTTTCCTATCTTCCGCTTTATTCTTAAATTCTCTAAAATATCTAGTAACGGAAGGTTTATTACTTAAACCTAGGGTTATTAAACGAGGTTTAAAAATAGTAAAGTTAATAAAGAGAGAGTAATAAAGTACGTTAACCTAGATACCTTAATAACGTCGTCTCCTCCTCTAGTCTTTAAGAACTATAAAAAGATAAATAACCTCTTAAAATTATAATTTCCTAAATTTAACTACGAGGGGAATAATATTATAATTCTAAGAGTACTAAAAGACGAGAAGTTTATTAGGACGTTTTTTAACCGATTTTATTACTACTTTATAATTATTAAATAGGCTAGACCTACGGTTATCGGTATCGACGATACCGACCGTCGAAAGCGAGTAGTTATTAAATTAGTAAGAAAACCCGAGGGCTCTATCTATTAAATACCGCCGTTTAATTATAATTAAATTATTAATATTAAAGATATATACGTCGAAAATAATAATATTATTTTCGTTTATAAGTAAATAGACGTATCGTTACGGTATATAATAGATATTTTATAAGATCGTCCGTTAAAAGTCTTCTAGATCGCGGTAATCTACCGAGAGGTAAATATTAACGTCGATTAATTTAAAACTTATTATATTTATGGATAATAAATAGTAAGCGGCCTCCTTTATATATATAAAAAATTTAATCTAGTTTATAACGCGTTTAATTATAATACGATCCTATTTAATCTTAATAGAAGGGTAAAAATCGGTAAATTTTAAAAAGAGACTAGGTTTTAAATAACTATTAATATATTAAACGAATATCGGCGATTCTTTTATAGGAAAGAGATAGTTAAATCCCGATAACGAGTATAATAATATCCGTAGCCTCGGAGTTATTATAATAAAACTAATAAAGTCTACGATATATATTCTAGACCTATAGTCTATAAAGTTAAAGAATTTAAATACGTAGAAAAATAATCTTAGAGTAAAGGATTTTCTAATAGTAACGTAGTACTAGTCTTTATAAAAGTTAAAGTTAGTAAATTCCTTAATTAATCTAGATCTAGGAACGTATTTTAATTTAAATAAATATAACTTTCTACTTTAAGAGTCTCTCGGGATATACCTCGCGTCTTATATATTTTACACTTTAAGAGCGGCTAGGTTAAGAGATTAGGATATTTTGTCTATAATATAGAGATTTCACGGTAGTGTAATAATAAATACTCTTTTACTCTTTATAAAATAGTATTATAATATTACTTCTAAAAACTGGCCGTGAAAGTAAGGTATATAAAAAATAGTATAAAGATAGATATTATAAAAGACGATATTATAAAAGTAGGTACTATAAAAGTAAATATCGTGAAAGACGGTATCGTAAAAGTAGGTACCGTGAAAGTAGGTACTATGAAAGTAGGTACTATAAAAGTAAATATTATAAAAATAAATATCGTAAAAGACGGTACCGTAAAAATAAGTATTATAAAAGTAGGTACTATGAAAGAGTTAAAAGGGGGATCGAGAAATGAATACTAAAGGAGTTAAATATAAATATTAGAGAGGATTTAGAAATAAATATTTATTTATAATATATTAATATTTTCCGTTACTTCTCGTTAAGGTTTTTAATAAAAAGTAGACCTACTAAATTATAGTACACGGATTATAACGACTTCGATTATTAAATTTCAAATACTTGAAAGTAGATTTTCGTATAAGAGCTCCGGATATACTCTTGAAATATACGCGAGGTATATTACCTCGTCGTGACTCTAATCTCTAAACTAATTACTTTCAGCTTTTTTAATAACTCTAAATACTTTAATATTATAATCCTCTTTAAGACGACCGGAATTAAAATTCCTATTTATCGAATAATTCTTAAATATTAAAGTCCTTATATTTATAATAACCTCGTGAAAACCCCGGAGAGTGGGTAACTCTATATTATCTAATCTATTTACGTATATTTATTTTAAAGGGTCTTTTAGTATATATATAAGAAAAAATATTCTTTATAATAAAAACCCTTCGTAATATAAATAAGTCTTTAAATTAAGATACGTCGAAGGGTATTAAAAATACTTCCTAGAAAACGAGTTAGAGTTATTTAAACACTTAACCGTAGCTCTTATTATACGTAATTTATAGATAAATAATTTAAAAGTACTCGCTCTTAAATAATTTAAGTTTTAACTACGCTAGCTAATTAATAAATTTATTAATTATATTCGAAATATATACGAGTCTTAAGATAATAATATAAGACGATTAATTATTATAAAAGTAGCGAAATTATATATATAAGTTTTAGATTTAATAGAAGTTCTTTAAAAAGTTATTTAAGAGATTAAAGAATTAATAATCGATCTAATAAAGGTATTAAAAAATCTATATTAATAACGAGAAGATTAAGAGTTTCGAAATCTTATTATAATATAAAAGGTTTAGGCGGTTATATTATTCTCTTATTTAGAATATAAAATACTTCGAATACCTAAAAGAATAGAAACTATTTTATTTAAATTAATATTACTAAGGGTGTTTATTTTATCCCGTATATTTAATCGTTATACTCGTAATTTTACCTACGAGTTTAATATAAATTTAAGGTAAATTCTCTATTAATCGGGCTAGAAATTCTAAAGACCTTAATAACTAAATATATATCGGAGGGAGTTCGAGTATATGGATTAACTAGTAGAAATCTAAATTATACGGTATAAGAATTCTCTAGAACGGTGTCCGCTTTATTTAAATTTAGTCTATATAAACGCCCGCTAGGAATACTAGAAATAAAGGGGGTACTAGAATTAAAGCGTATTAAAACTAGAGGGCACTAGAATTAGAGGGCGTTAATATTAACGGAAAGTATTAATTCTAAAATAAAGTAAAAATCTAAACTTTAACTTTCCCTATATAAATAATTTCAATATCGGATTTACTTTTAATTTCTTAATATAAATTAAAGACCTTAATTTATATACCCCGTCTACGTTTATAAAAGCGCTAAATAAATAATTATACTTCGATTAAATAACTTTAACTATACGGTTTATAGGAAAATATATTGTTAGAAATTATCCGAGTATATTCGTAAAATCTAGTTACCTAGTAGAGAATACCGACCGCTAATAATAATCTTAAGAGGTTAAACTCGGTATCACGATTAAACTAATAGAAGTACGATTAATTACGAGTACTAATAATCTATATACCTAGTAAATACTACCGGAGAAAGAGTACTTATTCAAGAAATATCTAAATAAATATTCGATCGGGGTTTATAGAGAACTATATCGAGGAGTTAATATATTATTTGAAGTTATCTTGGTACCTAGACTAAATAATACTACCGAGGGTAAACTCCTCGAGGAGAGACGAGGAATTATAATAAATATACTTTTTATTACCTAACTTTAACTAACGGAATAAATAGAATTTTTCTAGTCCCGAAATTAACTTTACTATAGTAATCGAATAATTAAACTCGGATAAATTTAAAATAACTTTTAACCTCGAATTATTAAATAGTAAAATAAAAAATACGATAGAGCTAAAGAAGATAACTAAAGAAGAAGCGAATCGACTACGATTAATAATATAAGAAACTGAAATAAATAAATAAATATTATAGTAAACCGTGTAAAGTCTAACGGGTATAGTAGAATTATTAAAAATAATAATAATAAAATTTATAAATAAGTTTTTAAATAGATTTAAACTAGACTTAAACTATATTATAATTAAATAATTTATTAATTAAGTTAAAGGGTTCCGCTATACGGTATTAGTTATTTATTAGATTTAATATAAAGTTATTTTAACTAAACGCTGGCCTTATTAATAATTAACTATAAATTAAACCTCGCTTAAAAACCGAGACTTGATAATAGAAAGAGTAGTAGTAGTATCGAGTATTAATTCGTAACTAGTTTTCATAATTTATTATAACTAAAATTATAGATTATATTAATTACTTCGTAACGCGCAATCTTATCTTCCCGAGCTTATATTAGTTGAATGAAAATAATTAAGTTAAGTAGTCGATTATATTAATCCGATCCTCGTATTAAATATTCTCTATAAGAAAATTAGAATAAATAGACTTTGTGAAATAAATATATTATACGTACGTTATCGGGATTAAAGACTAGACCGATTCATTACCCCGAATTAAATTTTAGAAAATAAATTTATTCGCGACACCTTCTAATACTACGTTATTTTTAGGGTATTAAGAGAATCCTATAATATAGGATTATCCCGGCGAGTATATAAGTTAGTCCGTAGTAAATAGAATTAAAATAATAGTACTATAAGTATTATAGTACCGGTAGAGTTTTACTACTAGATCGCGATAGATAGTAATTATATAGGACGTAAACTCGTTATTATTTAAAACGAGTTAAACGATCGAAGCTCGTGTAATAAGTCGCTTTTAAACTTTTAAATAAATTTTAAAGAGATTCTAGAAGTTCGAGGGGTATCCGATAAAATTTCTTAAACGAATACTCTCTTCGATAACGTAACTATAAACTTCGGCGTATTTAATAAACTATTCGACGTAGTCGCGCGTAACGAGGATTTCCTAGAGGTTTATCGCGAATAGAAATATAACGAGGATACGATAACTTCGGTATAATTAATATTATCGGAGGCTCGACTTTAATCCGCTAATATTTAATATATCGATAGTCCGTAAATAAATAAGTCGATAATTATTATAGGCCCGATTAAGCTAGTTAGGAGATAGATTTTTAATTAATATTATTTACTACTAGGAGGCGCTCTTTAAATAGTTTATTAATAATTTAGAGTATAATTAATAATTCACGATAATAGACTTAAAGTTTAGAGATAAAATCCGTATAAGAATCGGTTACTACTAGGCTACGGTAAAGACGGTAAGAACGGAGTATTTCTTTATTATAACTAATCGGGATCGGAGTTAAAGGAGAATTAACGGAGGTATAAACCTCCCCTTAATATATATAAGTATAGACTTTATAAAGACGGTTAGAGATAAAGAGACTAATTTATAAAAGGTATTCTATACTTAATTATCTTTACCGAGTACCGCGTTAATAGTATTTATAGAAATTCTAGAAATAGTATCTAAAGAATCTATCTTAACTCTATTAATATAGGAAGTATAAATAAATAAAAGAAATATATAAAGAGTATTTAGCGAACGATCCGGGGCGTTAAAAATTATAAAGACTTTATAGATCGTTTTAGAAATTAGGGGGTCGGAAGTAATATCTTTTATAATAATATCCACCTCGTAGGTATAAGTAATCGCTTTTAAAATATCTAATTATCGTTAATCGGAGAGGGGTTAAGAATATCTAACTAGTTATTCGGGCTCGCGGTATAGAGATTATAGATAATATAATTTAATTTAGACTAGTTATAAATTATAAAAGTATTTACGAGTAAATAAGAAGGTATCCTATATAAATAAATATCCGAAATATAATAATAAAGTAAATAAGAGCGAATTGAATAAGTAGTTATACGACGCAGCTTTATATATAACTACGAAGCTCATTAAGTCTATATTATAAAACTATACTCGTTAATTTATCGTAATTAAATACTATTCTCGTTTAGTGAAAAATGAAAAGACGCCGGTATATTTATCCCGAGCGGGTATATATATTAAGCGGGTGTACGTAGAGTCGTTAGGATAACTTTATTAATTTAAAATATAATTACTATCTAAATTAAAATCTTATTCTTTAATTCTAGATATATACCCGCTCCGTAGGCCTAAAGATCCTATATACTTTTATATCCACGTATACCCACTCGGTCGATTTATACTCTATAACGCTATAGTGGGCTTACGTTATCTTTTATATTATTTAATTTAAATAAACTATTTATTAAATTTAATATTTCTCTTTTTAGAATATTTGTAAAATTAAGAAGTCTTGATTTATTTAAAGATTATCTTTAATATCGATTCTCGTACCTAGTTTAAAATAAGTATTATATAAATAGTTTTAAAATATAATAACGGCGATTAACTAAAGAAAGGTAATGAAATTACTATCGAGTATACCGGCTTTCTTTATAATAAAGTAATATACTATCGCGGTTAATAATAAATTTCGGTCGATTAGTTTTAAAAATAAGAGTTATTAATATTATATACTAAATAGCTTTAATTTATCCGGAAGTCGAGGATATTATTTTAAAATATTTATCGGGGTCGGTAAAGTAATTAAAGATTTAATAAATTATTAAAGATATAAAATATAGTTTTAAAAATACTTAATTCTAACCTAGAGTAAAGACTAGGACGAAGGTATTATAAAGATAAAGTTAGGCGAGAGGAGTATTTTAAAAATTTTTGGGTACGAATTTCTTCGATTCGAGACCTAAGACCTCCTCAGCGAGAAATACTAAATATTAATTTATATAAAATAGTAATTATATCTATGAATTAAAGTAAACCACGCCGATATTAGTATATTATAAAATTAATTATTCTTATATTATATTGAGCCCGGGTTAATTAATAATTATTATTTAAAAGTAGTTTTCCGGGACTTATCCCTCTAGATTTATTATTAAAGTTATAAATTATATAATTCGTACCGAAGCTTCTCTAACCGTAAAAGATTAATATATAGTATATTTTAGTAATATTCGGCTCCACGATATTAATAATATAATAATTTAGGCTACTCTAAAGTATAGAGGTATATAAATACTAGTGTAATAAAATACAATTATAACGACGGTAGGTACCTCTAGTTAGGTAGAGGAGTACTTTATATAATTAATTAATATTGATTTTATAAGAATATTAGATATTTACTTTATAATAAATTAATCTTTATATATATTTAGATAGGAGTAAAGCCCCGGCGAAAATATATTTATATTCCCGAATTATTTTTAAATAGTTTAAATAAGACCTATAAGTCGTATTAAATTATCTAGCGGTATTATATAACGGCTTTATTAATTTTATTCCGTTTAATTTAGACTCGGTTTTTTAAAAGTAATTTATTTCTTATTTATTAAACCCCGCCCTATATAATTCTTATTCGCTAAAGTAATTTAAATTTAATATTATATATATATATAAAATTAATAGTAACGTTCATCTTCCCCGTTTAGCGATAATTAAATATTCTCGGATATAACCGTTTTCGTTTATTCGGGATAAATTTCGCGATAATTCCGCCGCGGCCCTAAAGGTAAATTATAAATATTACTAGTACTATATAACTATATATAAAGTATCTTATATTACTCGAGTTAGACTCTTTAGTATTAAACGACCTTATATACGGGCTAGGAGTCTTAGGCTATTTTACTTTAATTAGTATATAGTTAATCGACGATTTTATTTAATTTAACTCTTTATTACGTCCGGTATATACTCTTATTCTCGTTCTACCTATACGTATAGAATATATATAGTATCGACGATTCTCGAGAGGTTCGGGTAATACGATAAGAGAAGAAATAATTTAAATTCGATAAACGATTAATAATATTTACGGTCTCTATACTATTTTATATATAATTTATAACTTAGAAACGAGAGAAATTATAGATACGTGGAGTATTATTATAAAGAAGATTTTATATTAATTACACGTAGTTAATTAATCTTTAATTCTCTTCTAAATAATCTCGTAATATCCTTTAATAATAAACGAGAGGCTTTACTCGAAAACTCGATAAATTTTAAAATACTTTATCGAAAAACTATATTTTGTAATAATACTACCTCTTCGCCGGCTGAAGAAGAAGTTAATTTATATTATATATACTTCGTTAAATCTTCGAGTAATTTATTCTACGAGATAAATAATAATATAAATAGGCCGATTATAACGAATATTATATTAAAAGAGGTTTAGGATTTATTAAAATCATTAATATTTAAGTATATAAAACGTTATATTACTAGAAATAAAGAAGACGTATATTTCAGCCTCCTCGCGCTTATATATAATATTAATAATTTACGTTAAACGTATTAGATCCGTCGGTATTCCTTAATATTTATCTTAATATTTTATATTATTATAGATATTAAATATACTCTCGCCCGTAAATATTCGAGCCTATTAATTTAAAGGACTTAGACGGTATCGTTTAAATATATCCGTAACCGTGAATAAATCTTAAAACGCTACGATATATAATATAATTTAGTTTTTATAATTTATTTTATTTAGGTCGACGCCGGTTTAAAGGAGTAATCGGACGGTATTAATAATATTTATATTCATTTAGGCTAAATAAGACCCTACGATTATTAGATAAATAAACGGCGAGTAATTATTATCTTTAATTAAACGAAGTTAATTTAAATTAACTCTAAATTATAAAAGAAACTCGACGGTAGTTAAAAATCTATATTCTACGGCCTATATAAGTAGAGTCCTACCTAGTATATTTAGTATATCGACTATAATCTTAAGCTCTTCTTAAGTAAAGGAGTTAAGATAATCGGCTATCGAGTCGTATTTTAAGTCGATATTAAAAAGTACTTTATATAATTAAATAAAACCTCGGTAGTTTCTCTCTATAATAAATTACTCTTAAGACTATACTAGAATTTTATATATAGCGATAATTAAAGCTTTATTAAACGGACGGGAAAAGTTTTAATTATTATTTTTAAAAATTATATAATGTATTAAAGCTCGCCTAAAAAGTCTTTCTAGATTTTAATCGACTTCCTTTCTAATAGTAGCGCCCATAACGGTGTATTTATTATTTATATCCTACGTTTCTCTTAATATTACTATATAATAGGATAGAGCTTGAGAAAGAAGTCGACTTTAGATATTATAACGTAGTCTACCCCCAAACGAGATATATTTCTAAACGAATCAGCGCCCTACCCCGAAATATAATACAAATACGAAATATTAACGAATTTCTATAGAATCAAGTTATTTATACCTAGAAATTAAATTATACGTGTCGGATATACCCTAGTATTATACTCTAACGAGTTATATATACTATATTTTAAAAACACGCGGCTAGAAGCTTGCGTAGTAACCTGGCTCGAAATAACTTTATTAGTTACTCGAGTTTTTCTAACTCGATTTTACTCTTCCTCCGTAGTTAAAACCCCCCTATTAATTATATATAAACGAGGAGTTTCTCGTTTACACTTTTAACGCGCGTTTATAACCCGTAAATCCTTGATTTCGGTAGCTAAAAAGGCGACGTTATATATAGTTATTTGAAACCCTTTAATTACCCGCTTTAACGCCCGTTCCGTTGAATTTAAAGGGTTTTTCGAACGCCGTTTTAATAAACCCTTAATTATAGTATATTCCTAAATTAATTAAACCACGGTATAAGATATCTTGGGGGTTTAGCGGGCTATTATAACTATCTCTAATATAGAGGGGGTAGGCGTTCGTAACTTGAATTAAAAACGCGATAAAACTTATTTAAAATTATATAGTACTAATCCTACTATAGTAAATCCGCTACGGATATTCAATGAACTTAGTACTACTACGCGGGCGGGTTTAAAAGTCTCTAAAAAGTCAAACTTATCGATATAATTATATTTAAACTATATATAGTATTCTACCTAATATTTATACGCGCGTTTTAGCGGCGAAATATAACTAATATTTAATAACTATAGTAAATACGACGAATACAATAGTATATATAATATTATAATCGCGTTATCTATATAGAATCGATCGAATTCGGGGGGTCGCGTGGCTTCTATAACTATTTAAAATTAATAGTCGATATTACCTAATTATACGTATTTTTATATATTTATTAAATATAGTCCGGAGTTAAATTAGGTTAATCTTATCGATAGTCTATTTATTTTTATTAATAATAATCGTTTACTATAGTAGTAAAGCCTTATATCACACGGCCTAATATATTTTACTAACGAAGATAATTATTAGAGGTAAGACCTAGTTACTAATATTAATAATTTCTATAATTATTATTTATTCTCGATTCCCCGGTTATATAACTAATACTTTCCTAGCTCTTTATAATTTTATTATTATTTTAATAGTATTTACTATAACCCCTATTTAAAACCCCGTTTCGTTGAAATTATAAACGTCTTCGTCCGGGATATTATATTTCGCCCGCGTATTCTCTACGAGCCGAAACTAGTTACTTATAGCCTTAGGGTCCTTGTATAAGGCCCGTTAATAATTATATTTCTATATATATTTCGATTGGAGTTATTTATAGCGATTAACGAATTTATGGACCTAATTTTCGCCCACGATAAGTAACGCGTTGGCGGGGGATCTAGCGCGCGCTGAAAGAAAAATATTAGTTATTTTATATATAGTAGAAATCCGGGGTAGAAATCCCCGTTCGTTTATAAATATAATTTATTAAAAAAGAGTCTCTTTTTCCGTAGGGAGGAGCTTTCGATTTATTATTCAAAATTATTAATATATTAACTATTTATAAAGACGCTTAACTAGAGTTAAATAAGGGACGTCGTAGGCGCGGGCTACGACGCGTATATTTAGAAAATTATTATTATAAATAACTTTAATAACTTGGGAGATTCTAACTTCTTGATTACTTTTATAATTAAAGGGTATTTTCGTAATTTATTAAAAAGACGCGTTAAGGTAGGGCGCTAATTTATTTAAAAATATATCTCGTTTAAAGATAAACTACGTTACGTTCTCAAGATTTTATTATTTATTAATTAGGTTTAGTTAGAATAAACCCCGATTAGTTTCTTTAAATAAAGTTAACGGAGTTAACGAAATTTCCTTCCTCTCCCGTTAATCTAGTCTTTATAGATAATATTATATTTAGATTTTCTTTCTACTTTTAAGATATCTTTAATTAAGAACTAAGAGTTTTAGATAAAATAACGAAGAGACTATATAAACCTTTAACTCGTTACCGTCTTATCGACTTTACTTTAAACTAAAGTTTAATACTAACTTTATATATCCTCCTATAACTTAAAATATTATTTTACGATTATATTAATAGTATTAACTATAATACTTCGTACTTTTAAGTTTTTTAAGGTCTTGCCCTCTAAACCGGCGACGTTATCTACTTTCTATACTACGACCGTTATTATTTACCTAGTTATTATAGATCTAACTATATATATTTTCTCTCCGACGATTCCTTCTTTTATTTATAAACTAGACCCGTGTATATAATACCGCGTAGAGAAAGATCTATATTTATATATATCTTAATAACGTATATAGTTATATATAATACTAGCGAATAAAGAAGAGTTTATAATTAAGGACCTACTAGTTATAAATATTAAAATTAACGAATTTAATTTAAGTTTAAATTATTTATAGGAGAGTCGACCTAGCGGAATTTAAATATTAAGAAATTAATTCTCTAGTAAAATTAACTAAGTTATAATAAAAGTAGATATTCTCTTTAATATAAATACCGTTAACCTACGATTATAATAAACTTTTATACGATTATCGCTTTAACTTAATACCTAGTTAAAGGTACTAGTTATAAAATTAAATATACTCCGCGGTAGGGCCAAATCGAGACTAAATATTTAAACAACTTTAAGAGTTAGGGAAGATAATAAATTCAAAATTATCTAGATCTTTAATACGTATATAATTACTAGTATTAGAGTTTATAAAGATATTATTAATATTTATAAAAATTATCTATTAGAGAGCGAGGTTAATTTACTTATAATATAATTTATTAAAAAGATATTAGATATCGAGAAAATAAATCTTATAATTCTCGTTAGAAATTAATTATATTATAATATCCCCGATAATTAATCCGCCCTTTTTAAAGTAGTTACCTTTATTATCGAGTATTTAATTTTATTCGTAACCGTTTTTAATAATTATAATAATAAGAGTATCTATATATTACTACGTAAATAATTTCTTTTATAAAGTAATTAATATATAGAGCTAGCGGTCGATAATATACTCGGAGTTATCGTATTTATATAAATAATATAGACTACTTTACTCCGTAAAATAATTACGTAATCCTATAAACTATATCTTAATAATAATAACTATATATTTTTTATTAACTAGATTATAAGCGCGGTATAGATATTAATATTTAAAAATTTACTCTTTAGCCTCTACGAGTTAGGCCTAAAATAAATCGACGGTATAAATAACTTTTATTTTTAAGTCCTAGCTCCCGCCCCGTTATAACTCCTATTATCGACTTTATATTTCCTAGATTCGTACGGTTAAATACCGAGTTTAATATATAATCTCGACTACGACCTTATTAAATAAAGTTAAATTAATTAATTCGTAAATATTTCTTAAGTATAATAAAGCGCGCGTAAAAAGAATAATAATAATAACTATTTTTATATATCTCTCTTCCTAAATTCGGATACCGCCGTCTTAATATATATAATAGTTATCGGAGAGAACCGATTAAGAGCCCTAGTTTTAATTCTTATTTCTATAACGCTTTAATTAAAGAAGGTATATTAATATTAAACTACGGGTACAATTATATCAATAACTTTTATACTCTACTTTTATAATAAACGTAGTAGGATAATAATAAAACTCTTTAACCTAGCCCTTAATTATATTATAAAGGTAGTAGTAGGTTCGGGGGATATTATTCGTTCGGTAGAAAATGTTTTTACTAACGAATACGGGTTTAAGAACTCGATACGAATACCGGGAGTTTAAAGACTTAGAAGTAAGTCGAATATACTATAAATAGAGTTAATAAACTAGTATTTATAGAGCGTAGAGCGGTAATTAATACCCCTAGAGAAGAAGATAAAGGTAGACACTATATAATTAATTAAAATTAATATCGTTATAAAAAGTATAGAGAGATTACTAGTTAGTTATAAAACTCTTTATTATACCCGGGTAATCTAGTCGTTTTATATATAAAAGAGTCGTTAATTTAAACAATTATAATTAATTAATCCTAATTACGAGATTAGTAATCTTTTATTTAATTTTCGAGGAGGCGAAGGAAAAGAATAATATATATAAGAGAATATATTTTAGAGTATACTTTATTTTTAATATAACTTTCTTAATTATTGAAGTAAATTAATAGAAAGTAAATACAAATATATAACTATCTATAAGAATTAACTTAGTTATTAACTTATTAAATTAGTTCCTTCCGGTAGAATATATATATTTTAGGTTTCTCCGATATTATCTTAATAAAGTAAACTTTATATTTTATTAAATTACTCGTTAATTTTATTTTTCTTTATTAACCCTCTTATTTCTCTTTATAGTATATTAATGTCCTCCTCCCGGCCCTAATCTCGAAGCTAACTCTCTAGAATATTTATAAATTTAAAGACCTAAGAATATTATATTCCCTATTAATTTATAATTATTTATATCGCTTTTTATATAGTCCGCTTTATTACTAGAGTCTTCCCTTAATTAAATTAACTATAAAAAATAATTTTTATATATTCTATCCTCTCGGTAATTCTCTTAATATATATTTTATTTAGTTAAAGTAGCGAAAAAACTTCTAACGTTATTTTCTCCGCTTCGTTATAACGTCGCTATTTATTCAAATTATACACTAGGTTAAATATTACCCGTGGGGTCGGGACTCTAAAAATATTATCGAATTAAATAAAAAGATCTCGAAGAAACCGTTCTTCTTTAAAATATTCTTTAAACCTATATACGCGCTTTATATAATCGAGACGAATAGATATAATAAGTCGATTAAACGCTCCGAGTTCGCTTTTAAAAATATTAATAGTATATTTCTAAATTTATATTATAGTTAGGTTAAAAGGCTCCGAGTTAAATTCTCTAAAAAATTAATATATTTAACTTTAAGGATACCCTCCCCTAATAACTTTTTCGGATATTTTTTTAATAAAGTTATAGAGAATAAAAGTAACCTTAAAGAGCCCGGTTTATATAAAATAAATAAATACTTCGAGAAAGTAAACTAGGGTTCGAGGATACCCGGCTCGAAGGATTTATTCGATAAGAATAGAGGCTTTAGAAAGTATATAACGAAACTCGATATATAATTTCCTTCCTTTAAATATCGTAGTAGTAAAGTAGTACGAGTCGAATTCGTTATATAAATTATTATATAACTCGGTGTTATTTAGATTAAGGAGGGTCCTATAATCGTCGAAAATTATATTTTAATAAAAATCTTCGAAATATACCTTAATATTATAGTATAATTCTTTAGTAATTAATAGAACTTGGGGTAGAGACGGTAAATATATTACTCTAAAGCGGTCGGAGAAGAATCTTTAAATATTATTATAATTAGGAATAGAAATAAATTCGTTATCGGCGAATAAAATTATAGATATCGATATCGTAGAGATAAATCGAGTATCTTTAGTAAAATACAATACGAATTCTTCGTTTTATTACTATCTCTCTTATATTAATAACCTCGATAATATTTCTAATTTCGATTAATTTATTCTAGGCTATAGATTATATAATTAGTTTAAATTTTACGCGCTAGTTATAAGTTACTCGACTATCTTATAATTAATATAATTTAATATTAGAGATTATTAATTCTTTATTATCGATAGTATCGAAGCGAAGCTATCGCTCTAGAATAAAGATAATCTTATATCGTGTACTAGAGAATAATTATTAATAGTTTATTCCTCTCCGGCGCGTAATCGGGGCGTAGGAAAATATAATCTTTATATAAACCCTATTTCTAGTCTCTATCGTTTCCTCGGCGATACTTCCGCTGTTAATTTTCTTTTTTATAGTCTTAGTATATTTTTACCGTATAATCTTTAATATAGTAAAATTAAAAATTAATTAAAATTATCTTCCCTTACTAAACCCGTAGTACTATATATATATACTTAATTAGAGAGGGTATAGAGTTCTTTATTTAACTCTAGATTATTAATTTAAAGTACGTTTATATACCCGGAATATATAGATACCTTAATTAAGGAATTACGACCGTTAATATCTAGGTTTATTTTATAATTAAAAGTCTAGAATTAGTTATTAGGTAGTAAAAGCGCTAACCGCTCATTTATAAAAATATTAAAATATAAATATTATTTATTCCTAAATATACCTAACCTTTATCGATCGGCTATTTGATAATAAGAAAGTAAACTTTAATTTAAATCCAAATTATATTTCGATTTAAAATTTCTCGATTAATTTATTATTTCTTTATTAAAGGGCGTACCCTAATTTAAGTTTAAATCGTCTCGTCGAAAAATTATAACCGCGTTAATATTATTACCTATATATACCGCTCTTAACTCTAGACGGATCGGCGGTATATTATAATTTCTAACGGTTTCGGCTAGCCTTAAATATCGAGTATATTTTATATTAATATCTAGAGTTACCGTTAACGGATCTATTTAAAAATATAGCGAATTAAATCGCTTTCTCTAGTAGGCTTCGTAGAAATATATTTAATACTCGTAATTATAATTACTTTCGGGATAATAATTTATTTATTAAAAAAGATTCCGTCGGTCCCGATTATTTCTTATAATACCCTCTATTAAGATACTCTAAGAGAGGGTATTTAAAAAATTTATAATATTTAAAATAACGGGACTTTAAATAACGATCTTAATATTTTAAATATTAATAACTCGTAATCTCGATTCGAATAAATATTTAGCGCGCTTTAGCCGCCGCTAACGCGTCGCCCCTAATTTAAACGTTCGTTTATAAGATATCCCGTAGTGTTAAGATATATAAATACTGGATTTATACCTCGTAATATATTTAAAAACAATAGGCTCTACTTTATGATTTATATTTATATATATACGTAGAATCGCTTTAGGCCGCCCGCTCCTAGGTTTATTCTCCTAGAAACTATATTTTACTTCTAAATTAAACTCTTTAAAGAATAGATCTCTTCGCCCTATATAGCGTTTTTAGGTATAATAAGCGGACACCGTTACTACCCTATATTTATTCGTTTAATATATTATCGTTATTAAAACTAGAGCCAGGTTCTAATATTCTTATAGTATTTATATTTTCTCTACTCTTCCTAGGTTTCCTAGGCGCTATAAGTTATAAAGATTATTAATTTCTCCTTCGTGGAAAATAGGCCTTGAGGGAGATAAAAGAGAAATAAAATAATATTTAAAAGATCTTAATAAGAGCGAGACCTCTAGAGGATATTAAAGCGATCTTTATAAAATTCGGTCTCTACGTTATATTTAAAGGGTTGGATAGTATTAAATATATTAATATTATTATCTTAAAAGCTTTTATCCGGTTTTGAATTATTTAATAGAAAAGAGACCCTTATAATTATCTATCCTAGTTAAAGGAATAAAGTATAGTGAAAACTAAATAAAAGTATATTTATATATAGATTATATATAATTAGAAAGATTCGATATATATATTTACTACTTTCGTAGGTTAATTTTAATAAAGTAAATATTAAAGTATTTTCCTAAGACTTCTTTCGTCTCTACCGATAAATATTTTTAATTCGTTTTTCGCGGTCGTTAATAATCGGAGTTTTAATCTCTAATTCGTTATTTACCTACCGAACTCTAAATAAGTCTAAATAATTAAATTTAGGTTATGAAAAATTTCTTTACTATAAAACTATTCGGGCCTATTAGATATAAAATCCTTCGAGTATTAATTTTCGAGCGGGTGTCCGATACTATTTTAACTAGTTCCTTTTTATATTTCTTCTTCTCTAATACTATTTAAATCTAAACGTGGGATATTAGGAAAAGTATATTATTTTAATAAACGACCACGGTTTCACCCCCTAAAGTTATTTGGAGAATATTTAAAAAGAGATAAAATAATAGGATACCCGTTATATTAATCTTTTTATCTAGTAGTATAGATACTTTTATAAAACCTTAGATATCTTCCGTTTACTAGTTCTCTTTATCGTTAGGATCGGGGCGCTTTTTAACGAGAAATTTAACCTCGTCCTTCCATACGGTTTTCTATAGCGTAATTACCTCGTTAATAATTTTAATTAAATCCTTTTTAAATTCCACCGACTCGGATATAATAATTAACGGTCGAAGAATCTCGAGGACTCCGTATAACGGGAATTCTACTCGGCTCGATTTTATACTAAGATCGTTAATACTACGTAAAGTTAGGACTCTCTACGCGCTCTTACTTCGCCCGCCCGACTAGGAGAGCGATTTAGATATTTTTTCTAAAAACGGACCTATTATATTATTATTCGGTAGATTATTTCGCGGAAAAAATAGTCGCTATATAAAATCGTATAAATAAATAGAAATAAGATATTAGACGTCTTTTAATTTAAGGAATTTTAAAATTTCGGTCTATTAAATAAACGTCGAGTTAAAGATAGAATTTAATTTACTTAACTCCTTATAAATAGTTTCTAGATTCTATATTTATTCCGTATTAATAAACTAGGGTAGATTAAATTAGGAATTTTATAAATATTAATTTACTATTATAACCCGTTCTAGAAACTTTTAAAAATATCTCGACGATACGGTTTTAATAGTATTAGATATATACTAGAATTTCTCCGCGTTAAAAATGTATTAGCGGGTGTTTTTCGTCGTTTTATAAAATAAAATAAAATGAATTAATATTCGACCGGTTACCCTTCGATAAAGAACTCGGACTTTATTTATTTAAATTCCGTAGTTAACTTTTTATTATCCTCCTCTAGGCTCTTTTCTACTCGAGTATATTATATCTTCTTTATCTCTAGTTTATTTTCGGTTTTTAATAACTATTATTTTAACTCTTTATTCGTTATCGATAACTTTTTATTTTATTTCTCTAACTCTTCGACTTTCTCTTTACTTTTAGCCTCGATTTCTACTTTCTTCGTTTTTATAGATTTCTAAAATTTGACTTTCTCGTCCTATAGTTTCTCTTTATACTCTTCCTCTTTATTTACCTCTATTTTAGTATACCGAGCCTCTAGCTCCGTCTTTATTATCTAGTATATCTCTTTTTCTTATTTATAAACTTCTTAACTAGCTTTAAATTCTTTATTTTTATAACGGAGGTTATTTATCTCCTCGCTCTTAATATAAATTAGTGTCTCCACGGTTTTATTTAATTTTTAAATTTTATTCTCTCTATTTATCTCCGTCCTATAAGCCTCTTTAATAATATTAATATTATAAATAAAAGAGGATTCGAAGTATTATATAATATTTATAAAGCGTTATAGGGCCCTATTAAAGGAAACTAGTATAATAACTAGATTTCGAGGACCTTCGGTATTATTATAGTTAGGGTTAAGACTATTTAGAGATTTAAGTTCCTAATCCTTCGCTTTATTTAATATTATATCTTTACGCTTAGTCGACCCGCTATAGATATTATTTATATATTTAGGTATCGTATTCCGACCCTAGAAAATTCTCGACTTCTTTAATTACTTTTAATTTAGAGATTAGAGCTTTATTAGAATTAGTTATATCGAAAGATTTCGTTTACTTCTACTTAATTTTGGGTACCGCCGAAAGAAGAGTCCGTACGAGTAGAGAGGCGACGAAGGAGACTATTAAAGGTAGAGTAAATCTTCGAGATAATACGTCTTCTCTCGGTCGAAAGTTTACGATCGAGGATCCGTAGATATATAGAGCCTCTTACTAAAGCCTAGGATAAATAATTAGAGGTATTCGGGTAGATAAAGATTTAATATAACGAATATCCCGTCCCGCGAATTTGAATTTTCGGGGGAAACGATATATAATACTAGGTTAAAATAAAAATTATATTAAAATATAAATAAAGATCTAATTATATTAATTAATATAGTATATTAATAGATATAATACTCAAGATATTTAGCGTTAAACTCGCTCTCCTAATAAAATAGAGTCAATTATATATTTATATATAATATATTAATAAAAGTTAAAGTCTCATAGGGCGATCGCCGCGTAGCGTACTCGGATTAATAAATATAAAGTAATTATATAGAGTTTATTACTACGGGGTAGAAATCCGAGGAATTAATATATTCCCTCTAAATTAATTCTATAAAAACGTTATAGTTATATATTATAAACGTTAGTAATCTAGCTAGCGTAACTTTAACGGGTACTCTTTTAATACTTTTAAAAGAATTCTCCCACGAAGGCCTATATAACTTCGATTCTATATTAATTTAATAAGGTTTTACTATTAATATTTAATTTTAAGAAAGTACTTTTATAAAACTTAATATAATTTTAATTTCTTATTAATTAAAAATATTTACCCTAAGTCCTAGGAGAGGTTTCTTTAAAGAAAACTTATAGGACGGCTAGGATAAATTACTATATCGGCGAGACTTTATTACTATAACTATAAACTATATCGAATACCTACCGAGCGATAATCGGAAATTTAATAAAATATAGTATTTATACTAGTAAAGGAGGAACTAGTATATTCTTAAGAGACTAAAAATAGAATAGGGTAATAGAGGTTAAAGTATTATTTAAAGAAATAGTAAAAATATAATTTAAGAGAACTAGTAATAGAGCTAGAGAAAACGAGAATTGAAATATAAATTATACCGTCAAAATAAGTTATATAAAATAACTAATAGGATTTTATTATAATAATATCGTATTAATTTAGATTATATCTATAGAGTTATAAAAACTCGAATATAATTAATTAAGAGGCTATAAATAAAGTAATGAAACTTTATATATAGACGAAGTAGAGACCGTAATAATAGAAAACGCTAGCGAAAATAATAGATAAATAGATATTATAGGAAGATAACTACTTTACTAGCGCTATAAATATAAAAGCGAGGATTAAAAATATTACTCCTAGTAAAGGCGAGGGTCAAGTTTATTAAATATATTAATATATATAAACGACGCCGGCGTCTCTATAGTATCCGTAATCTCGTCCGTAATAAAGATATTTAATAGAGACGAACGTTCCGAGCTAATCGAAGGAGGCGTTAATATTTTAAAATTATATTAATTATATAACTTCGTCGTCTTATCTACGAACTTATATATAAATTAGGTTTATATATCGAGTTTTATATTTAAATCGTGATCTTTAATCTATCTAGACCTCTTCGTCCGAGTTAGTATAATTTTTAATTCGTTACCGGATCTCCGTCTTTTAGCCCCTTTAATAAACTCGATATAATAAATATTTTAAAGATAGAATTTTATCTCTAGTATAAATAAGAAGGCGTCGACGTATTTTCGCTTTAAATATATATATCTAGTCGCTTTATAACCGTTAAGTATCTCGATATATCCGTTAATATATACTTTCTATTTTTCTCGGTTGAGGAATTATTATATTCGTATCGGAGTTAGAAGTACTGTATTTTTTAAATAAAAAAAATAGTATTTAAAGTAAACGAGAGTCCCGCCGTAAATAAAAGAATTATATTAAATAAGAAATATTTCCGGGCTCTTTAAATAAATCTTATAATAATCGTTCTAGGTATTTTTACCGATAATTTATTTATTATAATTAAAGTATAGCTCGGTAAAGCCGTAGCTAGTTACGAGTTTCTTTTTATAATAACTATATATATATCTTTATCTCTCGGCGGCCGCTTTATTATAAAGAAAGAATCTCGTTAACTACTTTACGTATATATAAAGAATATAAAGCGTAAATAAATTATATATTTATCTAACTCTAGTTTATAATTTATTATTAAATAAATATATTTTTCGGGCTCTAAGCCCGGGCGGAAGAGAACCTCGGTATTTTATTAATAAAACGCGATTATATCGCGGAGGATAAAGCGATCTTTATTACTCCGGATAAGAGCGACGAGGAAAAGATTCGATATTAATTAGTCGTATTCGGGTATAAGACGACGAATATAGTAAAACTAACTACAGTAGTATCCTATTAACTCGGCGTCGTCGGGGCTCGTTAGAAGTTTATTTAATTAAAATTTCTAATACCTATTAAACTCTTCCGCTACGAGTTTTCGTTTATTTATTATTAATATTTATTAATATTCTTTCGTAGCTTGGTTTATCTTTATCTTCGGAGCTAAAGCGTCGATTTTAATTTTAATAATAACGAATTTATAAATATTCTTTAACTCGTATTATTTCCTAGCCGGTAATACCTACTATAATTCTAAATTATAATATAAAATTAAGTCGCGGAAGCGATTATTTACGATATTATATAATTTATTATTAAAATAACCCCTTTAAAGATCGGTCCCGGTATTATTAAATATATAGAAATCGTAATAAATACGTTTATCCTAGTATTTATTATACTTTATTTTTTAAACCGCCGAATAGAGTTTATTTACTATTTATATTAACTCGAGAAGTCGGGTTAAAAGAGGAAATAATATAATTTTATTAATAAAGTATAGGTTCTTTACCTTAAAGTTATAAATAATAAAGAGTCGTAGATATCCCGCGTATACTCCTAGCTCCCTTAAACGACTATTAAAGATATCGGCTTTTTTTATCTCGTTAGTAAAGATAATATAAAAAAAGAGTTTACCGAGTATACTTTTATTTTACCGGAGATAATATATTTCGTTCTTTAATAATTCGATCTTTAGTAATTCCTCTATAATACTATAATCTCTAAATATATTATCCGCGATAACTCTAGCTAGTATCGTAAATACTAGATTATAAAAAAGTAGTCGTAACTTTAGGCCCTCGTATACGGAATATTCCGGCCTATTTATTAAATTAATTATTAAATAAGATATAGTTATATAGAAACTCTAGATACTATAAAGACTAATCTTTTCTTTAATATTAATATTATATTCTTTATATCTCGTATAATTTAAATAACGAACTCGGCCTCCCTTTACTTATTCCGAAAAATATTGAAAATTATATTCTATACGAGGTATTCTTAATTAATTTTATCCTTATTTAAGAATTTATTTTAATTTACGGAGAATATTTATATAGTAATATAGGCCGCGACCGGAATCGGTATAATAAATAAATTCGATATATTTATTTACTTAGGTCGATATAAATATATAGAGTTAAATCTTCGCCTATATATTTATACGGATCCGCGGTTTATTATAGATTTATTAATCTTTCTCTTAGAGCTACGTACCTAGGTATATAAAGTAGTTAATAATATTATAACTCCTAAACCACTTTCTATAAATAAAGCCAAATTTATTACGAAGGTAGATTTTAATAAATTATAAACTAGTTAACTTTAATATTTAATACGAGTTACGGAAGCCACGGGGTATTAACGTTTATAACGGACTATATTATTTTAAAAAATATAAAAGAAATATATCTCTATTAACCGGTCGTAAAGTCTTTTTAATATTTTAAAATAAATTTCTCGCCCGCCTTAAAGTTACTATAAATACTATTAATATTATATATTATTATTTTTATAAAGTTCTTTAAGGTCTTTAAATCGTATAAATTAATATTAAAATAATCTCGTATATATTTATTTAATAATTATTAACTTTTTTTAAAATATTATAGGGCCTAGGGTAATAGACCTCCTAAAATAATAAACCTACCTATTCTATAATTTTAATACTCGCGTATAATTTTTCTCGATCTTAGGTTCGATATATTTCTTAACTATAATATTATTAATAATTATTTTATTAATATTAGAACCCTTTTTACGAGTTTATTAAAAGAAATTCTTTAAAGACTTCTTCTTCGGTATCGCCGATAATAAATAAAATAATCTCGATTAAGGGGAAAAACGTAAATACGAGATCGTAAAAGAAGAAAAGACTTAAAGAGAGTACGCCCTAGTATCGTAGAGCGATAATATATAAAGAGTAAATAAAGCGTACTATAAAACGATTAATATAATAACGAGAGTACGGTAGATAAGTAGGGAGGAAGAAATAAAACGAACGAGGGTAATAGGCTAGGCTTTATACGAAAAGACGGGGGGGAGGGTATAGCGTAGGCTTCGTATCCAGTTTTACACCCTAGGGAGCCAGCTCTAGCGCCCCTCTATCCTACTGGGGTTCGGCCGTCTAAAGTTAACACATTCGAGCTGTAGGATACACCAAGAGTCACGAGAATAAAATATCCAGAGAGCAGGAGGGAGCAGTGCCTGAGTAGTAGGTGCGCGAAGGTGAGTGAAGGTGAGCTGGAATGAGTCGTGGGTGACGCGACGGTACGTGGTAGGTGATGAAAGCAGCGGGAGCTGACTAACCCGAGTGGGCGGGCGAGGACATTCTGGTGGGCCACCCTACCTTATTATTTCGAGGGTCCCTTATCTTTTTATCGGTAGCCGTTAGTTCTTTCTACTTCCCCCTGGGAATAAGGACCAGTAGTTATCAATACTATACACTACGCACCGCGTGCTCGACCATATCGGAGCTACGACTAAGAGTCATTATCATTCTACATTCCGTCCACTACTACGTCCTTACGACTAGTCCCAACGCCGGCTCCGGCCCCGCGCCGATTTTCAGAATATATTGCCCACCAGCACCACTCAGACTGGTCGGATTGAGCACGCCTTCACTGATATAAACCAGCAAGAGCACCATAATCTCCTTGGGATGACCAAAGTATATGGCTTGTTGGAAAGCACCCTCCGCAGACGCTGGAAGGGGCAATCGCTATTCCAATAGGCGACAGCCTCTCAGCACAAGCAGCGACTCACCCTTGCCCATTGACCGATCGGGGACTGCCTCCTACCAGCAGAATCGTCCGCAATTCGGTAGATTGGTCCTCGTCGACTCAATTTGAAACATCGACGCTATCTGGAACCGTATCGCTTATCCTGTGGGCATTTTGCAACAAATCATGGAGCACCAACTTCTTCCTCGAGGGGCTGGCCATGGCGAGGAATATTTAGTGCCATATATTGGAAAGATTGATTACCTCAATATATCGTTCCTCGAATATCCGAAGTCCGCAGGATACACTTTCCTCCATGAGGATCGCTCGAAATTTTGGATCGACTACATGCAACTTGCAAAGGAATCTCCCTCGCCCGAATTCCTCCAAACGTGGCTCTTCTGTGGATTGCTCCAAGAAATGCTTGGCCGATCCCTTGAGAAATTCCTCGGAACTTCGTTGTACAACCACGCAGACTTCATCCGGTATTCGGAGGGTCCTGCGCTCTCACCAAGACAGCAAAATGAGGCTCATGAAACAGAGTCCTGCTTTTCGGGTCAAAACATTGTCACTACCGTTAAACTCAATGAACTTCTGGAGCAGTGGTCACAGATGGTGCGGCCTAAGTTGGATAGCGCGGAACCTCTATTTACAAATCTGCTCACATGTATAGTGTCCGTTGCAGGACAGACCCTACAATTCATTGGGCCGCAGTTGGACCGTCAATTGATTCAGTGCCTTTGCCCAACGATGGAGCTTTTGGGGCTGATGCTAGAGAAAGTCTTCTCCAAGCAATCATACGCTCAAAACTTTAATTATATACCGCCTTTGGCAGAGTTGGTGTGGACAAATGAAAGGGTAGAGCACATGAGGTCTAGAGGATGGTGTCCATTTCAAGCTAATGGATTGATTAAAAGCTATCAATTCTTACAATGTTTGCTTTACATGGAGAAATTGGAGAAGCCCAGGCCACCTTCTCCAATAGATCGCCATCAGGACTGTAACGTTTCGGAGTGTCGTGGTCTTCTGGCTCCAGACGAACCCCAACACCGGTACCCCTATTGTCAATGTGATGAGGTCAAATTTAAATCGACAGACTGGGCAGGCTTGACGCAAATCGTGAATTCGCACAAGGTTCCAGTCTTGTGCTTGAACGACAGAAATGGGATGATTGAAATGGAAGTTGCTGTCAGCAACCCGAATACTAAATACATTGCTCTCTCGCATGTCTGGGCAGACGGCCTGAATAATAAGAAGCGCAACTCACTAAAGAGATGTCAGATGGACCATATCTACAACCGTTTGAGATCCCTTCAAGACGCGATGGGGAATCATAGCTCAAGTGTTTATGTCTGGATTGACACCATATGCTGCCCTCTTGAGCCCCAACTACAGTCGAAAGCCTTGGCATTGATGGTCGAGACATACCAAAACGCTGCAGCTGTGCTAGTTCTTGATTCTGAATTGGAAATGACTGATTGTACTCTTCTTGACTACCTAGAAATTCTCACTAGGATTGCATGTTCAACATGGATGAGAAGAATGTGGACATTCCAAGAAGCGTTTCTCGCGCACACTCTTTGGGTCCAATTCCGCACCGAAGCTCTCAATTTGGATCGAATCATGAAGGAACATAATAAAATTGGCTCGAGAGTGCAGGCTATGATGCTACATAAATTCGTCAGGTCCAAAATCCTAGGTATACGCAGGAGTCGCATTCCAAAACCTCTTAATCGAACCCAGATGGTTCACATCGTTGGTAAGGGCATTCAAGACCGTTTCATCTCTGTGCCTTCAGACGAACCTCTTTGCTTGAGCACGCTTTTTGACCTTGACTTACCAAAAGTGGCCGGAAAGTCCCCAGGACGAAGGATGCAGGAGTTCTGGAGGCTCTTATCTGAAAGTACTATCCAAGTTCCCAGCCATGTCATCTTCAGTGGCAGCCCGAGACTTCCAGCAGCGGGCTATCGATGGGCTCCTTCGACCATTATAGACGCCGATACTCCGATGTTACTATCGGCCTTATCTGGAGCGGGGCAACTTTGTGCAGAAGGGTTGAAAGTAAAGCTTCCAGGCGTCTTACTATCCCCAATTGAACCAGCGATCAGTCGTCCAAAGACATCTTTTAACGCTTTGCGAGACCGACCCACATTCTTTCGAGACAAAACAGGAATATGGTACGCTTTCTCTGTCGAAGACGAGTATGCAGCCCATGAAACAGCAAGAAAAACGAAATCACCTTTGGTTGAAGTATTGATAAGGATGCAAAGTACTATGAAACAGTGCCTTCCCGAGAACTACTCTCATTATGCCATCATAGGAAGTAAACCTAGCAACGGAGTTCTTACGGGCTCTTCAAGAGCGCTTTTAGTGTCAATACTCCAGAAAAAGAACGGGGTCATTTTCGTTAATCGCATCCATTGCGTAGGAGTCCCATGTTTGATCAATCCCAGCTTATCAACAATTCTCGAGGCTGCGTTCAGGTACACGACAGAAGTGGAACCTGAAGCTGAGGAGCACAGTGCTGATCCCCAGACCGGTGTAGGAGCATCCAACAAAATCGGAAAAGACATCCTTGAGACCAATCCATGGCTACATGAACATCTTCGTGGTTTTGATGATTCTCCAGCATACCTACAGAGACTGGTAGAATTGATTCGCATGGGTCGACACGTTGCGCAGGGAGAAGTCTTGAATAGCACACAGCAGTGGTGTGTCGATTGAATCTAGGCTCTACGCAGAAAGCGTTTCACATGTATTCCCCGAATCATAATAAAATGTCACGTATGGGCTACATGACCTTTGAAAATTTTCTAAAGCCCCACGAGATCTACAAGTTCTGAAAGTCGACCAACAAAGAGCACAGAGCAGTAGCACACGAATATATAGTAAACGAACAAGTTTCAGAGATCGTTCGGCTTGAATAAATTATGATCTTACTCCGAGTCAAACCCTCGCTGCTCGCTTGTCTCCAATTGCTAATAAAGCATCTTTCATTTCCAGAAATGTGGTCGTCGTCGTCAGAACGATAGTCTAAATCGCCGTCGTTATCGTTCTCCCAAGTACTGCCGGGGCCTTTGCGCATGTCAGATTCAAAATTCTCGCCCCGCTCGACTTGCTGATGAGTAGATGAAAAGCATTCTTCAGGCCGCGTGGATCTCTGGTGTAAAAGGCGTGCTGTTCCCTAACTTTTTTCTCTCCTTCTCGTGTTTCATTTTCTATCTTAGACTGTCACTGTATTTTTAGTATACAAGATATGGGATTATTGCGTTTATGGCGCTCATCATGAACGCGATGGGGATATTGGAATCTGGTTGCCCGGCACAACCTTTGCGGCACACAAAGCAGATTCTTGGCAGCCGGTCCTGTATGGATGAGAAGGTCCTCCAGTGAAGATAAAAAGCAAGACTTGGCACCAGTTTTTGAAAGTTTGCGTGTCATGCGGATTTCTTTGGGTGGACTTACTAACCCTGTTCGGTCCGAATGCGTTCCAGCTTATCTCACTGTTCTCCTTTGTGTATTCGCAGATGAGTATCTTGGTGCTGGTTTTTGATGAATCAGTAGTTGTTGTTGGAGCAATGTATCTGTTTGCGCCTCACGATCTCGTAGCGTGTGATTTTTCTCGCATTAGCAGCACTAACAAAACGGTCATGCAATGAAATACCGCAAAAGAACCTCTTGATGGGTCAGTGTACGCTCAGAAATTTAGACGCCAACTCGTGCGGGATAGTACTTCTGAATCATCTGGATTTACTCTTGGTCTGTGGGAGGCTCGTGCTTGGTGTGATCGTAACATTTGGTTTTTGGTCCTTGGAAGTCATGAGTTGAAGCGCCTCTGGAACTTCGAGCTGCAGTGCATTGTAGGGTTACGTACTTCAAGCTGCAACAGATACGTGTGAACCGCGGACGACGCAGACAACGCGGTTTCATTCATGTCAGCGTCCTTCGTTTGGGTTGCGAAATTTGCGCTAAATGCTGAATTTCCTAGAGATCTATATGTTCGACGTGGTGTTCGTGTAATCAACAGGCGTCCGGGAGTAGATGGCAACGGGGAAGAAATAGTGTTCAACTCTCTTATAGAGATACCTCTTGAAAGCTAGAGGCGAAAACGATTGTGCTCAATATGAGAAGGGATGTTGTGAGGTCTTCCGTGGTGGGTCGTTGATGCTTGAAGAGGCCACCTGGCCAACAACACCGCTTGCTCAGCAATGCTAGCCGCAACAGCGCCAAGCCGCCATGTTCAATGGTCCTTTGAAGACTCAGGTTGAACAGAGGTATGTATTGTTTGAATATGATTGCTTATGCTGCTCGTACTACCGATCCGGAGAAGGCTGGGAACAAGAGCAATAGAAGTTGGTTTAAGCTAGCTCCCTCCGGCTAGATTACCTATATTCCAGGTAGATGTAACAGCATTTGCATAGACTTAAAGCGAGCTTCCCAACCTAGGGTCCCTACAAGCTCCCCAGCAGGCCGCCAGATACTGCATTGTTACTATGAAATGGTAGTGGTGAGTCGAGTAAAGGAGCTTTGTCAACCTGTCTCGGTAGACTATACTACCATAACAGAATAAGTTAGTCCAAGAATAACATGCACATATTATTCACAAGCATCTGGAGGATCATCATTCTGTCTAAGAGTATTTGGTCAATCGCACAATTCGCATTTGCATGTATCGAAGCTCGAATTGCTAGCGAAAGAACGTCCCGAGAGATGGAACATCCATGTCAATTTCCTGTCAATCACATCTTCTTGGTAAAGACAAGATCTGAATGACCGGTCGAGCCCTTGCAAACAAAACCAAGTGTTTGTGGATTTGAGTGGCTTAGCCAACCCATTTAAGAATGACTTTTAGTGGCTGTGTGTAAATTGATGCGTAGTCTAGGGCTTTAATGTAGCCTGATGCCTATGAAGAGGATGGATGAAACCTGCTCGGTTCGCCTAAGCATTGTCGACCTCGAGATTCCGACGATTCTGCTATGAGGATGGTTTGGATTTGCTGTCAGCAATGACGTGGGACGGCGGGAACCCTCATTTACGCCCCCATGCATACCGAGCCACCCTTATGCATAGCTGTTTTGCCGCTAAGAGAGCGAACCCTGTCGACGACTCGTAAGCCTATCTCACGGACATGGTTGGATGGCATAAAAGGATTTTTGCTTCAAGAATATGTTTTGATGGTTTGGATGGATTTGTACCTCCAATCTGGTGAATCAGCAATTTGGGGGAACGGCTAATTTGTCCGACCATTACTCATTCCATCAGCACAGCCCCTTCGATGCCATCGCAGCAACTCCGACTCGTGTGAGCTTGGCCCCAGCCTGGCCGCCCAAATAGCATTCATGGCCTGGCCTTTCGAGCATGGATTTATTGTGCTCACTGGAAAACTGTGAAAAGACGATGGTTCTTTCTTCCCAAGCAGTCACCAAACTCATCGTCACTGAGGCAACTACTGCTGACGATTCCGAAGCAAAGTGTTAATAGCCGTTGTGGCCATTCGAATTTTGTCAGAATACGAGGTTAAAGTGTGGGATAGATAGTCAAATGCGCATCTGCAAACCCTCCTAGTACAGTCAATGATTGATCAGCACGTGACTGGTTTTTGAACAAGATGACAGCATTCCTTTGTTTTCTGAATCCACAAGGCTGAACAAGTCTCGGGGAAGAAGGTCGCAGGAACAAGTAATGCACTCATTGCCGCTGGTACTTTAGTGCGTAAAACCCGGCGAAGCACCCTTTTTGATGTTCCTTAAGTGAGCAAAACGCCTCAGCGGCGTAATTGAAGCGCGTGGTGGGCAGCGAAAGCATCCCAGGCGAGTAACGACTCCGGGAAGCTTACAGTATCAGCTTCTGAGATGTAGCTACTGTGGGTTATGAAGGAGCCGCCGCTGTCAAACGGTTTGTCACCTGTCAAACGGTTTGCCGAACAATTCTTTTGATAGGTCGGTAGGCTTAGTTGCCGGGGCTAAAATGATCATCCCACGCCAGCAAAAAGAGCAGCCAATCATTGTCACCGCTAGGAGCTCTAGTGCAGAACAAGATGGTTCTGAGAACGAACGAGGAAAATGGAATCTCAATGCTGTCCCCTAGTAAAGATGCAGATTCGCTAGCGGTAATTTATTTCTTAACAAAAGATATAATTGTAGGTAAGACCGAGTCCCTTGAACTCATTACTGTTTACTGCACGTACGAAGTCTTCTCAACATTATACTGCGAGCAGTGAGAGCTTTTTATAAATTTCTCAAAGCCTTCCTATCCTACTCTGAAGTATCCAGGTCCGAGCCAAGCAAGATGCCGCCAGCCCTTACACCTCCACAGCTACCACAGCAATCCAATTGGAATGACAAAGTCTACCTTGTTGCAGTCACTCGAATCCTTGTTGTTGTTGGTGTGTCTTATCTGCTTCAAAGCCTGTACCAGCTCTTTCGATACTCTTGGTCGTCCGATGATAACAGTCTACTGTCCCGTAAGCTCTTGATAGATTCGGTAAAGTCGCTGAGAATAGATGGCTGATACTCTGAAAGGTGCCGTAGCTGGTCTGGATGAAGGCTTTAGTATTGGCCTCGATGATCTTACACCCGCGTCCTCGTTTACTGTAACGCTCGACGCGCAGTCAGACGGGGTACCCATTGTGCGCCCACCATACCCAATATACGATCCACGCAGCCGAAACCAAGGAGGCCGTCAAGGTTCATTCATCGACAGTCACAGAGGGTCCAGATCCTTTGCCCCTAGCCCTCATATAATACCATGCGAAGAACCGATTATGAACAGAGAAAGCCACAGTGTACAGCAGGATGAACTTACTGCTCCACAGCGCACATGCGAGACATAATTCGACCGAACCCATGTGTGTGGCCATGGTTCCCTAAACAGATGCCTTGAACAATAGCCGTTTCATATACCTCAGCATAGCACGAGTTGGGCAATAGCGTCACGGTGCACGGGTGGGAGGCAAGGAGGACTAGAAATTTTCAAATGCCTTTCCTAAATTGCCTGTATCCATGTTCTTTTTATAATGACTCTTGTCATTATCTCCATGAGCACACAAATGTTTCAGGAGTTTTCTTTCAGCATCGAGCGGTCGACAACGGGTGTCATTCAGTCACATAATGTCCCTATGCTATCACTCAGTCTCAGTATCCCAGTAGAATGAGAAAACAGAGGTTGAGCCTGAGATTTCACGTTTGTAGGACTGAATGGTAGATCACCCAAGAAGTCCGCTCGGTCAATTCTGCTCTTACGGTCATCGAGCCCCCGCACCTGTCAGACACACGACAATGACATTCATCAGCTGTAGCTGTACTTCCATTTCCCAACGCTACCGAGACTTTCGTGAACGTCGATAGACATTGTTGCAGTTGGGGAAGAATTAACTTTTGCAATGAGGAGGTGAGGCTGAGGGGGAGAAGTAGATAAGAAGCGCCAAGAAATGATTAGGTAATCCTTGGCAAGCTCTCGTCTCTTCAGAATAGAAGCAAAGGTAAGACCCTCTCTTTGCAAGCCTCCTCAACAAGCTTTTTGAGCTGCTAACCTATTAGTGGTCTTCGAGAACCTCTGAGTGCCCTTCGCCCTGTCTGTTACAGCAAAGGACTTGCTCAATGGATGCGCTCCGCCTCCACCGGGCAGCCACATCCAGGACTTAGAATGGGCAGATAAGACCTTTTCTAAGAGATTATGTCTACTCCTCCAGCCTTGCCTGAAGGCCAATGCGCAACCGCCGACTTGCCTGACAATACCGACCCCAAGCATGGCACCTCATCCACAACCGCCACCGCCCGAACCTACTACAACTCTACCGACGCTGATACTTTCTACTCCACAATCTGGGGTGGCTCCACCATCAACATCGGCATCTATCCCCCCTCCTCTCTCTCCGCCACCTCCATCAGTGCCGCCTCCCTCCGCACCATCCAAAAGATGGCCAGCCACATCCTCCCCCTACCACCTCACACCCGTATCCTCGACCTCGGCGCCGGCTACGGCGGCGCTGCGCGCTATCTCGCCAAAACTTATGGCTGTCACGTCACATGCCTAAATCTTAGCGAAGTAGAAAATGAAAGAAATCGGGCCGCGAATAGGGATGAGGGATTGGAGCGGCTTGTGGATGTCGTGGAGGGAAGTTTTGAGGAGTTGCCGTTTGCGGAGGAGAGATTCGATGTTGTGTGGAGTCAAGATGCGTTTTTGCACTCTGGAGACCGCCGGGCTGTGGTTAGGGAGATCAGTCGGGTGCTAGTGAAGGAGGAGGGACGAGTGGTGTTTACGGATCCGATGGCTGCTGAGGGCGTGGGCAAAGAGGAGTTGGGACCAATATTGGAGAGGTTGAAGCTCGAAAGTCTGGGGAGTTTGGAGTTCTATAGGCAGAAATTTGAGAAGAGAGGGTTCGAAGAGGTGGGCTTTGAGGACTTGAGCGGGCATTTGACGGTGCATTATGCGAGAGTTCTTGAGGAGTTGGAGAGAAGGGAAGAGGATTTGAGGGGAGCAATTTCGGATGAGTATGTCGCGAATATGAAGGAGGGTTTGGGACATTGGATTGAGGGCGGGAGGAGTGGGAAACTGAGTTGGGGCATTTCGCAGTTTCGTCGGTAATAGTGTTTGAATTGAGCGCCGTAGTCGTAGTGTATAAGGTAGCGTAGAGTGCTAGTAAGTGCTGATGTTGTAGGGAACCCGCGGTGGGATCTGCACAGTAGGGGAACGGGTCCCTCCCCGATCTTGTGTACATGACAGGTACACATGAATGGTCAGGAATGTACATGAATCTGATAATGGTGGCATCGTTTCATCAGTATCGCCCTCTCAGCTCAAGGGACGCCTGCAAGACCAGTCGCTCCCCAAGGCAAGTCGAATCGGTCTTTCAGACCGTTCTTCTCTCTGCATGCCCCTAACTATCCCAATACCTTGGACCATTCTCATGAGCCCTTTTCACTTATGCAGTAGCGCTCTGCTGCGCTTGCGTCTCCATCACTTTCTCCACTTCGATCTTTGGCATCGCTGCGCCAGTACCTCCCAGGTCTGTTGAGGCGGCTTTGGGATTCTTGGTGTAGTAGTTTGAGATCGCGGATTTGATAGCGTCTTCAGCCAACATCGAACAGTGCACTAATCCACCATCAGCCATCTGTTCAAGTACATGCTTTCCATTCAAGTGTAGACTCACACTTCACAGGCGGCAAGCACAACTCCCTCGCAATCTCCTGGTTCCTAACTTTCGCTGCATCCTCCAGCGTCATCCCTCTAACTAACTCCGTCAAATAGCTCGAACTCGCAATCGCACTGCCACATCCAAATGTCTTGAACTTTACATCCGAGATGGTATTGGTCTCTGGGTCGACTTTGATCTGGAGTTTCATCACATCGCCACATGCGGGCGCGCCGACGAGACCGGTACCGACGTCGTTGAGAGTCTTGTCCATTGAGCCGACATTGCGGGGGGAAGAGTAGTGGTCTAGGAGTTTGTGGGAGTTAGTTGAGCGTTCGGATACAAAAGATGCGGGGTAGTGTGTGAATCGAGCAGAATCGCGATGAGCTTGGGTGCTTCTGCGCTGTTGTATGTCTGAGATGGCAGAACTGGCAACTTATCTTTCTCATGGTAGCACCTCCGTGATTGTCTTGATGCGGGTGCGGCGATTCTGGATTGTGAGGTGATGGCTGGACGGACGGAGGTGGAGAGCGCTTTGCTAACGCGAGGCGCTGTGGCAATGACTCTGCTGAGCATCCTGGATGTAGACATGGTGTTGAGTGTGATAGTTGCTGGTATCAAGATCAACGATTGTTGTAGGAAATAGTGGTGGAGGTTAATGATGGGTAGATGTCCGTTTGTTAGCTAGCGATGACGGTATTGGGATGGACATTTGCCACTAAGAGAATTCTCACGTGATTTATTTGCGAACAGCCAATCAGCACCTGCCAGAAAGGCAGCCTTCCGAGAGGACGTTTGGTGTGAATTGTTTGATATCTAGCTGCAGCTGTAACGCAGCTATCTCTTCGCGCTTTGACCAGATGCCCATCGCGCAACACAATAAAGACGCCGCGGCTATGTAAGCACATCGTTCGAGTCATCGCTTACGAATTTCTGGCAATGAATCCCACCCAGCATATGATCCTCGTCAATGTTCGACATCGTTCAATATTCGTCGTTCACATGTCCGCCATCATATCCTCATCTTGTTCATAGATATCCATCACTGAGTGCGAATAAGAATTCCCATTCTCACCATTATCGGTCTTTTCTTTGTTTCTTTTCTTGGCGTCCTTAATGTAGTCATTGCTTAGGCCGAGCTTTCGATCGGTCTCCCGAACATGGTCCAAGAGCACCTTGACCTTGCGAGTTTGCTTGACTAGTGCTTCGTACTGCTGCTCCTTTGAGCGTGCTAGCGGACCACTCGACTCATCTGAGAATCGAATGATCCAAGTCGCAGGGTCTTCAGTAGGCTCAGAGATCGTAGCGTTGAGTTTACCAGAGGAGATGAGGTTGATCAGGTAGTTTCCAGTTCCAGCGTAATCATCTGAATCAGGGCTTGTACGCTGTGTGATTCTAGCAACGGTCAGAGCCGCGTGTGTCCTCTCAAGATGGAGAACCGAGAATTGACGGAAGGCGAGGATGACTTGTTTTATTAAGCCACTATTGCAGTCCTAAAGACTGTCAGCGAAGAGTCGGTAGAATAAATCTTGCCTAGAAATTTCGGACTTACAGGCCCCCAGAAGTTGATGCGCCCAGCGTTAGCCTCATCGATAAGCCTCTGCGCACTTTCTTCCCCATTCAGACTCTTCATGAACACGTCAGCCAGTCCTTCGTACGCCTTTGCTATGGCACGACACTGCTTCGCGACCTGTACATGGGTTGTTTTCGGCATTGAGAAACGCTTTTATAGATCATTAGCCCCTGCTCCGGCGGTCCAGGTGGAAGCTCGACTTACATATCCTTTGTATAGCAGTCCAACGAGCAAGAATTTCTTGTATGCCTCCACTTGAATCTTGCTGGCATTGTTCACCACTGGCGATATTATGACCATCTCTAGGAAAAGAAGCGCGCGTTTCCACTCTTTGAGCCCTATATAGCACATAGCACCGTAGAGAAAATATTGTAGATGATCTCGGTAGTCTAGCTTCGCTGAGAGGCATGACTCTGACGTAATAAATGTGGAGCTGGATTCATGATTGGAGGATAGGTGAGGATAGAGGCTGTGTTCGGCACCTTTCTTTGTAGTTGGAGGAAAATAGAAGATGCTCTGGTTGAGCACGGGCAATGCTTCCGAATAGGCTCGCGCTTCGAGGCATTTCCGCACAAAGACGAGATGTGATGATGTGAACGTTGCCCCCGAAGGGTCGACGCGCAGTATTGCTGATCCGAGAGTTGAAAGCGTCATGGCTTGTTGTGCTGGACGTGAGTGTAACAATCGTATCTTTTCAGCGATCAAACCGAACAGCCGCCTGAACTCAACCCCCGCGTATCTTGTTTGTACTGGATCGAAGCGTTCCATAAATTCTAAGGCCTTTTGCCATAATGCGTTGCCGGGATTCAGTTGATTTGCATTGCCACTTGAGCCTCCAATATGTGCGAGTAGGGTGAAAAGATGCGGAAGTGTGTTTAGGGAGGGGTCTACGATCTGAAGATGAAGGGTGTGTCAGTGGAAACGATATGTGATCTCTCAACACCAGCTAGGCTCCACTCACATCTAGAAGGTCGCCCCCACCAGGGACGCCCGAAGTCAGCTTGCTCGGTGATATTGTATTGAGCTTATGCGTAAGAGACTTCATCTGCTTGTCATACTCTACGTCTGAGGGTGGGATCGTGGGCATTGGATGTGGAGGGAACGAGAGTAGCTGAGAGAGTAGGGTGTCCATGGTAGAGAGGCCTGCCAGGCAGCGGTCCTTGGAGTACGATTTGGTCAAAAGGCAGTCTGACGCTGGGGTTTTGAATATGGCTTGGGTTGAAGTCGGAGTCTGAACATCAAACGTTTATAACACTTAGTGTAATACCAGTACTAGAGCTGTTGAACAATGTGCTTTAAGATGCCAAGACCGGCGATTATGTAGCCCTTATGTCCGACCATTACCAAAATTACTATTCACCCAGGTGAAAGCCTCCAAAAGCATTCTTCTTACATAAGTCAAGGTTTGGACAGCCATTGGTAAAAGTAACATTAGAGAAGCAGGCATCTCGAACAAGCACCGTGCCTTGAAAGTTTGCGAATAGTAGGTCTCTCTGAAAAATCATGTGAGAAGTTATCTGAATTTGGATGAAGACTACAGTTACTTTCATTTCATTCTCTTGCCTGTGGGGACACGCCTCAGCAGCCAATGCTGTAAATCTGTAGGATGATACAAACGAATCTCTTGTTGGATTCCTGAAAAGAACCACTGGGGTGAATTGTCTCGAACAGACTTGCAAGAACACCAACCAGGCCTCGCATCTATTCTATCACTCTTCTACTATTCTGCTGTGCAAAAACATGTCTGTCACAAATTCCTCGCCGCTTGACGTGGCCAAAGCTGCTTCTCTGTCTTCTCGAAGTTTAGCAATACTCCCCACAAAAGCTCGAAACGACGCCCTGAATAGGATACATGAAGCGTTACAAGTTGAAAAAGACTCAATCTTAGCTGCAAATGCAACGGATCTAGAGCTGGCAACAAAGGCCGCTGAAGATGGGGAGTTGAGCCAGAGTGTGCTCAAGAGACTAGATCTCAGTAGAGAAGGGAAATGGGAGGATATGCTCCAAGGCATATTGGACGTCCGAGACCTCGAAGATCCTGGTAAGGTAGCTGTCGGCGATCTTGCCTGACCAAATGGCTGATGAACCGTACAATGGGTCCTGCAGAGGCGTATGACTTCTACGGACTCTGTACGAAAAAGTCGACAAAATCACATTGAGAACACGCCTAGACGATGGCTTAGAACTAGAAAGGGTCACTTGTCCAATTGGAGTTCTTCTGATTATTTTCGAAGCACGTCCCGAGGTCATTGCCAACATAGCCTCGCTAGCAATAAAATCTGGGAATGCCGCGATTTTGAAAGGTCTTCGTTGAATCACCCCTTTTCAGCAGCAAACTGTAAGGCTGACCTCTACCAGGAGGCAAAGAAACAACATTATCTTTCAAGGCAATCGCTACAATCATATCTAACGCTCTCGCTGACACTCTCGTTTCCAACACGGCCATACAGCTCCTTACCACCCGCGATGTCGTAGCAGCTCTCCTCGATCTAGACCAATACATTGATCTTGTCATCCCTCGAGGCTCTAATGAACTAGTCCGTTACATCAAGAATAACACCCGCATCCCAGTCCTAGGCCATGCAGACGGTCTCTGCAGTATCTATATCCACCAAGACGCAGACGCAGACATGGCAGTCAAGATCCTGCTAGACGCGAAGCTGGGCTACCCAGCCGCTTGCAACGCAGTCGAGACGCTCCTTGTCGATGAAGCCGCGCTCTCAACCATCCTTCCGGCAGTAGCATCAGCACTCCTCGAAAAAGGCGTTTCCCTCCGCTGCGACGCCACTTCAAAGGCCGTACTCTCCACCTCTCTCACCAAATCACAAGCAGCCATCCTTAAAGACGCAATAGACGCGGATTTCACAACCGAATTCCTCGCACCCATCCTCGCCATTAAAACCATCTTCACAACCGCAGATGGCGCCCCAAGCACATCCTGCAATCTGGCCATACAGCATATCAACGCTCACTCCTCCAAGCACACTGATGCCATCCTAACCTCGTCCAGGGAGATTGCGCAACAATTCCAATCAGGCGTGGACTCAGCATGCGTCTTCTGGAACACCAGCACGAGAATGGCGGATGGGATGCGATTTGGTTTTGGGACTGAAGTGGGTATCAGCACGAACAAGATCCATGCGAGGGGCCCGGTAGGGTTGGAGGGGTTGATGATATACAAGTATCGTATCAACGGCTCCGGGCAAGTTGCCGGGGATTATGGGGAGGGTGGAAAAGCGTGGAAGCACGAGCGGTTGCCTCTGACTGATTGAACTTGTTCAGATGGTCAACTTCGAGAGAGAGAAGAATCGAGCAATGTCCAGGTCATGTACTTCGAGCTGACAATACATGACCAATATTCTCATAGCACGGTGAATCTATTCCACACCACTTCCCCCACCTGGCCCATACACGTCCAACACAAACATCTGCTTCATTCCCACAAGCGCCTGCCCCCCAAGATTCATCTTCATGTACTGCTGACAATGACTCGCGATACGCGCCGCAGTCTGCAATACATGACTCAGCGGAAAATGATCCGCCGAATCGCCCGCTCGGGCGTCCAGTTTTATTTCACACTCATTTTTGGAGTCGACATACTCGGCTGGCAGTCTCCAGGGCGTTCTCCGAGTGAAGTCTACGAAGGAGACGACGTCGTCTGCGGCTAATAGTGAGACTAGATTTCGAGAGGTGTTAGTGTTATTACAAGCGTGATGGGACGTACGAGTTCGTTTTAGGGAGTGTACTATGGGTTGTGTGGAACATATAATGTGACTCAAAATGCGGGGAGAAAAGGGGGGAAATCAATAAAAGGAAGGGGACAACGTACATAGGATCTCGGCGCAGCCAGCGACGGAGAGCGGACGTCGAGAAGGGAGGGCTATTTTTCGGCAGATTATTTGGGGTTTGGGGTAGGTGAGGTTGGCGGTGGTGGGGAGATTGGGGAGGGTGAGGTTAGTAAGACTCAGGGTCTGCAGGGCGAGAGAATCGGAGGCGTCGATGGAGAGAGTATCTGTGGATTTGGCTGGCGGAGTGAGGGCAAGGGCAATACTGAGGAATTGGGTAAAGAGATAGAGGAGAGCGCTGAGTGACGAGAACGAATAAAACATCATTGGCACTTAGGCATCAAAGGAATGTGAAGAGCCAACACTTGAAAGCTGAATGTAAAACATCCAAGTAAAGCGAGTGGTGAAGTTGATGTGCAGATCAAGCGCGAAATTTATCGGGTATTCGTTCGAAGCTATGCTATGACACGCGACAAGCGATTGCTAATTGACGTCAGATCGGTCCAGACGATGCTCTGCGCTCAGACCCAAAATCAACTGCAACGCAAGTGCAATGATTCCAGCCAAAGCCGCCAAGCCTCGTGCCTGAGTTAATCGAGCCGTGCCCCAATGCTCCCAGAGATCTGGGCACTGCGCCGCAAATGCGACTGTCCAAACGTACATCTAAGTTGAATCTATGCAAACAAATAGTCAAAGAGAAGAATAGCCAAAGAACCTACCGTCTGCCATACTTTCCTCTCTGTCCATCGTTAGAATCGATGAAATGCGTAGGGTGAGACGGCGAGGTAATGGACGGTGTTCGATCGAAGAGAAAAGGCGCGAGGGGGAGGGATGAAGGAGCGTGAGTTACGACGAAGTCGACGGGCCGACGTCTCGATTACTGTGTGGGATAGGGGGAGGGTGGCTCGATCGTGGGGCTCGATCGTGGGAGTATGTAGACTGTTTGTTGATTTGCGATCTGGTCTATGGATTCGCCTCGAGGGTACATGGTGAGAAAGGAAAGGAGCTTTCCGCCGTCGACCGCATCGAAACCGAATTCTGGAACCGAGCTGCTAACCACTTAAGTATCCACCACCACGTCTTGACTATTAGCCAGAGGCAGTATTGCATGCAAAGGAATGAAAACCCCGAGACTTAACCTGTTTGAATTCCATTTTCAGCCTTCAGGATTTTTGGTGCCTTTGCTAACCCGTCGCATGCATTGCCTGCCTCGGTCTTTCTTACTGCGTGTTTTGGGTTACGCTCTACTCCGCTGTATCGAGCTCGTCGTGGGCTGGGATGGGGGACATGTCGACTTTGAGTTCAGAAACTCCCTTAGCAAGTGCTGCGCGTTCCGGGTCCTGGGAGAAGCTACCTTTACGGTCATCGCCATTGGTGCCGTTTTCACGTTCCTCGTCACCATCACGACGACGATCCACATCCTTCATCTCACGGTCTCCTCGATCATCTGGACTACGAGAGCGGTCACGGTCACGCCTGTCGTAGTCACGCTCACGACGATCGTCTTTGCGAGGAGAGTAGTCGCCGCGACGACGACGTGGTGGGGAGAGTGAGCGACGACGCGGAGAGCGCTCACGACGACTGGGAGGACCACGAACGTCACGGCCATCACGGTCGCGGCCAGAGTCAAATCGCCAGGATGCCGAAGGAGGTGTACGAGCCCACTGCGCCGTAGTTAGCGTTGGTTGCAATGATGAAGCTGAAGCGTCCTCGAGTACCTCAATCTTCAAGATATCGTCTGGTGCAAGACGCTTGTTGTGCATCTCATGGTAGGCATCATCCGCATCACGACGGCTCTCATATTCGACGAATGCGAATCTGCTGATCGTGTGAGTCGATATGTACTTCTAATGCAGAGGAACACTGAAATCGGCGGAACTCACAGCCTGCTTGCGGCGCTTCGAGGGGCGGGAATGTCGCAGCGCACTAGGCGTCCATAGCTTCGATATCGTTAGCCATGAACTCGGTTGTTTTGGAAGTCTACAGAGGTGATGAAGGATGAAGGCTGGGTTCGTGGTCCGGAGATTGACGTACCGCTCGAATTCGTAGGCCAGATCACGGGCACGAGTGCCATGACCAAAGCCAGTCACGTAGAGCGTTGTGCTACCTCCACGAGACATGCTGGGCTCTCCTTAGGTCTTAATGTATGTTTTCGAGGGCGCAACAGAAAATGTCTGGTAGTGAATGTGGGTGTTGTATGAGAGAATAGAAGGAGAGCGAGGTTGACTAGAAGGAGATTGAGGCTCAGCTCTGGAAAAGAAGCGGACCTGCCCGCTAGTTCTAGCGCCGGCTGAGTCATCCATTTAAGATGTTTGCTGGAAAGAAATAACCGGTGTGTAATTTAAGACCCGGATACTACAGGTTTCACGAATTCGATAGTACTACTCACCAAGCACTGCTGCGCTCAAAGGTGCGCTGCCCACTCGATATTCGCTCAAATAGGAAAGTTTCAAGGGGCCAGACCCAAAAAAGGGCTTCGCGCTCTGAGCCTCAGATCTTCGACCCTTTCACGAAGTCAGCTACTCATCTCACCTGCATTTCATGGACCATTCAGCTTCGGGACACGTAGTTCCAGCCTCACTCTTCCACACGCCACGTCGTCCTACCCTGAGTGCCTCTGAACCGAAGTTTCCTCCACGGTTACAGTGCAGACTATTTAAAGCCCAGAGTTACACCGAAAGCTACCCAACACCTACACCCACATCCTCAAAATCTTCGACCAACGCTTCGAAAACCTCATAAATTCCTTACTTCATCAATATATGAGCACCTTCGCTGCAAAATCCAGCTTCAGATCTCGCCCACGATGAGAGTAGATCGGCAGGTGGGATCGCCTGCAGTGAGGATGGAAGAGAAAATGCCTGCTCCCATATCACGACTCATACAATTACGGCATACAATAGCGCAACCTGTGATCGCTGCTTTTATTGCAGGAGGTGTCGCAGGTGCGGTTTCTAGAACAGTTGTCTCGCCCCTCGAACGACTGAAGATCTTGTTCCAGATACAGAGCGCTGGGAGGACTGGATACCAATTGCCGATTGGACAAGGTCTGATGAAGATGTGGAGAGATGAGGGCTGGAGAGGCTTCATGCGAGGCAATGGTGCTAATTGCATCCGGATCATACCTTATTCGGCTGTACAATTTGCAAGCTACAATGCGTACAGAAAAGTGAGCAAACAGGAGCTTCCTCGTTCTTAAGTAGCCGCACTGACTTATGTTCGACATAGTACCTTGGCATCACCCCTGGCGTAGGACCCCCGCCCCCACCTTGGAAGAATCTCCTTTGTGGTGGCTTTGCAGGCATTACATCCGTTACGTTTACCTACCCGCTTGATCTCGTCCGAACACGACTTTCGGTACAAACCGCGGATTATGCCATGTTGACCGACGCGCAAAAGAAAGAGCTGCCCGGAATGTGGATGACGGGAGTCAATGTGTTCAAGACTGAAGGTGGATTACTAGCGCTGTATGGTGGATACATACCAACGATAGCTGGAGTTGCTCCCTACGTGAGTAGAGTGCCTGATTGCGAAGGCGGTAATTGGTGCTGACTTGAAAAAGGTCGGCCTCAACTTTATGGTCTACGAATGGGTGAGACAATACTTGACACCACCAGGCGACAAGAACCCGTCGAACTCTAGAAAACTCGTATCTGGTGCTGTTTCTGGTGCTATCGCACAAACATGCACATATCCACTGTACTGTATCTCCATACCTATGATGTTGACTACATGCTGAATTCATTAGGGATGTCTTACGCAGAAGATTTCAGATCAACCGGATGAAGAGTATGGGATATAAATATAAATCGATATTCGATGCGATCAGGATCATAGGCGCGGAAGAAGGAGTCCGTGGATTCTACAAAGGTATCGTCCCAAATCTTCTCAAGGTCGCTCCCAGCATGGCCAGCAGCTTCCTGAGTTACGAGCTTGCCCGAGATTTCTTTGAAAGCTTGGGAGGTGATAATGAGTGAAGCTCGAAACCTCACCACATCGAGGACTGTTTGCATGACATTTTGCTTGAGACAAGAGATACCCATATAATGACGTTCTGAGTTGGGTGGTTGATAATACGCATGTGGCGTTTGGCTTGCATGGTACGGATTGTATTAGTGGTGGCACAGGGGCAAGCGAAATAATGGGTCTTGATGGGACCCAGGATCTTTCAAAATAAGAAACACATAAGTGGCTACAACATTACCGAGCGGTCCTGCGACCATGAGATGGGTGGAATGTCTGGATCAGAAAGACATCGAATGATACAATCAGACAAGCAGAGGCTACGTGAGGATAGATCGGTCCATTATAGATCTGTACTAAATTTCGATTTACATTGTACACATACTCTAGGACCTAGTTCCAAAAGAAAAAGAGTGTCCTCCAAGTCTGTATGCTGTGATGTCAGAACGCGAAATGCATGGCAATACAGTAGAGGCGGTAGCATATATCGAGGATCGGCGCTGCAAATTACGCGAGCCGAGCCCACGAAAATTGGCGCTAGTAAGGAAATCCGCTCGACCTCACTGCAACCATCGACGCCCACCTCCGACAGCCACGATCCACAACCACCAACCGCAAAGATGGGTAAGACTATCCTTCTGATATATTTCCGTCCTCTAGCACTGCAATTTTCAAAAGCTGTTTCTCTCAGGACTGAGCAGCATTCCCGCAACTGGACCGACTCCATTCTCAAAGAGACATACTGACATCTCTGCGATTCTACAGGTATCGACCTCGACAAGCACCACGTGCGTAGCACGCACCGCAAGGCACCTAAAAGCGACAATGTCTACCTTAAGCTGCTCGTCAAGCTCTACCGCTTCCTGGCTCGTACGTCTCCTTACATATTATCCCCACAACAATTCCTCTCTCTACGCTTTGGCACTCTGTAGCCCAGCATCTACAACCTATACAAAAGGCAACAGCTAACGAATCTTGGCAGGTCGCACCGACTCCGCCTTCAACAAAGTAGTCCTCCGCCGCCTCTTCATGTCCCGCATCAACCGCCCCCCCCTCTCCCTCTCCCGCCTCGCCATGCTCGCCTTCCGCGGCACTCCCTCCAAATTCGAGCCCACAACCCGCACTCTCGTCGTCGTAGGCACAATCACAGACGACAGCCGCCTCTTGACCGTCCCCAAACTCACCATCGCGGCCCTCCGTTTCACTGCTACGGCTCGCGCTCGTATCGAGAAGGCTGGGGGTGAGTGTTTGACGCTGGATCAGTTGGCGTTGAGGGCGCCGACGGGGAGTAATACGCTGCTTTTGAGGGGACCGAAGAATTCGAGGGAGGCGGTTAAGCATTTTGGGTTTGGGCCGCATAGTGGGAAGAAGCCGTATGTTGAATCGAAGGGGAGGAAGTTTGAGAGGGCGCGTGGGAGGAGGAGGAGTAGGGGTTTCAAGGTCTAGATACGTGCATGCTATGGCTTGGATGTTATCTCGATGCTGGAACTTCGGTGGAGGAGAAAAGTGGATGGCTTGTGCTACGCTTGGTGGGGAAGACAATGGCCAAGTGAATGTCAAGACCTGATGGCTTTGTAGCTAGCGGACAATGCAAGACGAATCTCAACCTGCTGTGCTAATTTCTGAGCTCTGAATCTGCATCATGTTGACTATAGCTGAAGCAATTGGACTGTTCTCAAGCATCCGGCATTTCAATATCATCTCCCGCTGACGTGCGAGGGCTGGAATGATCGGCAGCTACATGCTCCTCCGCGCCATCATCTGGAAGGATGCTCTCTGCAGCCACGTGTGCTGAAGGCGGTCTTTCTGAATCAACAGATTCTGAAGCTTCCACAACCACAGGGGTGCCCCTCGTTGAACCGACCCGTGGAGGCCGAAAACCCGGTGTAGTACTAGAGCTGCCAGCGTCATCTGCAAACGACACCCTTCTTCTCCTCTGCTCACCCTGAAGCTGATCCCAGCTCTCCGGCGTAGCACTAGGCCCTCCTCTGATATCCGCACCATCCGTATCCCACAATTGTGGTCTGTAATCCCTAAACAACCCACCCTTCTGGGTCTTCGGACCTCGAGTCTTCCAAGCGCCCTTTCTTGTTCGGCCGGGTCTGCCTCTGCCTGCTCCCCTTGATCGAGCGGGAGATGTGCCGACCTTGCTGTGGCCATCCTCACTTGCACGGTGTTCTTCCTCTAGAGCTTTGTGCTGGCTTCGCCACCCGCTGCCTTGATTGGTTTTTTGGGTGTAGACGGTCACCTGGTCCGTCTCACCTTTGGCCGCTTTGACGGCTATAAGGCGTTCCAAGAAACTCGCTTGGTTTTGGCGTGCGGGAGTGGGGGTTTTTCCCACGGGTATTTTGACTTGGGTGAGCTGATCTGGGGCTGGGGCGAAGCTTGCTTGTTTGGAGCTTTCCGGGGCGGGCGTCTGTTCCTGCGACTCCGTTTCTTCGGCGTTGGTGCCTGGGCGAGACGTCAACTGTATCGGACGGCCTGACAGTTTGATGCTTGTTGCTGCGAGGATTGAAACGTTGGGAAATTCGCGGAGAATTGGATGCTGAAACTCGGCATCTGGAGTTGTGAGAAGGACGTCTGTGCCGAGTGTTGAGGTCCATTCGCAAGAAAAGATCTGGTTTTGGTAGGAGATAATAGGATTGGCAGTGTGGAAGTCGAGGATCTGAACACGACCCTGGGGCTCTTCATCCTTTCCGGCATGCTCCTCGCTATTTGTGGGTAAACCAGTCGGCTCAGGTTCGTCTATGGGCATCACGTCTTGCTGCGATGGGTCGACAGTATCATCGACATCGTTCAATGTGCTTTTGGTGGCTGCTGCAAAGGCAGGGACCGCCGACATTCGTGCTGGCGCCGCGGTCTTCTTCTTGTAACCACCCTGAGTGCCACGCGAGGGGTCTATAGTAGAAGAGAGATCTAGAGTAACGTAGAAGCTCTAATGAAAGTCAATCTTGCTCAGCACTGAGCGCGTGGGAGAGCACCTACTTCCGTCTCTGTCTTGTGGTACTCGTACTCCCAATTTGAGTCATCGTCGTCGTCCACGGCGAGATTCGCCGTTTTCATCTCCGCCATTTTGGTAGATAGGAGGATAAAAGGACCCGTTGAGATCAAATAGGAAAATGTTCTCCACCCCGAGTCTCTAGCAGACGTCTGGCTTTGCGAATGTTCATTGTGGGTAACTCAGCGCCCAAAGAAGACCTCAAATGGCTTTTGGGTTTGACATACTGTAAGTCAATATTGTAGGTACTGAACCAAGTCAAGCTACTCGTATCTTACTTTATTGTTCAGCATGCACGCACTCCGAGTTCAGCCTGTTCACACATGCCAAGAATGCCAAGGCGGGTCGGCAATCTGTGATCTGCAAGCCAAAAGCTTGGTTTGCCGTGTTTGCTGAGTGATGCGCCTCATGCATATCAGATTGTTAACTTACCTTATCGACATATCTCATTACCTCAGGCAATCTAGACTGCGCAACTGCCATATAGGTGAATGACCGCAACTATGATACTCGAAACATGCTTGCATTGACTTGACTTGTTCGCTCTTCTGACCGTGAGTGTTCGGTTTGAAGAGCTCACTGGGCGCCACTCTCGTCGGCTTGAAGCCTGTACAACCTGTACGCATTACATCGTCCATCCCGTATTTGAAATATCTCGGACGCTTGCCTTAGCACCTTTTTCCACTCCCCATTTCAAACCTTCTGGGAAAACCTTTCGCGCATATACTGATGTTTGAGACTATTAGTATCACGTTTGATCGACGACACCTAGTGCAGCCCGTTATCATTCACGAGACTCTTCTCAGGGTTCTAGTACCATAGTGGGATACGGGCCTGATGATCATTGGGACGTGAAAAGTTAATCTGGAGGCCGAGATGGGATCTTCGCTGGGCGTGGTTGAGCAGGGATTCTACTCAGAAAACCCCGACCCGTCATTGGGGAACGGACATGATCTATTACCCGCAAAAGAAGCATCTACTCGCCCACAGTCGATTTGGAGGCCGAAGACTGCATCAGGAACAATTGCTACACTAGTGATCAGGACACTGTTGACGGTATGTGGAACCTGGTTTGTTTGGAGGTGCATTGATATCAACATACCTTCGCTCGCCTCGCCCTCAGCCAGAGATCGAATTTGCAACAGGTTGGGCCCTGGCTGTGCTCATTATCCCTTTCTCGGGACTGATGTACTTGATGCCCGTACACGACCGCAAGACCTCTCCAACGATTCTCGTGTAATGCACGAGATCCCCCAATACGTGCTTGACTACGCTCCGCTGGTTCACTTATACTCCGATGAGCAATTTTGGCCGTGTGACATGGCTGAGCATCTTTTTCATGTAACGCCTGAGCTCAATTACACGCCCATACAAGGTCGGTTACAGTACTCAAACTTGACCAACCTTGACCGACTTAATGAGTTCGAGAAGGGCCGCCATGTCTACTTGACCAGCAATGACAACGTCGAAGAGAGGCCAGATTGGCTGGGTGGACAAAAGAACATACCAGAGGATTTTGAGGGTGCTGATGGGTATGAGAGCCGAAAGAACAAGTTTCGATATCGAAGCAAAGGAGGCCGAAGTGACGCTCCGGCCGTCCTTGTCACTGTCAATAAGGGCAATGGAATCGTTGACGCATTCTGGTTCTACTTCTACAGCTTCAATCTGGGAAATGTGGTCTTCAACATTCGTTTTGGCAATCATGTGGGCGATTGGGAGCATTCTCTCATACGATTCCAGCATGGTAAACCCAAAGTCGTTTTCTTCAGTGAACACAATTTTGGGTCAGCGTACAGCTATAGTGCGGTCGAGAAGATTGGAAAACGAGTAAGTTGTCACTCATCAGCTTGTCACAATCATGGCTTACAAGACTTAGCCCGTTGCTTATTCCGCCACTGGCACCCACGCCATGTACGCGACCTCAGGCGCTCACCCTTACGTTCTGCCTCTCGGCATTCTTCACGACCAAACAGACCGAGGTCCGCTCTGGGACCCTGCCTTAAACTCTCACATGTACACTTACAACCATCTGACCGACACTCTTCGAGCATCCAATTTTACGCCGCATGCTCCCACCGAATGGTTCTTTTTCGCAGGCCGTTGGGGCGATAAATTTTACCCACTTGAAGACGACCGACAGTACGGGGTGTCTGGAGCCTACCACTACGTTAGTGGACCCTTTGGACCACGCTTCAAGCATCTTAGCAGGCGAAAGGTGTGCCAGGGGCGGTACACCGACCCCTGCGTGATCAAGCAATGGCTTCCCCCCTTTGAAATGGTTGATGAGGTAAGGGAGTGGCCTGGTCTGGGCGACGGTGACGATTGGCCCGATGACCTGGAGATGAGCTCTCCAGCAGACATGTATATGTGATGATGACTTGATGATTACCCACACTCTTGGCGAATGGGGTGTTTGGGTATACCCACTCCTTATAACATTTACTGATTATCTACATTACGCTAGCAGTATTTACGAATTCTTTTTCATCATAATTTCTCTTCCGGTCTCTGTCTTCACTGCCAGTGAAGCTAGCTTTGATTCCTTTTCGCATATTACTTTCACCTCCATCGTTTTAGTCACGCTGAGAGATGTATCTTGAGTGTCAATGAAGCGTTTTTGAAGTGTATTGCTCGTGACGTTGACACGAAGGGATCGAACGGTTCTCAGCACTTGTCTCCCCAGTATTTCTTATTGTATCCTTCCGACAAATTGTGTGTCCTGAACTACAAATATACATACGGGATCGGCTGTAGTCCGCGCGTACTAGAGGACCTGAAGCGCTTTCCAGCCTTCACCTCGTGCCTCCTGCAAATGTGTTCCATATCATTGAACATTGAATTCTTCAGCGCAATGCCCCGCACAATGATTCTAGCTCTTCAAGCATCAAGACTACCCATGCCCTGAAACTTCTTGTTCACATGTCGCAGTCATAGTGGCTATTGAGTATTAGATTATTTGTCGGAACACTAATCAAGCTGAAAAAATTAGTGAAGCCTTTGAGATGACGAGTGATGTGACATTGTGGTCCGCTCGTAAATGTCGACGCCTGCAAGAGATCTTCAACGAGGCGAAGAGCTGTAAGAAATACAACCGGGATGAAAACGCCTAGTGTGAGGAGTTTTCGGCTCCCCATCATGGTCTCCATCGGAACAGCCTTTGGTACTGTGACTCTGACACTTTCTTCCCTCCTGCTGAGTCTTGCCAAGAGCTACTTCGGGACGCCATTTTGTACTTTGAGTATGACTTCCCTCTCTTCTTACTACAGGTCGTCCATCACGCCGTGGGTGTTACCAATAGCTACTTCGATGAAGCACTTTGTTCTCTATTCCATCAGCCCGAAATCAAGAGCTGCTTCGACAATATATCTAATTCTCTATTCCACCGGCGCGAAGTCATTCATCAGGAAAATCAGGATTTCGTTGGCAAAGCAATTGACGGCCTCTGCCACTACCACCTCCTCGTCGCCAACAACCCCGCTCAAGAACGACACATTTTCCCAGGTACCCAGCTCCTCACATGTTCCTTTCTGACACATGCCCGCTTCAACGTATGACTCTTGCTACATGCTTTCTAACAGTGAAGCGGTCTAGTACGCTCACTTTGAGATGATTAAGAGTGGCTTGTTTGAGCCAATCCAGTCTCTTAGGCAGCTATCGTTGCACTTCTTAGAATGAGTTGGCAGCAGCTTAAGCCTACCAATACTTAAGTTGCCCAATGTTGAATATTCACGTCCGGCATAAGCTGCATCTCTAGTGATAATTGGACCTAGTCCGGCGTATACTTGCTTTGTTACGGTCTTAGGTATTTTAATAGAGCAGCTAGTCATCAAGTTGAATAATCGTCAATCGCTTTTATGAAGTGGTATCGCAACCAATACAAACACAGCTCCGGACGCAGCGCTCTAGTCTTGTTTTGCCTGCTAAATTAAAACGTCTTTCTTCCGACCGGAGTACAAGCTCGTGTCTTCATGATTACTTCATGATTACTTAATGGCTATTTTTTCTGTCAACAACACGAAGTCCGTGCCTCACTTTTCTGAATTTGCAGAAATTCCAACCACCATTTCCATCACCACTTCCTGTCACACGCGACCGCAAATTCGTGCTTATTGGTTAGATCAACGACCTTGAGCAAGGTTCTTCTTGAAATGTTGTCACTCAACTCTGAGATCGTCTGGTACCGTCGTTTCTTACAGTCTTTTCCATTCTCAACCGCGTTCCGTCATCAAATGAGAGCCATCCAACGCGTACCTCTTCGGAAGCACCTTCGATCCCCACAGCGAGCTCTTTGCCACGTGCAGTATCGCGTGTAAGGTCACCAATTTTTGTTGACAAGGACCGACGAACGAGTTCCCTCTACTTATCATCTCCCTCTGCCGATGGGCTCTCACCACCTGAAGCACAAGAGCTCTGGCAATTGCAGGGAACCTCAGTTGACTTCATACCGTGATTGTTCTATAATGAATCTCGACATGAGCTTCATATGACGACCAATTCTGGCCTTACAAAGCCTCAGTGCTCGACCATCCACATCACCGGTTCACCGCTGGGTGAGCCCCGTCGAGCTTTCAACGGCTACTCTCGAGTTGAAGGTCGCAAATTTGACAACGAGGATCGTGGGGCTGGTAACAGCCCAGGGTGAAGAGGAACAGCAAGGAGAGGGTTGGGCCTCATACCCTGGTTGTTCTACAACGAATCTCGACATGAGCTTCATATGACGACCAATTCTGACCTTACAAAGCCTCAGTGCTCGAACATCCACATCACCGATTCACCGCTGGGTGAGCCTTGTCGAGCCTTCAACGGCAACTCTTGAGTTGAAGGTCGCAAATTTGACAACGACGATCGTGAGGCTGGTAACAGCCGAGGGTAAAGAGGAACACCAAGAGGAGAGAGTTGGGCCTACTTCTTCCAGGAGGGGGCTCGCAGATGTGAAAAGCAGAACAGCTCTTGAAGCACAGAAATACATATACATACCCTCATTTGTCAAAAGCTGCTACATCAATTACAGCTGGCTCGCCAACGCAACATGCAGCATCATCGGCGACAACCAGAACATCCGTACCGCCCGCAACATCACAGCTGTTACAGAAATCACACTATTCGACATGAGGCCAGAACTTCAACACCTATACCGAGCTACAGAAACGACTAAACAAGAAAAAAAGCTCGAGAAGAGGACCACGCTGATTGATGGGCATATGGCATCCTCCTGCCAGAAAGGGCTCGCAGACGCGAAAGGCAGAAGATCTCGTTGGTCGTTTCAACACAACTCATAGCCCTCACTTCAACAAGCACAAATCGTCATGGCTTCATCTTCCACCGATCACGAGCTGCCGCACAAAAGATCCAGCACATACCGCTTATACTCAGAGAAAGAGACTCAGAGATTGTGCACTTCATCAACGACTATATTCTCCGCTCTCATCAAAAGAATGGTGTTTGGTTGAAAAAGGCAGCGAGTTTCGAGAAAGAGTACGAGGCTTACAAGAAGACGTACACCGAGGTCAGCCAGATGGAGAGCCCACCCCTGGAAAAGCTTGACGAGGTACTAAAGATATAAAACCGGCTGGCTGAAAGGAAGGACCAAATCAATCCTGCCTCTGGCGTTGCGAAAGAATGAAACAGCGGTGAAGACTCAATGCTTTGAATACGAATTCCAATCATCATACGCAATAATTCACAGTCACACGACGTTCTACAAACTTTGGCGAAGCGCTAGCCGAATGATTGTACCGTACTCTCTCACGACTCGACTCTATCATCCTTACCGTCTTGTCTGTCGCAGTCGGCTGCACCCAATTAGCGATCGTCCGCTCCAATCAGCGTCTCACTGCCAATTAGAGAGGAAATCGAGAGCATGGAAGTGGACTCACGGGATCCTCTGTGACGCTGTATTCTGTTATCACGTGATTCTCTTCTCCGGACCACCTTCTTGTGTCGTCAATGTACGACTGAGCATCCATTCAAAATGCTAATCAGGGACACGACATCAACTTCGAAGCCGTGCGCGCTACCTGTCGCGAGAGCGGGTCTGTATCAAGGCCTCACCGAAATCTCTGCCAATCAAATCCAGTGGATTGAATCAGAGATTTGATCTACGAACTTGTCGTTGGAGGCCGGACGATACACATTACAAAAAAGGTGGGCGCCTTCAGCCCTTTTAAGCTCACTTATTCCGTAGGACGAGACATGTGGCAAACCAAGACAGGATTAGGGGGAGGATTGCCTGGGATGCGGTCTTCTCAGCGCTCGCATATTTGCACTCACACCAGCTCACAGGGATTGGAAAGAATTGAATAGGACAAATTCAAACTGGCTCATGTCCATGTTCGAAATCACGAGGTAGGGGGTCGCGAGGGATTGTTGGTGAAATTTTGGCTTTGCCTGTGCTTCATTGGGATATTCCAAAAATGACAAAGATGGAAATTCTTGTCACTTCCATTTCGGTGAGTGTGCAAGGCATGGTCCGCCAGAGCCACTCGCCTTGAAAAATCTTTTCAAGTCTCCATCACTTGTCAGCAGGAATACTCGCATTTGAGCAGAGCCCAAGATCCAGCGCTGGAAAACCTCGCCTTGAAAAATCTTTTCAAGTCTCCACCACTTGTCAGCAGGAATACTCGCATTTGAGCAGAGCCCAAGATCCAGCGCTGGAAAATCTCGCCTTGAAAAATCTTTTAAGTCTCCACCACTTGTCAGCAGGAATACTCGCATTTGAGCAGAGCCCAAGATCCTGCGCTGGAAAATCTCGCCTTGAGAAATCTTTTCAAGTCTCCTTCACTTGTCAGCAGGAATCCTCGCCTTTGAGCAGAGCCCAAGATCCAGCGCTGGAACTTCTCGCCTTGAAAAATCTTTTCAAGTCTCCATCACTTGTCAGCAGGAATCCTCGCCTTTGAGCAGAGCCCAATATCCAGCGCTGGAAAATCTAACCTGGTTGAGATGAATGAATTAATTGGGAGACTGTCCAAGTTCCTAGCAGCTGCGGTCTTGGAACGTATAGTATGAGAGACAATTTCCAGTCAGAGGGGCTGCTTATGTAGCTCGTTTGGAACATTGTATCGAGCGGGAGGCACCAACGACTGGAAGTCAAGGTCCAGGTTTCTCTTCAACCATCATTCACGCACGATCTTTCTTCTACAAGTACCGAAATAGCACATGACTGGCTCTGGCTGTGGAGGAAAGTAAGGACACATTTTTGGACACGGTGTAAGGATGGTTGCCCACATCTTGCTCATGGGAGGGCTAGCAGGACTGAACCGACTATTCGATTGGCGAGTGCTGCGCCTCTGTATGAGGGGATCATGGTTATGGGTGTCAGGGAGGAGCTAAGGAGGGTCAGGAAGGAGGAGGCGGGGGCAAGACATGCTAGAGAGGCGGAGGTGGGGGAAGTTGACGTGTACTACACGAGATTAGCGCTGCTTGCTGGCGAGGCTGTTACTGTGAGTGTTGGAATGCGTCATGTGATTCTATTATACAATAGATTGATCTGAGAGCAGATTGCTGTGCTCTGATACCGAACTTAGCCATACATGCCTTCTCTAAGCTCATATCTTACTCTTAGCCCCCGCAGCACCTTGCCCCTTTGGCATTTTGCGATGAGTGCCCAACGCCTCCAAATCCTTTTTCTTGTGATAGTGAGGTGCGGCTTCCGCTAACCACTCAGGCTGAATGGGTAGGTTTCCTCGCATATATTCTCGCGACGTAAGCACTAGCTCGTAGAAGATCATCCATTTCGGGTTGACCTCGAAAAGAGTGCTACTGGGGTGCAAATACGTCGTCATACCGTTCTTCACCGTGCGGTAACTATCGCCTCCACGTTGTAAACGTGCTGCGTTGGGGAAGAAGCCGGCTGTGAGTGACTTCTGAATAGGCACGAGGTCGTTCGCGCCAACGGTAGTAATAGTGACTTCGACTCTGTCGCAGAGCTTTGCAAGCTGATCTCTCACATCGCGAGCACGGGTCAAACTTCTTTGCTGAAGGAAGTTCTCCCGTGCCCAGACATAGCTGAAATCGCTGTCTACCCACTGATTCCAGATGTTGAGTAGAGAAAAGTGATCTCCGCCTTCTTTGATCGTAAAGCGAGCGCGTGCGCTGTCAGCTAAGATCTTCTTGTCTTTGGGTCGGTAGAAGAGCGAACCCGATTCGCCAAGCATGGCGATGATGGAGAGCACTTCTTCGACACAGCCAAATTTGTCGGCTGCGAGTATGGCTCGGGCCAGCATAGGGTCGGTAGGAAATTCTGCCATCTGTCGTCCCAACTTGGTCAAAGCACCTTTGTCATTGAGAGCGCCAAGGGCATAGAGATTCTCAAGAGCGCGGATGAGGGTTTCGGCGGGAGGAGCATCCATGAAGTCGAATTCCATGAGATCATTGATGCCTAAAGACTTTAGTAGTAGCACTACGCTGTTGAGGTTGGTACGTTGAATCTCGGGCATCGTTGAATCGTCAAGCTCATTGTGGAAGGCGAACTTGGTGTAGAGTCGAAAGCATTTTCCAGGGGCTACTCGCCCTGCTCGTCCGCTTCTCTGATTTGCAGAAGCACGCGAGCAAGGCGTAACCACTAGCGATTCCATACCGGTCCGCGCATTGTAAACGTTCTCCTTTACGAAGCCAGGGTCTATCACATAGACGATGCCGTCGATTGTCAGACTTGTTTCAGCAATATTGGTAGCCAGCACCACTTTTCTGGCTTTGGGTGGCGTTGGCTCGAAGATTTTACTCTGCAATTCGGAAGGCAGATTGGCATAGATTGGGCATATGATCATCTCAGGGACCTTGGAGCCCAGCTTTCTTGCTGTCTCCTGCAGATTCAGCTCAGCCGCTTCGATCTCCTCCTGGCCTGTCAGAAAGACCAGGATGTCACCTCTCGGCTGCGTGATATGGATCTGAAAGATGGTAGTTACGGCGGCTGCAAGATAATTTGCTTCCGGCTGAGGGGTATAATGGATGTCGACTGGATACCTTCGCCCTGGTATGTTAAAGATAGGAGCATCGTCAAAGTATTTAGCAAATTTCTGCGCGTCCATGGTCGCCGATGAAATAAGTAGCTTAAGGTCTGGTCTGAATCTTGCTATGTCTTTGACTAGGCCGAAGAGAATATCCGTATGCAACGTCCGTTCATGGGCTTCATCGATCATCAGGGCAGAGTATGCACCCAGGTCTGGTTCGGTCAAGAACTCTCTCAGAAGCATACCATCTGTCATATATTTCAGAATAGTCTTGTCGGACGTGGCGTCTTCGAAACGGATCGAATAGCCCACCTCATTGCCAACTTTGACCCCCATCTCCTCCGCAACACGCGCCGCAACGCTCATGGCAGCCACCCTTCGTGGTTGAGTGCAGCCCACTTTCATACCATCCTTCGTGTAGCCAGCTTCATGCAGGTATTGAGGTATTTGTGTAGTCTTCCCACTGCCCGTCTCGCCAACGATAATAAGGACTTGATATTCTCCAATGGCTTTGAGTAAGTCGTCTCTGAAAGTGTAGATTGGTAGACTCTTCCGTGTATCCTCTATCGAAGAAGCTTTTGCCTCTGCAACTTTCAGCTGCTCTTGCAAAGCCCTTTGCTCTTTGGACAAGGGTTTCCCATCGCTCTCCAGCCGTGTGTCCATAACAAAATTGATCTTCTGAGCATCGTCAAAGACGTAGTCGTACTCTCCCTCGTCCACTCTTTCGCTTTGCAAGATCTGAGCTTTGGCTTTCGCCGTCTGCTCCCGCTCCCATTCCTCTTGCTCCGTGACATATCGCTCCTGGCCGTGCTCGTCTTTGTCAACATAGCGCTTGTAGAGTGCATCCTCTTTCTTCTTTCTGTCAATCTTGCCCTTCTCCGTAATGTAGTCCTCCGGCATCATGTACCCATCCCGGTGGTCGTCGATCTGTAACCTCTGCTCCGCAATCGACAGCACCTCTCTGTTCTTCGCGAACTCATCCTTCTCCCTTCTGGTCAGGTCTGGATTACTCCGTAGCTCTTGCGTCTCTTCGGCGACTTGCTTCCGTAGTAGTGCCAGCCTTTCAGCCTCTCGCTTCTTGAGGTACTCCTGTCTGGACCTTTCCCTCAAGTCTGGCATCGCTGCCTGCCTCGCTGCTGCATCCTCAGCTAAAGCTCGCCGCTTAGCTACCTCTTTGCCCTCTTTTGTAGATGATCGATCCTCGACCAGCTTCTTCGTCTTCTCCGAGTCCTTCAGATTCAGCCGTCTGGCAAAGTCGTCTCTGTCTGCAAGATCTTTCTCCATCTCCCTCTCTTTCCTTGTCTCCTCATCCAGCTCCTCTTCCGGCTTTGGTGGTCGCGCAGCACCATCGTCCAATTTCACACGCTTCGGTGGAGACTGAATGAATTCTTCTTCTGAAACGTACTCCTCATCGCCCCAGCGGTCCTCGAAGTCATCGCTGCCTTTCCGGAAATTTCTCGAAGCAGGCTTCCTGTGTCGATCATGGTGGCTTTCGCGGCGCGGAGGGCTTCTGGAAGGGTTCGGAGATGCCATGTAGCATGTAGAGAAGGATTTGAAAAAGAAAAGTGCTTCGTTTCGCGCAGGTAAAGATGTAACTATCACAATTCCTGGATTTGCTAGGCCGATAGGCTAGCTTGCAGAACGAATGGAATTCTTGGCGATAGAAGAGGCTAAGATCTCGGTTTTTAAAGCAATGTTTTGAGAAGATGACAGTCCTACCCCTGGGACTGCCGACCAGATTTGGCACCCCACCACAACGCTTTGATCACAAAACCCTCCATACGATGAGGTAGGCTCTTGGAGGCGGTAAAAAGCGAAGCCATTTTGCAGTCTACTGCTACGAATGAAGGCCGCGTCCTTTGACACATCACATTCCTGATATCATCTTGTCAAATTCTTTATTTTAGAGATCCTAACACCCAGTACTACGTAAGAGACTGATAGGAGACTATACCGCCATGCAGCCACGGCAGCGTAGGCCGCAGTATTTACAGAATGCTGGTAAAGTTCAAAGCTTTTCGATCTGGCAAACAATCTGATGAGTACCATATAGTAGTCGGCGAGATACCTCCATGTCATATCAGCAGCGCCTACGGCGACCCTTTGGACTACGAGGTTCTCCAGGATATAGCTAGTGCTTTTGCAGCTATGGACAGCGTTTTTGTAGAAGTCATGGCACTTGTCTTGAGCAATGCTTCCAGAGTGGTGCCGTACAATGTTTTGTATTGGTGCAGGTGCTTATTGAGAAGAAAGAGAAGAGAGGCTAGCTAGTCATTCATAAGTCCACAGTCAGAACGCGAAGTGGAATTCAGGAGACCGTGGAAGTGAACTGTGGATACGTCGAGGGAGAAGTGGGAAGAAATTGTACTCTCCACAGTACAAGGAGAAGGTGATCCAAAGATTTCCACATAATTGTGTATCAGGGAAGATGATGAAGCCAAAGAAGATAATCACGGCCATAATAGGGTACTGTGCTTGAGGATAGAAGCGATGGTCGAACAAGATGGATAGCAAGATGCGGATGACGTTCGGTTCAATAACTTAACTATCTATTGCTGCTTTTATCTTAAATCGTTTTGAGAAGTGGACGGTTGAAATCGTATGTACCCAAGCAATCAGTCTGATCATCATCGCTCGCGCAACAGTACCCGTGTCCGGTGTGCCGGCGAGGATACGGCGGCGCTCATCCAGTGCCCAACTGGGGTTGAGGTGAATGTAGATCTTTGTCACCTCGGTGTTTTCATCACCTTGCCATAAATTGATCGCGAGATAAACTACGAAGACACAGTCACCCAGAAATGCATGAGCTCTAGATACCCCGTGCCAAAACCTACAAGTTGAATCGGTTCGTTGAGAAATTGTTGACATCTACTCGAGTTACGATGCTGACTACGTGTTTTGAACGCCGAGGTAGGCTGCCCATTGGGCCGGTCTTCACCATTCGCCTAATACGGAGTACACGGGGCGGGCGTCAATCGAAGGCGAGAACCCTAGACCTATATAACATTGACGTTTTGTAACTCCAAGTTTTGGGAGACACAGTATCAGAAGTAGCATGATAAGGCGAACACATGTCATTTTATTCACTATGCTGGGCCTTGAAGCCGTGACCATCCTGTAGCTAGACCTGCGAACACTGACAGCATATCTCATGAATGTCCCGTCAAGTATTGTTTGCATTGTATGCCAATTATTGCTTCGACGTATCGGAAACACCCCTCTGGATCTCCCCCTACTCCTTCTCCTCTTCCTCTCCAGTCAATGCATTCCTCTTCGCCACAATACGCTCCTGTCTCCTCTCACGGGCTGCCTTGGTCTTGTCGCGCTTGGCTTGCATCTCCTCCTTCAGGATACGCTCACGTTGCTTCTCGGCCTTGGCCTTGTGGATCTGTAACAATGAACGTTAGCTGGAGGCACTAAACGCGCGAGAACGAGATGACTTACGTGCTCGACTAATGCACGCTTGTGCTTGAATGTGTTACCCTTGCTCAGGTGGTAGAGCTCGTGATAGAGGTGTTTGTCGATCTTGCCTGAGGCGCGGTACTTGACTAAAAGGCGGCGGAGGACTCGGAGACGTCGCATCCACATCACTTGACTATACTCCGAAATCCATGCGTTAGCCAGCTGAACCAATCGACCGTCTTTCAATCCTTGTAGCCTCTCTTCCCTATTTGAAGCTTCTTGCAGTGTAGCAGAGAAATCGTACCTAGGCATCCTAGCATCAGCCGTACCCTTCCTCTTTCCGAAACCCCTATGTCTCCCAATCCGCCTCGCAGCCGTCAATTCCCTAGCACGAGCGCGCGAGTGCATGGTGACCTGCTTGCGGATGATGAGGCCATCAGAGACGAGCTTGCGGATGGTTTGGCGGGAGTTGGCGTTGGAGATTTCGCTGGTCTCATTGGGATCGAGCCAGATCTTGCGCTTTCCGCAGCCGACGACGGAGGCCGCGAGGCGCTTTTGAGTACGTAGGTTGACCCTGTGAAAAAGATTGGGTCAGCTGGAGTCGAGGGGTATTGAAGAGGAAGGGCAAGCGCCCTGTGTGGGCGGCGCCACAGCTGCGAGAGCGAAGTTCTCTCAGCAGGCTATGATCCGAACTCTCAAGAGCATGAATATTTGGTATGTACTCACATCTTGGATGACTGGTGGTTGTCGTTGACAGATCTCGACTATGTAAGTTAGAAGGTGTGGTGTCGTCAACGCACGAAGCTAAGGTGGGCTTGGCGCGGAAGTTAAGCGAGATCGTTTCTCGTATACGCTAGTGCACATGCACTAGGCTTTCCTTAGGGTCAGTATAAGAAGGATTTGGATTGGTTCCTTAAGGGTGCACAGATTAATTATGAGTGGTATGTCCCCAGCGATCGCAGTGTCTTGAAGATACATCACGCGATCTGCCGTGCACTTATTTCTCCATGAGGCAGACTAGAATCTTAAATGATGGCACCTGCTGTGTTAAGGTGATTACCAGCAAACGCAAAGTGCGGTCGACATTAGCACCACAGAGGACATTCTGGACTACTCTTAGTCGTCATTAAACCCTTGATCACGACGCATTCTAAGCTTGTAAAATTACATTGTTCGCTCTTGTGAACAGGTTTCTTGTGATACTGAGACGCTCTCAATTTGCCTGCTTAACGATGCATGCTCGCTGAAGCAAGCATACGCTCAGACACTCCTAGAACGACTAAGGCTGACACTATTTACCCATGCATCCACTTCTACTGTCATATGTTACTTTTGCACGCCTCGCTATGCCATGGATTTCTGTAAATCATAAGCAAATCATGCCATGGACACTGATATATGCAGTCATCTCTTCATTTATCCGTGAAAACGTCACCAAAGTCAACCTTTCCAACACTCCAGATCTCCCTCTCATCTTCCCGTTCATCATCAGAAAGACCAAGCCCACCCTGACCACCTTCGGCTGCTTTTCTTTCCCTAGCTTGCGCACCTAGCTTGACCGTAACGCGTTCAAAGTACATTTGCATACCCCTTTTGTCGTTAGTATCCATGCTCGATCCAAACTCGGCAATGTACTTGTCGAAGACCTCGCGTTCATTCTCGACGACGGAGAAGATGGCCAAGAAAGCGGCCTCTGCCGCTAGCTTGACTGGTATGACTGTAGCCTTGACGCCTTTGTAGACAGGTAGAGCGAGAGTAGAAAGGTTGGCGTCCATGAGGTCAATGTCGGTACGGCTCACGGTCCGAATTACTACAAGAGCGAGACGGCGGGTATCGACTGAGCCACTTACGGTGGCTGCAGCTAGAGCCTCGATGATGGCTTTCGAAGCTTCGGAGTTGGACGATCTCTCTGACGCGAGGAGGTATTTGCCCGCCGCGAGAACGCAATTGTCGGATATGAAGCTCTGTTGTATGATCAGCAGGTATATACGAGGCGCTGTGCGGCTTTCTTACATTCTTGTCGCGTATCCCTTGACAGATTATGGTGGGCGTCTGTTGGGCGTAATTGTTGATCAAAGTAGCCGGCGACTCAAGCAGTACGGAGTTTAGGCTCAGACTCGAGGCGTTGCTCATGTGTGATGTAAGCACGCGCGTTCTAAATTCTGGTCAGCCCTGCACTCATTACTGGTGAGATGTAGACATCACATACTTGATCAGACTTGAAGCATCGTAGGTAGCAGGTAGACTTTTGATCAAGGCTCCAAGAAGCCGTGCATGGGTGATTGCCATGGATTCTATCCCAACGTTAGCTCTATAAATCGTCAGGGGTGGGCGCTCACTCTTACCATCAGCATTGCTCATGTCGCTGTCAATGAGCCCAAGTATCGAGTTGCGTGACACTTCGCTCATGTTCGTACCAGCTTTGCTGACGACCTCATACAAAGCCTTCAACATCGCATTCTGGACTCCAGGATCCGGAGTCTTTGACCCAGTCACCAGCTCTGCAATCAATGGATCTATCCGAGGCGTCAATGTGATGAGCGTGCCCAAAGCTTTTGCTGCTCTAGAGCGCAAAACCTCGCTAGTCGTATCTGCGAGAGACTTGGCAAACGTTCGCTGGAGCTGTGGCAAGAATGGTTTCAAGAACATCGGTACCTTTTCAAGCAGGTTGTTCAGTGTCAACAAGATGGCTGACTTCACGTCGGTAGATCTCTCGGATACGACTCTTATCAAGGGACCTGTTATTTGCGTGATGAATGGTTTCAGTGAATCTGCATTGGTACGGTCGATGATATCGGAGATTGCGAGCGCTGCGTTGGTACGCTGGTCGGCCGTTCCGTTCATTAAGCCTTGCAAAAAAATAGGTAAGATGGCATTAAGGCCCTTAGATAACAAGAAACCTGGCAGATTGGCACCAGGTACTCCAACTTGCTGCAGAATTTGCCGCGTGGAGAGCACCAATGCCTCCATTTCTTCTTTCTTTAATTGCTTTGTCAGCTCTGACAAGGCTAGCCAAGCCGACTTGAGAACATCTGAGTCAGAATCGTCAAACGAGATGAGGCATATGCGAATAAGGTCTTGATGGTAGCGAGCAAAATCAACATCGGTCTTTGCAAAGAAGTTGCTCAAGCGGACATTGGCAGCCGCTCGCTTACGATGATCGTTATGCTTCATTAGGCCCAGCATGACGCTCATGGCGGTGTTAAGACCATCAAACTCGTCAACCGAAAGCATGATAGCATCAAACGAGTCCTCTAATTCAGACCGCAAAGCATCGTCTTTGCAGACAATGATATTGTCCATCAGAGCATTGAGAATTGCAGGTAACCTTCTCGTCATAGCAGGCCCTGCGACCTCGGACAAAGAAGCAATTGCCTTTGCGTTGAACGGAGTAATTGGATATACCAACAGCGTCGGGACAAGGTTTGGCAGGATGATGTTCGATCGCGTGTTGTCCGTGAGAAGAGTCAAGAGGGCGGATAACGCAGTGTCAGCTTCGTCTTCTTGCCGGAGCAAGTTCAGCAGATACGGTAGCACTTGGTCGACAGCCTTTTTGCCAAGGATGTTTTGTAACGAGTCGAAAGCTTCTGCCGCCGTTTCTCGCACTTCATCATCGGCGTCGACGAGTGCAATTCGTACTACAGAGATAAGAGTCTTCTCATAATCTTCGAGTGCTTCAGGTGAAGCAGATGAGATGATCTCTCTTATTGCGATGCATATGCCTTGCTTATTGTCCTTGTCGGTAGATGACAGAAGACCCTCCTCCAGCGTTGGCAAAAGGCTTGCCAAAACCCCTTCTCCAGCCTTCCTGATGAGCTCACCCAATGCAGCCCCTGCAATGGCCCTTTGCTCCATGTTTGAGCTGGCAAGGCGTTGAATGAGTAGTTGGGTGAGTGTGGGTACGAGCTCCTTCAGAGTTCTAGGCGTAGCAACGAGCGCCTTCCAGACATTGGTGGCAGCATTCTTGACCAGGCCTGAGGTATCGCATCTACAGATGTACAAAGACGACAAGATTTTATTCCGCTTGTCTTCTCCGAGAACCTCAAGCAGAGACTGCCCAGCCTCGTTGGCGCCTTCAACATCCTCGTCTTGTTCTGTTTTGCTGCTTATTCCAGTCAGGTTGAAGAGCAGGTCGCCGACCAGCTCGACAGAGCTCAGTCTGATACGGTAGCTATCATCTGCTAGCCCTCGATCCAGCTCAGGAAGCAAGAGGTCTATAGCTTTAGTGGAAAAGTTCTTGACTAGCAACCTACCAGCTCTCAATGAGGTCTCTCGGATAGACTCGACCTCGTCTGCTAATCCAGATAAGATCGGTGGTATTATCTTACTGAGATACGATGCAAAGCTGTTGCCAAAGCAGGCAGGCAAGTATATGAACAAAGACATGAAACCTTCTCGGACTGTCGCTTTCGAGCTGGCAACGTTTTGGAGAATCGTGGGCAGGGTCTCTTCCAGTCGCCCAGTCCCCAATCCAGCAAGAACTTCGCTAAGTGCTTGTGCAGAACCCAGTCTGTCGCCTGCACCTGTGTCTGACTTCAGCGTTGACATGAGACTTGGTATGAGATCTGGTAGCGCATCTTCACCCAGTTTCTCGACTAACGAGCCTAATGCTTTGGAGGCAGTAGCTCGAGTAGCTGGGACAGGGTCAACGATTGCAAGTTTCAAGCCGGTGACCAGGATAGGCAGGTGTGGTGTGACATCTTTTCTTTCCGTGAGGTGGGCCAAGCTCCCTATGATCTGCGCTGACTTTCGTTTACTAGCTGACCGTTCACCTAGAGCTCTTTCAAGTATGCGGACAATGAGTGCGAGCGACGGCGAATCGAGGTAGTGAACGAAGGAAACCTTGATCAACGCGTCGAGTGCTTCATCGGTGTGCTTGGTAGGATCACTCAAAGCCTTCAGCAGAATGTTGACGAGCCCCTTCACTTCTGGGTTGCTGATGACCTCGCCAAATCGCTGCAGACTTCGATTTGCTGACGCTCGGACTTCTTTGTGACTGTCATTAAGAACACCTGTGAGAGGTGGAATGATGTCGGGAAGGCTAAGAGCTAATTGTTGCGGGTCAAGGTACGCCATCGCGCCCAGAAGGTCGCATGCGCCTTTCTTGCTCCTCCACTGTGACTCATCGAGTCCTTCAAGCAAGGTAGGTAGGATGATTTTGACGCCGTATGAGCTAAGGCTCGCAAAGCAGGTTTTCGCTGTATCCAAACATGCTTCACGTACATCCGCAGTCGTATCCCCGAAACTTCCCAACAGCTGCGGAACGATCTGGATGACGTATGGCTCGAATGAACGTCCGAGTAGAAGCGCTAGAAGTTCGTACGCGAAAAGAGCCCCTTGTCGTCGAATCTGGTCTTTCTTGTTCTCGATAGCAGATTTCAGTGAAGACATTATGCGATACTCTCGCAGAGCAGAAACGCCTTTACCTTTTACAAGACCTGCCAGACCGTAAGCTGCACCTCTCCGGGCGGCGTATTTCTTAGACTGCAATAGCTTGTCTAGGACAGTCTGGACATATTCCGAGGTTTTCTGTCCAGATGTTTGAATCAATGGAGGAAGACATCCGGCGACAGCATATTGTACGGTCTCTGAAGGTGTGTCGAGGGTCAACAGAAGGCGTTGTACCACTTTCGGCACTCGCTCATCCCCCCCCAAGAGATGGCTGGCAAGAGCACCATAGAGGACCACGACCGCTTCACTTACGAGGTCTGAGGCAGTCGACTTCGTATCTGATTCATCTAGAGCTGCCTCGAACATTTGCATCAGTTCTTCCAGCTTCGAAGCCCCATGAAGTCCGATGATAGTTGTAGCACTATCGATCATCTCATCCCGGACTGTAGAGTTCCGATCGCCAACAGCGCTGTCCTGGATCAGAAAATTCATGAATTCTACGAGTTTTGATGTATCGAAGATGGAGGCCATCGCCTTAAAAGCCAAAGCAATGCCACTGCGGTTCTTCCACGGATCGGAAAGGTCCATCTTCTTTGGCATGCCAAAAGCATCTCGCTCAGGAACCCTTGGCTTCGCCAGTTTTCGGTACTTGTCTTCTAGCTGGCCCACGATCTGATCAAAGACCTCGTGATTTTGACCTATCGAGTCCGCCACAGCCCGTGATGCTGCACGTCGAAGCTGCCGGTCCTTACTCGCGAGGTAAGGCACCATTTTGATGGTTTGTGCAGGCTCTATCCCGAGGGCATTCTCCCGCCAAATGGCCCGTCCCAAATCCACATTCTCTTCCACGTCATCGTGACAGGCAAGCCAAATTTCTTCGTAGAAGTCGGCATCAGTCAGATCGATGTCCTCTCTGATAGCTTGAAGCACTGCTGTTCTAACCGACGTCTGGGGTACAATTGTGCCTTTCATCAGTATGGTTATCTCTTCTCTAGATGCGTTCTCCCCAATGGCTCTGCAAATATCAGACAGGCAGTCTTTGATGAGTTTGTAATGTTGAGAAAAGCGCTGCATCGATTGTATCAAAAGTGCGAATACTTCATCGCGTGGTAAGCTCTTGTCCGAAAACGTGTCAGTATGATACGACAGGATTTCCAATGCCAGAGTTACTTGCTCATCGGCCTCATCTAGCTCTGGCTGTGCGATACCACCTTGACTGAGGACCGAAAAGATGAGAGGGAGTATGTATATCAATGACACGCTATCGAAAGGGCGTTGCTCGCTAGCAGATCGAAGGCGATATAGTAACCTTGTAACGAGGTCTCCCAAAGGCTCCTCCAAGAGCTCAGTCGGAAGAGTGGATGAGCCAAGAGCACGAAGCGTAGCAACTCCAATAAATTCTCTCGACGAACCTAGCCTCGAGGACACGAACCTGGAGCAAGCTAGGAAAGCTTCGTCGGCGGTGTGGCCAATTAGATGCCCAGCGCCAGCAGCTATTACGTTTGTCAAAGCCTTCAGGGATGGGCCTAACCATAAACCCGCATCCGTTGGTGGTCCAACGGCCAACGCCTGGATCAACCCTATACCATGTCCAACAGTCTTCTCCAGCGCATGCACCTCTTCTCTTATAGTAGCTTCTTTTGCCAATTGGGCGTTAACCTTCGCCTTCTCGTCCATCGTAAGCTTTTTTTCTTGACCTTTCTTCTGCGCTATTTGGCTTCTGATCTCCTCCTCCCACTTCACTACATCGTAATCTTTGGAATTCTTATCGATGCTGTATGCTTGGCCTTTGGTGCTGAGCACATCCACAAAGGCAGTGCCTTTGGGGGTCCTCGCAATTGCAATTTCTGTTGGCCCACACATTGCCACCTTGTCGGCAGGTAGATTGTCCCTTACTCGCTCAATTAGAAGAGGGATTATTGCATCCGGAGCTACAAACGCAAGCTCGGCTGCGGTATTGTACACTGCCAGATCGACTGTGGTGAAAGTGGAGTTGACGCTGTGAGAAGTCAGGCGACTCTCAAGCTTGCTGAGACATTGTTCGGTGTGGGCCTTCACGACTTGTCCCGGATCCTGACCAACTCTCAAACATATTTCGATCCAATGGACCCTTGGCAGTATCTCAGGGCGACAAAGTACAAGCATATTGACGAGCTGGACCTGTAGTATTTTGGAGTCTTGTTCATTCAATGGCGGGCAGATAGATCGAACAACGAGGTATAGTCTTGAGGTGCCAGTCTTCGCTGCCAGAGCCGGTGCATCTTTCTCCATCATCTCTAATGATCGCTGCCACCGCCATAGCCCGCTTGTAATTATACCTGAGGTGACTAACTTTTGTCTAAGGTAGATATTGGTCAGCGCAGACGTTGCCTCCTGCCGTACAATAATTGGAACGCCAGCTGCTGTGATCATGTAGATAAAAGCTTGAGCCCAAGCATCCGATATTGGCGAAGGAGATGGAATAGCAGTCTTCCAGGCCTCATCGCAACAAGCACTCAAAGCGCGGACCACCCACATGAGATCATCCGGGTTTAGCTTTGTATACACTCGATGGTTGAACAGCGACGACAGCGTTCTCTCGGGAATTTTGACCTTACGAAACGTGGTTTTGACTTCTTCACGACTGACACGGTTAACCATCTCCTGGCATATAGCTGTGATGGCGAAGGCAGCTGCAGCCAATGGCCCAGCAGTCAGAGGGCTTTGGATTACCTCGTCATAGACCTGCAACACTTCTGATGCTGTCGTCTCCAAGAATTCAGTAATCGCACCTGTGCTTTGAGTACACATCTCCGAGTTTGAAGGACTATGAACGAAGCCATTCGTTTGTATAGGCCCTGCAGACTGTTTATTGTTCTTGCGCGGCTTAGTCTGTGCGTGGCGATCATCGTTTTCATACTTTGGTTGATTTCCGCTGATTTGCCAGATGAGGTCTCCGACGCCCAAAGCCCATATCCTTCTCGCCCCTGGCTTCTTGTCTTTCAGACCTTTGACGAAGGCGTCTGCCAGCGCTCTTGTTGTTGTTGGCTGTGGATATGAGCTGATCGCGATCTTGGAGAATTGGGCCGTCAGAGCATAAACCTCCAATTCCAAGGCAACTTCGTTGGGTTCCTTGCTAGCGGTGTGACCTAGAGCAAGCGTCACTGCTTGAGACTTAGAAGCTAAATTCGGCAAAAATGCGAGCATGCTTGCATAGGTAGAGCGTTGATCGACAGCAGTGGCCTTGGACAATAATGCTGAGATCTCCTCTGCAACGTTTTCAAGGTATTCATCCTCCCGAGACCTCCGCACAATGGCTGAAAAAGCCGAAAGTGCTGCGTTACGAACCTCGATGCTCTTAGAGTTAGCACTCGTTAGCAGCGGCTTTAGCAGATTCTCAGCCAGGAATTTTGCCAGATCTATACTCTCCGGCAGCGACTCGACCATAGGCGGGAGGAGGCTCATTGCTACTTCAGGCGTTCTTAGAAGAGCCTTTTCGAAGGCTGGTATAATTTCCTTGCCTAAGTCGGCAACCGTAGCAAAGTTGGAGAAGAAGTCATTCAAGGCATGCGCGATGTGTTTGGGTATAGATTGGCGGCTTCCAAGAATCTCTCGATTGTAGAAAGCATAGTACTGTTGGCTATGTTCCACAAGAACGTTCTTATCTTTGCGGGCACAAACCCCAGCAATAACACCTAGCAGTGTCGCTGTTCGGTTTCCAAGAGGCTGGTCTTTAACAGTCAGCTGAGAAACGAGCACGCGGATTGTAGCATCTCCATAGACTTGACGTATGGCGCGTCTCGTAACCACAAGAGCAGACTGCTTGGCCGATTGCTTGCCAGATGAAGCACAGACATCAAGAACCCTGGAAATAGCCAAAGCCAGCTGCGGACCGTATTGTTCCCATGCTCGTGGTAGGAATATAGATCCCAATTCGACTAACACGAAGGCGCTGGAGGGGGCGAGACCTTGCTTCGAAGCCTCGGTACAAAAGGTCTTCACAGTTTTGGGGACAGCGGTCGCATATTGGGGGTTTTTGAGGATTGCTTGAAAGCATGTTTGCACGGCTCGGCGTGAGCTGCGGTCGTTGTAGTAAGGATAGGTTCCATATAGGAGGTCGACGACCTGAGACAAGGAACACTGAGGCAGCTCTACACACTTTAGCTTCGGTACCCTCCCTATCTCGCTGCTCATACCTGACTCTTCAATCTGTTGACGGAGAGATGCTAGCGATGCTTCGCGCTGCTTTGTGGAGCTCGAAGCCAAAGCTTCTTTGACCCTCTCAAGGTCAATACCACTCTCATCTTGTGTACCATCTTCCATGACTGTCTCGAAGCATCTTCTATGTCTGCCTTGCAACCGCAAGATGTTCCATTTTCCACTGGCCAAAAATTGCACGCAGAATTATACACAAAGCTCATAGGGCTGAGCGGCCTTGGCACATCAATTCTTCTCGCAACAGTTGTACCAAAAAATGTTGGAGTTTTGTAAAATCTACATGTCAAACGTTTGGTAAGGCTTTGTAGAGTATTGTAAGCTTATTCCATGGCTCCGAATAAGAAGAAGAAAAAGCCCGCGAGCAACCCAGCCCGCGGTTTCGCCACAACTTCCACCGCTTCAAAGCCGAAGAGTCAGGAGATCTATGATGTCGATCAAGACAACACGTTAGGTGCACCTGGTCAACCTATCGATACGTTGCTTGAAGATGGCGGAGTTCGTCTCGACGGACCGCTTGCAAAGGAGCCGGAAAACGATTTGCAAGACCTGACACCAGAAGAGCTTGAGTTGCAGCTTGAGGACTCCAGTCTTCAGATTCTCGTTGAATCTTACGGCGAGAAGTCGAAGAAGGATGTTTCTCGGCAATTGGCTAGACTTCAAACGGAGCGGCGTCTGCTGCGCTCGCAAGCAGAGTATCTCAACACTCGCCAATGGCTGCCCACGGAAATCATGCAGCTCATTACAGATCTTCTCGATGTGCAGACGAATAATAGCCAAGGTCCTAGTAACGAGCACGATACTACCAAGCCTATATTTGACATGTTCGAAGATGATTTACTCGTCAAACTCTGGATTCTGAAGCGTCTGCTTCCACAGCTGGGGTTTTCTGCAGACTTAGCTGATTTGGCGTTACGCAACTTGCTCAAGAAGCAGAGAGATTCTGAATCACAGATTACGCCCGCAAGTAAGGATTCGATCTGGGGGCTCGACGAATGCCTGAATTGGTTGGCTTTTGTAGCTACGCCGGAAGACTTGCCAGGCTTCGAGTCTCGGGATGAGTCAAAGCTTGGTTTCAGCGATCTTAGACGCTCCGAAGGGTTTGTGCAAGCAGGTGAGCAGAATAGTGTTCTATATGCCAATTGAATCTGTCAGAACCAATCTCGGAAGCTGACAGAGAACAGATACACCAGCGAGCACGACCCCAATGCCTGACTCGGGAACTTCCACACCCCTCAGTAGAGCGACTCCTGGTCCGCAGTCTTCGCTGGACGAAGCCAGCTCTGTATCCTCTCAGAGTGAATCAGACAATGACTTCGAGCCGGAGCAGCAAGTGGCTAAGTATCTAGCCCTGAAATCGCGATTGTACGAAATCAATCCTGAGCTTGCCGAACTCAACCCCAGAAAGCAGAAGCGTAATGCAGCCAAAACCTGCACCATGAAAGTTGACCAGGGTCACGATACTGACCGACGAATTGGACGGCTTACGGCCAAACTCAATAAAATCAAGTCAGATATTCTCTTTGATGAGGATGAAGCTAATCAAAAGTGGGCGGACATCCATTTCGACTTAGCGAAGGAAACGGCCGAGCGCAGGAGACTTGACATACGCAACGAGGCGGAGCAAGTAAAGCCCACAGCTTCATCGTCAGGCCAATCGAACGAGGTCAACGCCGCGGAGCAGAACGAAGACAGCGGTCAAATGCTCGGCGAGCTATTCTTCGGCCTTCCTGATACTACGACTGATCTAGCTACTCCTGTGAGTAACATGAACACGACTGATACGGGAGGCACTACTGTAGAGATTAGGGAGTTTGAGAAGTGGACAGGCATGAGTCCACGTAGGGTCTTCGAAGAGGCCTGCAGAGCACGGTGGGCATAATCGGAGGTTTTATTTTCGGAATCTTTGCTGACTTCTAATTGAGAGATTCGTCTTGTCGGGTCATTTACAAGGTGACATCCTCATCGACATTCTCAAAGCGACATTCCCTTGAATTGTGCTGGTCTCGCAATCAAGGCTTGGCACCTTCGACGCCCCCTAATGCCTTTGCATATGAATACGATTCTCGACGTTTCAAGATCTCAATGATGTCCATCGCCTGCTCAGACGCTACGCAGTCAGAGGCATATATCTCCACAGTTGCATTGTTCCTCATATTTGCTTTCTCGCCTAAAGAAGAGAAAGCTCATCTACGCCTACCCGCAACCTGGCGAGACTTGTGGACGGAGCTTACAAGGACTAAAAAGGAAGAGATTGATACCGAGGATAAGAACGTTCTGCGTGAGCTACGCAGCATGATAGAAGAAAATCGGAAGGATCTCGGTGATACTGTCCGTAACGGTAGCGGCTCGATCTCGCTCGATGATGGCATTTTGGAGAGATCCGTGCCATCTTACAAAGCGCTTGAGCCCGAGAGACTTCCTACTACCCTCCTGCCCAATGAGATGAAACAGACATGGACAGCGAAAGCCTCAACAGTATCATATCAGAACATGCTCAAATTCCGCGTGAACCTTCCGATATGGGAGTTCAAGGACGAGCTCCTTCACGCCATTGAGGAGCATCAGATTATCATCGTATGTGGAGAAACGGGCTGCGGGAAGAGCACACAGGTGCCATCATACATCATGGAACACGAGCTTTCAGGCGGACGCCCTTGCAAGGTGTACTGCACAGAGCCACGAAGGATCTCAGCGATTTCCCTTGCACGGCGCGTGAGCGAAGAGTTGGGAGAAAGAAAGGGCGATGTTGGAACTTTTCGATCTCTGGTTGGATATGCCATCCGACTCGAAAGCCAAGTCACGGCCCAGACGAGGCTCGTGTACGCCACTACTGGAATCGTTATGCGTATGTTGGAGCGGTCAGACGACCTTGGCGACATTACGCACTTGGTACTCGACGAAATACATGAGAGAAGTATTGACAGCGACTTTCTCCTCATAGTGCTTCGGAAACTCCTGTTGCGACGACCAGACCTAAAGGTCATCCTTATGTCAGCTACAGTAGACGCACAGAGGTTTTCCAGGTACTTGGATCAAGCTCCGATTTTCAACATCCCTGGCCGAACCTTCCCAGTCGAGACTAAATACCTAGAAGATGCAATTGAAACGACGCGGTTCAACGCCAAAACAGCATCAAGCGGGGCTTTTGATGATGACGAAGACGTTGCGAGAGATGCTTCTAGCAAGACTTCATTGTCAGCAGACAATCTAAGATACTATACTCCAGAAACTTGCAACACTCTGCTTCAACTTGACGAGTATCGCATTAGCTATGATCTCATCGTCCGACTTTTGGAAGCCATCGCTGTTCATGAAGAGTACGCCGGCTACAGTAATGCAATCTTGGTTTTTCTTCCGGGGATCGCGGAAATCAAAAGACTGAATGATATGCTAGCTGGTCATCGTACGTTTATGCATGGATGGTACATCTACCCTCTACATTCTACCATCGCCACTGAAGAACAGGAGCGCGCTTTTCTCGTACCTCCTCCAGGTTGCCGAAAGATCGTCCTAGTAAGTCACTTTTCGGAGTCTTTCTTCCCTATGCTTTATCCTTCCTGGAGCCTCAAGATATGTTTTTGGAGAGGAATCGTGGGTTCTTGCCCTAAGATTACTCCTAGGACACGTCTCGTAACTCAATCCTTCGCCTTGGACGGAGCAAAAGCTGATTCCGAAATGTGCTAGGCTACGAACATCGCGGAGACAGGTATTACTATTCCCGATGTGACGTGCGTCATAGATACGGGCAAGCATAAAGAGATGAGATTCGACGAACGGCGGCAATTGTCCAGATTAATTGAGTCTTTCATCTCTCGTGCGAATGCGAAACAGCGTCGAGGAAGAGCAGGCCGGGTTCAGAAAGGGCTGTGCTTCCACCTCTTCACAAGAGAACGCCACGACAAGATCATGCCGGAGGAGCAGACACCAGAAATGCTACGACTCTCCCTGCAAGACCTTGTATTGCGGGTCAAGATCTGCAAGCTTGGCGGTATTGAGCAGACGCTGTCCGAAGCTCTCGATCCTCCATCAACAAAGAACATCCGTCGCGCAATCGATTCGCTGATCGATGTCAAAGCTTTGACCACTGCTGAAGATTTGACGCCATTAGGACGGCAACTTGCGAGGTTGCCGCTTGATGTTTTCTTGGGGAAGCTCATTCTACTTGGTACTATCTTCGGTTGTTTGGATGCAATGCTCACAATCGCTGCCATCCTCTCGTCGAAGTCCCCATTCTCAGCGCCGATGGGCATGAGATCGCAGGCTGACGTAGCTCGCCTAGCATTTAGAAAAGGGGATTCTGACCTGCTCACAGTCTACAATGCCTATTGTGCGTGGCGGCGCATTTGCACGTCAACGGGCATGTCCGAATACCAATTCTGTCACAAGAACTTTATGAGTCAGCAAACGCTGTCAAATATTGAAGATCTTAAGGCCCAACTCACTACGGCGCTCGTTGATGCTGGCTTCATGAAGCTTGATGACTCTGAGAAAGCATCCCTCAACAGAGTGCGCTTCTACTCCAGGAAGCGAAACTTTGTTGAGGTACCTAACCGGCACAACATGAATAATGGTAGTGATTTGGTGCTCAATTCTGTCATTTCTTGGAGTTTCTACCCAAAGCTGCTCCGCCGCCAGGGCAACGGCTGGAGGAGCATTGCCAACAACCAGGCCGTGAGCTTACATCCAACGTCTGTCAACAAAGACACGGACCGTCCTCCACAATGGTTGTCCTTCTATCACATCATGCAATCGAGCAACAAGTTCTACAACGCCCATGAGACAAGCCCAGTCGAGCAGTTTGCCCTTGCCCTGGTATGTGGTGAGACTGAATTCAAGATTTATGCGGGAGTCATGGTCGTTGATGGAAATCGCATCCGCTTTGCTTTTGACGACTGGAAGACTATGATTGCTGTCAAGTCCCTGCGCACCCAGATCCGAAGCATAATGGCCCAGTCATTTCGCAATCCTGGGCGTGGCCTCACTTCACATCAGCAGAGTTGGCTTGACATTTGGCAAAAGATCTTCGAACATGCGACCAACAAGAGTCAAAGCACAAACGCACAGCGATAGGTTCGAAGATGCCCAGGACTTTTTCCGGTGACTCAGACTGTGCTTCACGCATTGACGGCTCCTTGCCTTTGCCACCACAGATTCGGAGCGTGAAGACCCCGAGGGGGATCAATGACATTTACATCCTTGCCTCTATATTGAATGTATAAATGTTCACCACCTCAGCGTTCATTCAGCAGTCTTGTCTGAGAAAGATACGTTCATAGCCTAGCGAATCACAATTATGGCCACAAAGACATTACCTCCGCTGAGCATCCTTGAATCCGCCCGCGCCTTACCGACAGTCCTACATCCTCGTGACACAAGTACCTGGGCAGGCAAATTTGTCGAACGACTTCTCTCCCTCCTCCCAATATCATCACTACTTTCTTTACGCCAAGTCTCCCATGCGACAAAAGCCATGGTGGACTCCCGCCAGCCTCCTGTGGTCTCGAGCCCATACATGACCTTCCCACTCAACCAGCTATCTCCCTCCCACCTGTCGAAACTGCACTGCACAGCACCATACGATGACGTCCTAAGCGTCTACTTCTCAGAAGCACCAGCCACTATACCATCAGCCTCTCACGTCCCCCTCCCGCCATACCCATCACTAATTCACCTCCGCGTCAACTGCCCCTCCGAAGATCCCTTCTACCCTCTCCTCAATTTCCGCCTCGCCCTCCAAGCCGCCGACATCCCTATACTGACACACCTCACTCTCTTCAACGTCTCCCTTGACAGCATCCTCGCCCTACGCTGGGGTAGCCTCACCTCCTTCGGCGAATCCGACTGGCACAGTGGGAGAGTATGGCGCGGCATCAAGCACCTAGACATAACGCTCCTACCACCCCGCCTAGATGGCTCTCCTCGCTCGCACGAAGTCTCCACGAATGAAAAAGAGAGGCGCAGGGAAGAACAGCAAGAATGGCGTACAGGAATCAAAATACTACACGACTGGCTCAACAGCTTCGCCTCCACAGGGGCCTCTACCGCAAGCGGATTAGCAACACTAAAGTTCGAATGGAAAAATTACGTGGGCCCAAACCCGCTACTACTCGATCTTGGAGCCGAAGGAGCTACAGAGAACCCTTGTACTAGCGCCCCTGCTATCATGTGGAACAGGTTAAAAGAGGTATGGCTACGAGGCGTCCAGATTACTCAAAAGGACATTCAAAACATCAAACAAAGAGCTCCAAAGCTCAAGGTGCTGATGGTGCAACCAGAGCTACTCAAGAACGAGACTCTAGGCTGGCCCAAGGAAATAGATGGCTACAAGTGGTGGTCCGTGTATTTGGGGAAGCAAGAGTCTTCTGCACACAGAGATGATGATGGTGTGGTACTCAGTGATGTGGATGAAGGAGCTGAGGGTGCGCCTGAGAGCTCCCGGAGAGGGGAAGAGGCAGGGGAGGCTGGAGTGCCGTTGAGCAAACAGGTGTCGGCGTCGAGTATGGATGTTACGATCATGTTGGGGCTGCCGTTTCATGGCATGATGTGAGTAGGAGATGTCTCATAGTGCTCAGCGAGCAATGCAATGTCGATCAAGAGAGCAGCCCCAAAGAATCTACAATGCATTCAATGTCGAAAGACCTGTGATTCGGATGCGCTTTATTGACTGCAGGCTAAAACGATACTTCTATCTAATGTACATGTAGTGGAGTGACGCATTGAATAGCCATTCCTGGCCAACCATGTTGTGGAGGAAACGCTAAAGTACTAATAAGGAGGAGGTATGAGTCCTAGAATGCTGAATGAGGGATGTCTGTGCAGTAAGACAAGACATAGCCAAGAGTCTCACAATCCTAGTACCCAACCAATGAATCTAAGTACGTTGAATAGCCGCTTAGATGCCAAAGCGTTTGGTATCCTGAGCGACTGGTGTGTTGAAAAGTGGCGAACAAACCGGGGTGAAGAATGGAAACGTTGTCGATTGAATGTTGTTGAAGAGTAGTGAAGCTTGTAGTACTATTACAGGCCAGTCACTACCTCTTCGAGTTGTGGTTCGGTCTGCGGTACAGGTCGTCAAGGATTCTAGCAAGAGATTGCCATAGAGTCAGATGCACAGCAGTGGATGACCGTCTTAGCCCAGGCGATTGTTTTTATGCTGTGTGAAATGCTGGTGGTTGATGTGTCAAAAGCTCTTGCGAACTCTCTTCTCTGGGCCAGCTGGACGCTGGCCATCGATCTCTTCCAAAACATTGTCTCGACCTCGCTTCATGGATCTTGTCAGAACCGTCATAGGGCTTGCCTCGTCGTCAGCATCCCCGAGGATGCTCTCGACGTTCCATATGTCGACCTTCTCTCGGTCTATGATCCGTGATTTCGTGTTCTTCGGTGTTGAGCCACCTCCACTGACATTGTTGTCAAGAGATGTCTCTTCCCAAGCACCATCATCTTCCACACGGTCCATTGCTCTGAGGCTGCCAGAGCGTGGGCTTGTGCTGGGATGACGACACTGTAGGCGCGGTTCTTCTTCAGCGGTGTCTTCAGGCTGCTGGTTGATGGTGAGGGAAAGCTCTTGAACCCTCCGAAAACGATAATCGCCACGAGGTGAAAGAACGCCTTTTTGGTTCTTGATGAAACTCATATCGAATGAGTCTGCCTTTCCTTCGGCACAATTGCGGTTGCAATACTGGTAGAGCTTCTCCCGATGAAAGATCTCCCATCGATCACTCCCATACATCATTTCCTCGGTGATGTTGGGGCCGGCATTGAATCCTTGGTAGTACGCGTAGGGGAAGATGATGATCATCTCCCCTTCGTATTGGGTTAGATGCGTGTAACGAATTCCATGTATTCCAAGGGTTTGACAAGGAACATACATTGGCAGATGGCTGACAAATCGAGAACAACTTGGTGGCTTTCGAGCCTGATTGTCGTCACCCTCTGGAGGTGGAACACTCCTACGCTTGTCGCTCCGATCCTGATCTGGTGAGCGACGTAATTGGTGTTCATCGTAAAGAAGGTGTTCGAGCGCCTCATGGGCTAGAGGCGCTACTACGGTGTAGCGTCTTGGTGCCCCGTTGTGATGGTAATTGAGCGTATAAGCTCCGAATCTCCCAAGCTGCAGCGGAAATACTAATCCGGCTTCGCCAGAAACGTGAAACGCAGCTTCATTGACACCAGGCTGTGTAGATGAAGATGCAAGCAGACGGTTGCCAGGATAACGCTCTAGGTTTGGGTTGCCCAGATGCAAAGCTGATCGCAGCTCGGGTGTTGCTGTCATGAGAAGTCAGTGAAGGCTGACGACGTTCAACGGGGAGGCGCATAGCATACCTGATTCGTTCAAAACGCCGAATATGTCTCTATCCTCCTCTGCGCTATGTCGTATCATCCTCGCTTCACTGTAGGGCTTGCGAGCCTGGTGGTGCTTCCAGACATCGCCACTCGGCCCTATAACCTCAGCCATACCATATTTCTCTCTCAGATGACCTTTGGCGCCGTTGATGATTTCAAGCAACTGACTAGAGGACGATGGCTTAGGCGATGGAGTAATGAACACGCCGTAGAAGGGACTCGTTTTCGGCACGGAGGTCTTCCACGAGCTCAGCTTGACTCTCACAGTCGGCTTTGTCAGCCCCTGGTCGCCGTGCTCTATGCTAGAGAGTGTTACAGGCGTCTGTGCACGAGATCGGAAACCCGTCACGCTATTTCTCACGATCAGTACAGCGGCTCTCACGTTATGAATGGCGGTAGCTATCTCACCAACGTTGAGGTACAATAATCTTGACTACGCCGTTCTCCCTACCGGCGATTTCTTCCATCCCTTCTAAGAACTTGGTGAAGTTTGCAAAGTCGGCGGCCGTGGGTGTGAATACGAAGGTACCATTTTCTAGGCGGTAGGAATAATCCCGGCTTGATTGAGTGGTTTTTGCTGTGTAGAAGCTGGGCTTTTGGACACCTTGAGCTTTTAGGATCTCACGTCTCGATGGTCTTGGGTCGTAGCGAAGCTGCTCTAAAAGTTGATTGATTCTTGCTGTGGGAGATTGAGGGGTTAGCGAAAGTACACAAACAGTGCCTGATGCGGACTTACCTTTCTGATGCTCCCTGTCTTTCCATGCGGCCTTCCGCCCTGCATCTTGGAGAAATTGGCTGGCCAACATGAGTGTATGACTTTTATTCCTGAACCGACGCAAGCTGGATTGACGCTCTGGGCTTCTACTTTCATATCTGGAAGTTGCAAATGCTTCACTATTGATGTCTTCTTCTTCCTCGTCCAGGGAACCGAATTCTTGGTTATATCTGGCGCGTTTTTCTGGACTGACGCTGTTGAGCTCAGCACTGCCCTCAGGATAATACGTCTTTCGCTCTCGTTCAGGATTGAACTGTTCCAACATCAGACTGCGCACATTCTGCGTTCTTGGTGGTGAAAGCTCCTCGTCCTTGGCCAGCTTCTTGAGACTCTTGGCAACATTCCGAGTTTTTCGAACTGCGTACATGCCATCATCGAAGTCAAATTTCTGCTCGGGAGGAGACTCTGTTTTCGGAGACTTGTTGTGCGCCTCTAATTCCCTTTCTATCTTCGATTTCCTCTTTGCCCTTCCGGTCCTCATGTTGGAAAGTCCTGAAACAATGGAGCCTGTATTTCCGGAGGTGTCGCGCGAGGTTGAAGGTGGCTGTGGGTTGTTCGAATGAGATACTCCCCATGTCTGCACCTTTGTGCTCACTGATGAGTGAGAAGGCCTAGGATCAGAATCCAGGTCTGCCTGGAATGAAGGGCCATACTCCTGGATGGAGGTGATGGAGTGGCGACCCAATGGTAATTCGAGAGAGCCCTGGTTGTCGTTGTAGCCACCACCGCGAGGTTTGAAAGGAACAATGGTCCGAGAAGAATCTTGCAGGGTTGGGGAAGAAGCCTTCTGGTCTCCTTTGCTCCTGCTTTCCGGTCAGCATGGTCAAGGAGGTTAGCGTGGAAGGAGCGTGCCTGATCATTCGGTTCTCGACGTGCTTGAAAGCCTCATACTGGAGATCACTTTTTGACTTTCAATGTGTTGTTCGTCAACATTGGAACATAACATACCTTGATCCTTGCACCTCAGAAGTCGTAACGATTCGTGGAAAGGAAGGCATTGACAGAAAATCTTCAAGTTGATAGTCTTTTAAGTCTCTCAATGGCAGCTTGTCTGGAGCCATCCTGGGAGCTTGGCTAGCTAGAGCGCCAGTACCAGCATCAGCGTTGAGAGTATTTGAAGAGGGCGAGGCAGCCTAGCGAGCATCTCCTCTTTTTTTGTGGCAAGATCAGATGCGGATGTTGGTTGTTTTGCTGGTTGTTTGCTGGTCGTTTCGCTTCTAGATGTTCATGAGTCTGCTCCAAAACTGTCAGCATTAGCCTCTCGACCTCTGGCCAGAATCGCCAGTGTTCTCTTACCCTTTTGAAGAGCTTACTCAGTTGAAGACTCCACAGTAGAGGATGATCGGCTACGGGAGCTACCTAGACGACAGTCGAGGTATGGTCTCGCAGATAGTAGAGCTTGTTGAAGGCAGGCTCCAACGTAGACAGAACTTGGTGAGCTTTTGGATGGGTGACGTTCCCAGAGTCTGCTTCACTGCTCCCCGCACCAAGCCGATCGCGGAAAGACTGAATGCCGTTCTTCTACTGGCTGGTGTTGGAGTAGGTCAAATGGAAGGAATGGCGAAGTGCAGATTCGGTGGTGGGTCTTTCAGAGCTGTCATTTTTCCTTGTGAAATTTGTCTACTCGGCCTTATGGCGCGCTAGCTGGTTGAACAGACATCCATTTTGCTGAAATACGTTGCTTACTTTGACAATGGAGAAACGGATTCACAACTATCATGCAATCCCAGGTATTTTTAACGTGACTTCTACTGTAGACATAGGCATTGGCATTCTCGTAAGTTTAAAATTAGGACAGCCGCACATACCCGACTTCCAGTCTCACAGTTCTTCATCAATTTCTGGGCAGGAACATGCACCTAAGAATGAAGGGAGCTGTGCAGGACCCAGATAATTGAACGCATAGCCAAGGTCAAGAGAGTCTCCGAGAACGCCTATCCCTATCATGATGACAAGCAAAATTTGAGAGCTGGCTAGTAGCCACGAAGGTTTCTGAAAGACCAGATGTGGTGGTACTAAGATACAGGCTGTGCAGTATCGGGTGGCCTCACCATAATTCGGTAGCGTACAATCAGTCTGGGGCAGCGCCAATGCATGCAGTATCAATGTATCTCATCGCAAGGAAGAGGAAAAACACAATCTCCCCCCAGCTCAAGATTCTGGCTCCCGCTCCACATAACCACCTTCATAGCCTTGAGCCTCTTCAATCTCCGCTTCTTCCATCTCATCTTCGGTATACAGTCCCCACTTCTTAACGCCGTCCTCGTCGGTTCTAAACACTGGACGCTTTTGCTCGCGTTGATAGATGACGTCCACATCGATGGTCTGAAGCGCAATGAATCGGTATATGTGCACCGTCTTTGTCTGTCCGTAGCGTCGTGCACGCCCTATACACTGCACCCGAGACGCTTCATAGTCATGGAGGGACCCAGAGATAAAGGGAGCGACAAATATGATGTGGTTTGGGCCGGTGAGATTCCTACAAACACGGTCAGTATTTTACGAGGTTGAAGAAAAGCCAGTGCTTACAGTCCAGCCGAAGTCTCATTCGACGAGTTGAGGATCAAGACTCTCCTTCTGGTATCCGGGTTTTGATCCTCCTGAAAGCGCTCTATCATCGTTCGCATTGTCACGTTATTCGAGACGGCTGCCAATGCGAAGTTGCTAATTCCCCAGTCATCGAATGCGGTCTCCAATTTCTCCATCATCTCTTCGTATTGAACAAAGATAAGGATCTGGTCTTCTTCCGGAATCTCTCTAAGAATGAGATCAAGGATGGCATCGATTTTATTCCCGTAGAAAGTATTACCACCCTCGCCCGTAAGTTCTTTAGCAGATTTGAGTCGGAAATCTTCGGTGGAAGCGTCACAGTTGAGGTGCGGGCAGGTCTTCGATTCCTTCGATTCCTGCTTAGCTTGGAGACAATCCGGACATGACATATGACCGCACTTGGTGTTGATCAAGATTTCATTAGGATCTTGGGGTCCATAATTGTGCCGGCGAACAGAGCAACTGGGGGCATGCTTTACAAACTCTCCTAGTTTCCATAGCTGCATTTGTCGTGCATTCATGTCGAAGCGAAGCTCTCTTATACGATTTACTAACTCATGGGTATTTCGTCGTATGTCCACAATTAGCGATCTTAGCGCCGTGACGTATTTGCTAGTATCATTGCGCGGGATGCGGCCGAGCTTGGGCAGTGCCAATGCATGGTCGGAAAGGTTTTCAATATCCAGCCAGGCATCGCGATCATCGCCGACATAGTAGTGTCTTAAAAATGAGAGATCTTCTACAGTTGCCACAACAGGCAGCGGAGTAGGAATTGCATTGGCTGGATTTGCAGTAACAGGAGCTGCAGGGTTGGTAGTTGTAGAGGTGGTATTGGCATTGGCGGGATCTGCAGTAACAGGAGCCGCAGGGTCGGTAGTTGTAGAGGCGGTACTGGCATTGGCGGGATCTGCAGTGACAGGAGCTGCAGGGTTGGTAGTTGTAGAGGTAGTATTGGCATTGGCGGGATCTGCAGTGACAGGAGCAGCAGGATTGGTAACTGTAGAGGTGGTATTGGCATTGACGGGATCTGCAGTAACAGGAGCCGCAGGGTCGGTAGTTGTAGAGGTGGTATTGGCATTGGCGGGATCTGCAGTAACAGGAGCCGCAGGGTCGGTAGTTGTAGAGGTGGTATTTGCAGTGGCGGAAGCCGGCTCAGGCGCAGGCGAGGGAAGGAATTCCTTCTTAAGCTGCATGTTGCCGATGACGTTGCCCGCGTCATCGAGAACTTCGCCTAAGCCATTAATTCTCTTTCTCAAGCAAGTGTTGATGGGTGCATTGGGGGAAAGCTCGGCGATTTTATTTTTGTGGATCGTCAACTGCCCCTGGTGTTTCTGGGGCCTCTTATACGCATTTCCGGTGGCCTTGGCGAGCAACTTGGCGATTCGGTCTCGACTTTCGTATGGAGTCTTCGCTAGACGACTTATCCGCTGCCGCCCATTCCTGACTTTGGCCAGCGTTGAGTCATGCTTTATAAGAGCTCCGGAAGGAGGATCACGGTAATACTCGTCGACGTCGAAGTTTTTGATCGTCGCTTCGGCCTCACGAATCGCGTTTTCGATCATGGTACATGTAGTGCGATCCCCAAAGCCTTTGGCTAACACTTCGTCTTTATATCGAGAATAGTGATAAGTTGTAGTCCGTCGGCACCGGCGATGAAGCCAAAAAGCGTTTTTGATGTGATACTCAATCGCTCGTAGTATCAATCTCACCTCCATCGTACGATTATCAATGATCGCTTGGGCCTCGCTGTGGTGGGTATTTGGCAACGGGTTATCAAGATGGTTGAGGAAAGAAGCCAGCTTGATCAAGAGCTCTGGCCCTGTATCACTACCGACGATGTCCTTATTCAGCATACGCGTCACCTCGCCCTTGAATTGCGTGTTGATTAATTGGATACGCATCTTTTGGGACGCAAGTCGTTGATGGTGTCTAATATACCTCATAAGCTCCAGTGAGTTCAGAGATACCACACGAACATGTTCTTCTGTTGGTACGAAAGGGTATTCTGCCACGTTCTTACGCGCGAATTGATGGACCGCCATTTGCGCATGGGACTGGCGATCATGGTGCCAAGCTGAGGAGTGACTCTCATTGAAGGACCAGAATCTCTCGGCAGAAGTCTTGTATTTCTGCTGTTCTGCCAACGACTCCGCGTCTAGAACATATGGGGCATCGTCTTCTATCCCAACGTCGACTTGGATCAGGCGTAACATCTTGCGAACCCAGGCAAAGTTATCCATCCGCGGTGTGGCTGATAGGATCCATCTGGCGCGGGCTTGTATGAACTCGGATAGGTAGATTCGTATATACTCTGCCAGAAATTGATGTTCATCTTTAACAGCCCGGCGGAATTTGAAGATATTCAGGGGTGGTCGCTCCGTGAGTTTGTAGTCACCACTCTTGGCTGCAACGTCGAAATGATTGTAGGTCCGCGCAACTATTTCTGATTTCCGCTCTTTGCCTTTTTTGCCATAGTCCGCACCAGCCTTGCGTTTGCTGGGGGCCAAAGTCCGAAAATCGCCTCTGCTCCGCGAATTGTTGTATCGCACCTTTACTCGGCGTTGAAGATGTTCCACGTTGGTCCTTAGCAGGTCTGTATGCTCTTCGCTTTGTTCGCAAGCATTTTTCAGCCAAGCACCAAAAGCACGTCCAGCCTTGGTGTCTAGCTGAGGCTCGCCAGCAAAGCACGCCAGATTGTCCCAATATCTTGAGTCAGCGAGCAATGTCGAGGAGACCAGAACGATATCAGCCTCTTCGAAATCTTTGATGGTGGACTTTTTGAAGGAATCCCAGTCACACAACTCAAGGACCTTGCAGGCACTTGTAAGGAATTTCACTACCTCCTTGCGCCATTGTGTGAGGAGTTCCCTGGGCACTATTATCAACGTTGCTTTCAGAGAGATATAGCCGGGACATTTTGTCGGCGAAGGCCGTTCCTCTTCTTGGGCCATAGCCGGCGCTGCGTTAACGAGAGCCAACACCACAGCCGTCTTGCCGTATCCTACTTCGTCGGCAAGCACCCCACCTCGAACTTTCTGCGATGTTTGAACGCGGGCATCTGCGCGCCAATCCAGTCGTGGGATCAACGCTTCTGCAATCTCCTGTCTCCAAAAGGGTAGGGCATCCTCGCTTTCCTGACCTTTCGCCCATAGAAAGGATCGTTGCTGTTCAATGCGAAGGGAGAGATGGTTTCCATCTTTATCGAGTCCTGGAAATTTGAATCGTTCGCGCTCAGGCGTAGGAACGTCTTTGTTATCCTTTAATGTGAAGGGTATGCGTTGAAACATAGCGGAGGAGTCGCCCTTGGTTTCGATACGCCAATGGACCTGCACATCGCCGGTGATTTTATGCCCATCTAGGATCTTTCCTAGTGCACGATGTGCAAGGGTTCCGATATTCAAGCCGATCTCTAGCCAACCGACGCCATTGTCGTCAATTCGGGTACGCATAATGAAGACCTGGGGCCTGGCCTTCATAAATTTTTCGTAAAATCCGGCTTGCCGAGGATGCTCCATAGCCTGGACGTGGGTCCTCTTCCAGAGCCATTGTATGCTCGGGCCTTCGGGAGCACAATTTGTGCATCTGAAAGGATAGCCGGACTGAGTTGACAGCCTCCAATCATTTGAAAATCCATCGAGGTATCGTGATCGCTCCAGGAGCCAAGCAAACTGCTCACAGAAGCTGTGCTGATCAGACTGAGAGACCTCGGTCCACGGGCCTGTCTTCATGCCAATTTGGTCAGTAACTGCTGAAGATACTTTGCACACAAGCACTGCGAGTGGCGCTTGGTGACACTCAAAGACAATCGTAGCGTAATGGCTCCCCTTATTGTCGAGTACAAAGTGGCCAAGTTTATCGTCCGCCTTATCAACCGTGTTAGCGATGGCCTGGTCGGTAGTCTCATCGTTAGCGCTGTCAAATAGTTCACGATTGAATTTTGCGACCAAATGATCAAAGATCGTCGATGATTTAACAGAGCCAAGCAAATGAAAGCCGCTGTACATCTCTATCGTAGGACTGTTCTGCAACACTGCCGAGGTGACGTCTTGGCCTCGGGCAACCAATAAGGTGGCTTTGCATGGCATCCATTCGCCATACGTGGAAGCTTCTTGGTAGGTAGACTTATGGTCTAAAGCTCGCCAGCTTGAGTTGATTTGGGCCACGGTGTTCCGGGTCTCTTGGTGCACAGTGCGATGTAATTCGGTGGAGAATACAAATCGATCCTCGCTATTCTCCTCTAGGCGGTCCGGATCCAGGAAGAGAAAGAGCTGAGTCTTGTCGTCAGCAGAGGGTCTTCGTTTGTGGAGACTACCACAAGCCATTCCACAGTCTGGCAACAAATCGTATATGCCGTCAATGTCAATGTCCAGCTTAATCTCCGGATGATCATTTTTGGTAATCTTGAGAGCCGACCAGACTCGCTGATTCTGGAATTCGGCATCCTTTAGACCCAATCTCTTTTCCCATCCATCTACCAACGGACCTTGGCCTTCGATCTTGATTTGGAAGGTTCTCGTAATTGGCAGACGAACTTGCCAGTCACCTTCGAGGGTACCTCTATTTGTTGGATACATTCGCGCAAATGGTGTCCTGAACAGCCTGCGAATCGGATTGCTCACCGCCAAGTCGGATTTTGCTCTACCATACAGGGACCACTGCATTTTGCCGTCTTGTAGTTTGAGCTCCAAGCGAGAACCTTTACCTTCGTAGAACACAGTCCAACAATGAGATCGTTTGGCGTTCGTGAAGTATAGTCGCTCGCCCAGTGCGGGCTTCAGAGCAGTCAGCCAATCATTAAGGTCTTCTTCATATCCCTCTGCTCCCACCAGTCCCTCGAGGAATTCGAAAGTTACCCCACTGAGACGGATACTCATAGGGATGACCTTCTTGATATTTTCGAGGAAGATCGACGGCTTCATGCGTCCAGGATTGTTGTGGTTCACAAGAGTATAATTGTGGGCGGGTATGCCCCCACAAACCTCACAAGCGGAGTGCCCGCAGTCTTGGCAAGTATGGATTGACTTTTTGGTAATTTGCGAAGAACCCTCGCATTGGCATAGGCGTACACTCGATTTCGCCTCTTCTGAGACTTCCTGGTTGGAGGCGTGCTCGAGGTTATCAAATTCGGTTACCTTCGGATCCTTCAACCATTGACTGTTCAACTCCATAGCATTGGCCTTTGGTTTTCTCGGCTTAATATCATCGTTATCCTTGACAGCATCGAGGAATATGTCCTGACAAGTGACCATCGCAGCAAGCATGGCGCAGCCTACAACGGTGGACGTCATTGCATTTCCCGCCAAATCTTGCAGCTCTTTGTGAGTGTGACCGCCCAAGAGCAGCCTGTCGAGGGGCAAACCCTGTAGCGCGAGCTGCTCGAGGCCAATGATCGGAGCACCGCGGTAGGTTAGGAAGGGCATCCCTTTCGGAGTGATACAATTGGCCACACCAAAGGGATTCGTATCGGTATATCGATCTATACTTTGAGATAGATCCCATATACGACTAGAGTTTGTTAGTATCAATAACAGAGGAGACTCCAGAAGCTTACAATTTCCATAAGGCGTCGTAACGGTCCCTCGAGACCGACCTCAAGTATGCCATGTCGATAGTGTCCCAGATCCGCTCCACTTGGACCTGGATGTATGCCCGCCACCAATAGTCTGGTGCCTTAGCACCTCCACTTGGAACCCACTGAGTCAAAGGTCTTCGATCACCGAGATTCAACTTTGACCGGTAACTGACATGTCTTCCTTGGCATAGTAACCACTCCACTGAGATTCTGGTCTTGACTGGCATCCTCGATTGCTCGGCTTGCGCACGTACCACTCGTACATCATGAGTATCGAGGATGAACGCTTCCACGCTGGCGCTTGCTTTTTGCTTCAAGGTCTTTGTGAACATTTCGGCCCAATTTTCTGTCATTTTCCGCCCGCGGTCCCATGCTTCGTCCATGTTCATACTTGACATTCTTGCCAGGCGTTTCAAATCGACAAGTATCATGTAACCTCGCATCCGTGTCTGAGGGATATAATAATCCTTCGAGTCCACTCTGACAAACTTTGTCACGTATGGAAGCTCGCCTTTCCAGAAGTCCTGATCTATACCCCTATCCTTGAGCCACGCCTGATCGTCCTCCCATACTGCCCGGATCGATTCCCAAGGCGCCCCATTGATGTTCTCGAGAATGATGACCGCTGGGCGATACTCTTTTGCGTAATGTAGAATTGCTCTTAGAGTATCTCCAGATTCGCCCTTGTCTTGCAATTTTTTAGCCTGCATGTTGAGGACCGAGAAATCTACACACGAGGAGCCGGCCACTAGTAGGTTGACATTGCCGGGAATTTCGACCTTGGAACCATAGGCATTTGTACTTGAATCAAGATCTTAGTAGCATTCACTGTTAAGATGTACATTCAAACTTACGCTGTCTTGTGTGGAGTATTCGCTGCATCGGCCATTTCTATGATATCTCGGAAGATAATAGGTGGGTCGAAGTTCAGCTGAATGTAGGCCTGTTTGTAGGGTACAATCTCTGCACTAAAGGCATGGTGAAATGGAAGCGCTGTTTTGTGATCTCGGTTCAACACTGCAAGCTGTTAGCAAAGTACCCCTAAGAATATTGATTCGAGTAGCAAACTCTTGTCAAGTAGTTCCAAGGCGAGGATAGGGCTCTCGGTTCCTGAGCACATCGTCGCCACAACTATAGTGCCCTGTCCCAGAGCGGTTAGGAAGTCAATGATACCATGCTTCGTGGCGTTATTGGCCATGTGGGCATAGATATCATTGAGATCACTGAGAGGGGGGATTGCTTCGTCGAGCCAACGTTTTGGAGGCTTTCTCTTAACCTTAGTGACCGTGCTTATCTCTCGATCGGAGTTGTGACTATGCGTTGATTCTTCGTCGTCATTGATCTCTGATTCGATCATCTCTTCGTCGACATCATTCTCTCTATAGTCATCTAGCTCTTCATCTCCTCCATCCATTATGTCATCCTCCTCCTCCATGTACCAGTCTTGATCGTCAGCCATCGCTTGCTTGATTTTGTGGTTGTGACGATGTTGGGTTTAAACTATGAGAGCAAGTAAAGATCCCGTCAAGTGGCAGAGGCAGATGAGTATAGTGTTTGATGTTGAGGTTGGGGTTGGTCAGGGTCGAGCCCGAACGCAGGAGCCTGTTGTGGCAGCAAGGACGGGTGTTCAACCAAATAAGAATGACTAGCGAGAAACAAGTACAAAGAACGATGGACCTCAGGTGACTGGGCGACAGAAGAAGCGTGGCCAGTAGAGATGGTGGTTGTGGTGTTTGCGTAGCGCGCAATAACAAAGATTGTGTGCTTTTCGGCTAGACTAGTCCGAAAGGGGAAAGCGGAGTTAACCGCTCCGCCTCACATTACAATAGTCCCTTCCTAGCAAGCTGACTTGCAACTACAAGAGGCAGAGCAAATCGCAGCTGCGCTCGCCGAAACGTCTATGACTTCCCCAATAATCAGTTTGCCAGAGGCCAAGCAGAGACTGACGCGATGTTGCAGCTTGGTTTCTGAAGACCTCACCTACAACCTTGCGTGAAGCCACTGACATCAATTACCTTGTCGAAAGGCACGAGTGCTTGTTCTTCAAAGCCAAAAAGAGAGAAAAAGCATAAAGAGCCTAGGGCTAGGGAGGAGAGAATGGAAAGATGAGGACAGGCGGCACAATGGGTGTCCCGTCAAAGAACCACTGAGGTACCGTGTCGACAGCCACCAGTGTTTGTCTTTTCAAAACAAGAACGAGAGAAGAAGAAGCATAAAGAGAATTTGACTAGGGAGAAGAAGATGGAAATATGACGGCAGGCAGCAGAGTGGATGTCCCATCAATAAAACACTAAGGAGAGCATGGTCGCTGGACTTACAAACTGTGCTGCAACAAGCCTTCGGGCTTTGTTCTTTGAGCAGCCAAAAGCCAGTGGCCGGCGCCATGATTGCACACTATGCAGTACTGTGCTGAGGATACCACGGACTCGACCCTTGAAGGCTGTAATACTTGTCTTTGCTTACCGCTCGTCAGGACATCACCGCTGCAGCTTCCGCATTCTCCGTTGTGGTCAGTGCTACCCCAAGGGACCAAAGGCCTACAAATAGAGTATGGACCACTCTCAGTAAGGGCAAGTCTCGTATGAGTGTCGTGTCAGCAGATAAAAGTGCCCAGCTCGTGGGTCTAGCGCCATGTTCGCTTGTGCGGCATTACTGGCTCTTGTTGCGAGCTTGAGCTGTATTTCATAGATTGAGTGTAACACGCCGTGCCACACATCATTGCCCATGGGCTCTCGGAACATTTCAGTTTAGGTGGAGGGCGAAGACTGGCTCATGGCACAGAAGACCCTGCATCGGCGGCACTGGAGGTTCCTAGTCAGGTGGTGCTGGAATATATGAGGTTGTCAGTCGAGGTGCGGATGTGATCTCCTAGAGTTGCACATTACTAAGGCATAGATTAGTTCAATGCTCTGTCTCACTTCTCCATCCGTGGGTGAGAAATTCAACTTACTGATTGGTATTCCACGTACACAGGAGGGCATGGGCGATGGTGTACGACCTCCACCCTCTAAGCCTGCAAAGCAACGAAGCCATCTTCATGCGCTTCCTCGCCTTCCTACCTCGCAATCCCTTTATAGAAGCACCGGAGGAGGAGGTGCACATATAATAACGGAACTGGAAGAGAAGTGAGGTGCGGGTTAGGTTTTGTTAGTGCTTTGTGGAACGGGAAACCTAAACGCAGATCCCGGTCGCCAGACCTTCTAGATATAGACCGGATGCTATACCCTGGATTAATTATCTTCCGGACCTACTACGCTCTTGGGATAACCTAGGACAAGTTAGTGAATTTGCTCTGTTAGATTGTCAGGGAATGTGACCCCGAATATGCCTCAACCTAAGGTATCCGGCGCCGCGGTACAAAAGTCTTTTGGATTGTTCTCACCTTTTCTCAGATACCTACCGTACCTTACTAAGCAGTGTAGTGGTATGATTTCTTGAGAAATCTGCCAAGCTTGAGGACCGGAGCTGTCAGCAAACCTTCTACCTTCTGAGAAAGAGACCTTTGTCCTCCACTTCACAATCTAGTGCGTACCTATCGTCGTCATATATATATTGTTATTCTGGCGGAGTGGCTGTGGTTTTGGAAAAGGTCACTTGCAAAAGAAGCCAACTGGCTGTCACTGAATTTGGTGTCACTCAACCTTGAAAACATTGGACGCCACCGCATACGTAGGCCCGTAACATTGCTCTTGATTTTGCGCTTGAAAAGGCTCAGAGTTCGAGAGATCCTAAGCTCGACAGTCGTGCTAATATTGGCTTGGAACCTTTTTCCCATTCGGGTTCAAAGCGAGTAAATCTTGTTCACTTCTACATTTCGCAGAGCGTGGTCTGGACTATCTGAACACCAGAGGGAAGAGATGCTTTGATTAGGCTTTGGTTTACACTACATGAGGTAGTTACGTGGTCGTGTCACATGCCACAGAGTCTGCTCCTAGGATCATGGCAGAAAGGATGGTCCTCAACAATGACGGCAATACTTTCGCTGATCTCTCTGGGGCGATGAGCTCCACTTCGGACAATCCCTACGATGCTCTAATTGAGGCATGTGAAAATGATTTGGTAAGATATGCCCTCGAATTTAGAGAGTTCATCATTGACTGAAGCAGCAAGAGATCCAACATCGCTACAAAAGGCATCGAGAGGCGCGGAACCTCCAGCAAAGAGCCAAGCTACTGGATCCTGGCTTTACGGGCTTCATCATAGACTCGGTGCTGGAGAAACTCATCAACAGTGACGCCAATCCAGGATATGCCGATCCAAGAAATTGTCTTGTATTTTGGGCTCGACCCCCAAAACGGATCAGAGAAATCGTGGGTAGCTTACAAGCACGGCTTCTTGAGATGGCACCAAGTCAGTACGCTATTGCTCGTGGAGTTATCTTGGCTCACCACCTAATCACAGGTCTTTGGCTGATGCCTCTGGACTGTCTACATATGACAGTATTGGAGGTTACGCATTCGAAAACAGAATCCGAGATCGAGCACCTGGTGGCACTGATGAGGGACGGAATACCAAGAATCACAGACTGCCCGTTCGACCATCGCGCTCGGCTTGTCAAGCCAATGCTGAGCTATGACGCTGCAGCCATCGCACTGAGCTTTGTCCCAGCCGCTGGCGAAGCCTCGGCCCAGACCAGTAAAACAGGGGCTGATACCTACACCTATCACCATCTACGGCGCGATGTCTACGCATTGAGCAAAAAGAGAGGCGTTGAGATTGCGTCGCGTTACACCGTGCCATCTTCGCATCTCACAATAGCACGATTCGTCACTCAGAAGGATGTCACGAAGCACGAGGGCCAGGGGGTTGATCCAGGCAGAATGACAGAATTGGCGGAAGGGCTGGAGGCAATTAATGCAGAGCTCCAGTCGCAATGGCCGAAGGGTGCTGGAGATTGGATTGTAGGGGAGGAGAAAGGGCTCGATTGTCGTAAGGGCAGATTGTGGTATGGTGGTGGCCAGACGGTGCATTTGGGCAAAGGCTTTGTTCTTGATGAGAAGTAATGCAGGATAGCTATGGTCTAAATTTGAGTCTGCAGTTCCAAGCATGGTTTTTCTTCAACGCATATTGGTCACTTCCAATCCTAGCCGTTCGTATTCGATTTTGTGAACCTCAGTCAAACGCTTCATGCTGCAACGTATCAGGATTGTAGTCAGAGTCATCTATACCAGTCGCCTGTATGCAATGCTTCGTGAATTGCAGACAGCTTTTAAGAAGGCCAGCGCTGGTCGTAGCGATTTTGCCTCCCCAAATCTTGGCGTCTTGGCGCAGATCAGCAAGCGAGACTTTCGCACTCAAAAATCTCAACCCTACCGACGCCGCAATAGCAAATGGTACAGCGCGATCATCTAGGAGAACCACCGGCAGATATTCAAGATGGTAAGCAACTGCTATTCCTTAGTCCGTTCAGGCGTTTTACGGCTGGATGCGACGGCCCCCATTGCGGAGGAATCGGAGAACCAGAAGGACAAGCTTCTCAGGAAGGCGTCAAGCTCGCGACAATCAAGAAGGGGAACATGAACTCACAGGGCATTGGCGAGTGGCGCTCAAGAGGACGAGACACTTTCTCAAACGAGAAGGCAAGGAGACTTGGGAGACGAGACTCAAAGACTACACCGAAGCCCAAGCGAAACCTTTCTACGAGAACCACCTACAGCACTTTGTTCTAATCTGAAGACCATGTTTTTGAGTGGTCTCACGGCTAACACTCCCTCCTTTTCAATAGGTCAACATCCCAAAAACCCGTCGCACCTACTGCAAGGGCAAAGAGTGCAAGAAGCACACCCAGCACAAAGTCACACAATACAAAGCCGGCAAGGTAGGCCACCTCGTACCTCACGCACCCCCTCCCTTCTACCCCAGTATTCCTAGCTGACCGTCCACCCCTCTACAGGCCTCCTCAGTCGCACAAGGAAAGCGTCGATATGACCGCAAGCAATCGGGTTACGGTGGTCAGACAAAGCCTGTCTTCCACAAGAAGGCAAAGACCACGAAAAAGGTGGTGCTGAGGCTGGAGTGCACGAGTTGCAAGACAAAGGCACAGCTGGCGTTGAAGCGGTGCAAGCATTTCGAGTTGGGGTATGTCTACTTCGTTGTCGAGTGTTGTGGGGAACTTTTGCTAATGAGTGGCATACAGAGGCGACAAGAAGACGAAGGGTGCTGCGTTGGTGTTCTAGATGGCTTTATGATGAAGGGTGTGCATCTTCCGATAGCTACGGCTTCATGAAAGAGCGGTGTCATAGGGGATTCTGAAACATCAAGACCATATTTCCAAATCTCGCTCATTGCTCGCCGTGACCACTACATGCCCAGGGGAAGAGCCTGTGAGCGCCCTACATCATGGCCCCATTCATCGCCATTGCCCTACAGATCAGAGGAGAGTTCGTGGAGGAGTCGGGAAGCAGATGTCAGATCTCAATTGCATTATGAGGCTTTCCGGCAGCCACTATTGAGCTAATGTCCACGTTCTGTACTGCAACCTAACTCCCTTCAATATCTCGCCCGCAGCTGTAGCCTAACATATAGAGAAAACCTCGTAACGATTGCAATATATTACAGTAGTGCTCCAACAGCGGCGCCTCAACCGTCCCCTCCGCTCACCGAAATCCTTCCAAGTCTTCTCAACTTTCCTCCCAACCTTTCACGCAAGCAAGCGGTCATGAGGCTCCTCCAATATCGGTCCCATGCAGTAGTCCCACCTCTAAACCTCCGTAGCACGCAACCACAAGCGCTGGCGTGATCTGCCAAGTCGGAAATGCGGGCAAGCCAGCTGCAGATAGAGCGGTGTGACTGATAGATACTACTCGCACCTCGAGCTTGAAATCTCCAATGGCGTCTCATCCTTCCGAATTGTAATGCAGGAACGGCGGCATGTGAACGCCTGGAGCTTTTAGAATTGAGATGCGATATGTCTTGTGTGACCTTTCTTGGAGAGGGAGCGATTCTCCGTTCTCGGCGAGCATCACGAGTAATGGGAATGGGTCACCGCCATGTGACGACTGGCTCCCACTTTTATCCTCTTAGTCTTTGTGCGTTACCATCCGTTCTGCACGGATCCGTTGCTTAGATTCCACATGTCTGTTTCTCTTGAGCAATTATCCACACTCGTCCAATGTTATATACATGAGATATCAAGCCAAGCAAGGCGTTACCGCTGTGCTTGATTGTCTATATCCTATGAAAGCACTATTCAGATCATGCCAATGGAAGCCAGAAGTCCTAAGGGCATGGAGGAAGAAGACCGAAAAGACAGTGGCTTCGAAGAGAATATCACGACTGAGAATACCAAAGACGAAGACAGCGGGACAGCAACCCAGCAAGCCGGTCTTTCCAAAGCCAAATCCAGCGAACAGTCTCCCTCAAGCACGTCCGACTGTTCCAAACTAAACCAACAGAGCAATCGAAAATCCAACGCATCCGCGTTGAAACCGTCCTCAAGGCCACCATCCTCTCGACATCGCAATTCCAGCAGACGCATCTCCACACAGCCGAATCCCTCCTCATACTCCAGACGGTCCTCCTTCCTCATCCATCACCCAAGTCAGACCTACAACGGCCGTCCTCGGGTACCTCAGCGAAGAAATAGTACCGCTCATACTCGGACCTATGCCTATGACCGCCATGCCAGGGCCTTATTCCAGTCTTTAGACTCCTCATTAGCTAGCCGATCTGATTTCTTTCCTTCTCGACCTCGTGACCATCTCACATCAGCGAGCCCATCGACGTCGTTGGCTTTCACAATGAATACAGCGCAGCACTCATCCTCTTCGACTCTTGTCAACATCGGGAAACCACAGCCGCAGCGAAGTTACTCCAATTATGTCCCGGCCACGACAATCGATTGGACACTGCCCGCCACACGCCAGAGGCAGTATGAGGAGATTGCTAAGTCTTCTCGTGGCATTCGAGGCTTGCTGAGGCGTATGACTTCGATTCTGCTGAGACGGGGTAGTGAGAGGGCGAAGTTCTATGATGAGAAAGGTAGTGATGCTGGGTCTGTCAGGAGGTATAGGTTAGATGTGAACGACGATGACAGCGATGTAGATGAAGAGGCGACCGAGACGGAGAAGGCTGGCAGTGTACGCATCACCGTAGCTAAGAAAGAACGTGATCAGGGCATAGAGAGAAAGGTGGAGAAGGGGACAAAGGATTGGATGGAGTTGTTTCGGTTTGAGCAGAAACAAGTAACCCCAAACTGCATGGGCGCGAGCTGAGGACGAAGTTAATGATGCATTTGCAGAGCTTGATCGTTTGATACCCCATTCTAGCGAGAGTTGAGAATGTTGAGCGAATACGTGGTGGCTATTCAAGAAGGTAGCTTGTTGCTAGGATTAGGACCTTCTAAGGTCAATGCTCTTAGCTAGCATGGCGTATATATCGGCTCAAGAATGTGCTTCCCTCTATGGAGCCGTGCTTAGATCTCAGGGAGGCCAGTTTTATCATGATTCTGCATACATAGCCTTCATGCATCTGCCTGAGTCTGTCCCATGATGCCTGCCATAGCATGTAGAATTTGTAACTCAAAGCCAGCCTGCCAAGTCCCGCACGACATGTCGTCCTCAGCATATTTTGATTGACTGCTAGGAGCATATTGTCTCATTGCGGCGGCTGACTGCCTGGGCTAAGTGTTCTTCAATCACACCATCTCAGAAAGCTGTCGTGAAAGCCAACTCTAGCTCTGATGCTCATGCTTAGGAATGCGCGGTAGCGACAGCCAAATCGCCAACAGCACCACAAGCAACGCCAGCACGATAGGCTGCAGCGTCTGTACGCCCCTCGCCTGCGCTATTGCCCCCACAGCAAAAGGCAACAGAGCAGCACCTCCGCCACCCACCGCAGCAGCGAATCCAATCGCAGCAACGTGCATCTCCCTCGGCAAGAGCTTCGTCGCTGCAACGACCCCAGCTGGGAACAATGGCCCAATGAAGAACCCAATAAGGGCAACGGCAACGGCTGAGACATAGAATTGTGGGACGAGCCAGAAAATTAGCTCAAGGCCCATGGATATGACGAGGTAAACGCTGACGGCTAGTCCTTCGCCAATTCGTGGTGTGATGAAGCCGAGAGTCACTCGTCCAAATGTAAGACCGAGCCAGAAGCCTGTGGCTGTCATGCCGGAGGGGAAGGGTTGGGCGTGCCGGATGCGGAGCATGAATGTCACGATCCAGCCGCCGAGGGATACTGTAGACGGGCGTCTATTAGCTGCGCGTTCTAAAATAACATGCGGGAACACTGAATGGGCAATACGAACCTTCAAGGCCTACATAGGCTAAGAAAAATGCTGAGCAAATCCAAGTGACCTTCTGCTTGAGCGCAACCCTTGTCATTCCCTTCTCTTCACCATCAGTGCGGTTGGTATCTCGATACTTTGCCCCAGTCTCCGACCAGAACGCCGTGGTCCCCACAACGACCTCAATGGCAACCACCCCAACCATGATATAGTAGAACTGCCACCATCCCAAGCCGTCTTTTGTCACCATGGTCGTAGCAACCAATGGACTTATGGTTGCTCCCAACCCGTAGCAACCATGAAGCAGTCCCAGAAGCTCATTTTGCTGATCCATCGTCCCAATCCAGGCATTCCATGCTGCATCCAAAAGCCCATTGCCCACTCCAGCCAATCCAAGAATGACAACCACGGCCGGATATGGTGGATGTGCTGAGATCACTGCGTAGGCGATGATCTTGCAAGTTGGGGCAATGAATGCGATACCACGCCTGCCAAGGGATCGGTGTAGACGGTCGCTGAAGAAGGCAGCGAATGTGTAGCCCGAGAATGGAGAGAGGAAGACGAGAGAGGTGACGAGGTAGGAGAGGTGGTAGTCTGCTTCAATCTAGCGAGAGTAAGCGGTCAGTCACGAGATTTGTAGGTTCACGCTCGAGCTGGAGATATAAAGACATACATATGGTACCAAAGCACCGTATGAAGCATCATTCATACCGAAGACTATGAAGGCGAAGAAGATAGCAGCCAGCCTCCACGTATTGGCCCTTGGTTTGTTCCATCTTTCCCGTGCCTGAACAGCAGGCACAGCACCTGAGAGGGTTGTACTTGGTCTGGGCAAGTCTGAATTTCCATGGCTGGGTGTTGCAGTGTCTGGCAAAGCGACTACTTCATCCTTTTCTGGAACTGTGATGACTGCCTCTTCCTCTGGGGGCGAAGCAGCAGGTTGAGGGCTGCTTAGAAGCATCTCCATCGTTGCATGATTGATCACCATGTTGGGATCTAGCTTATGAGAAATCGCCACCAGCAAATGTTCACCACCTGGATTTCCAGGTCAGACTATCCCTTGTCCGTAAGCAACTACCTCCATTATCCTGGCGCCTTTTATGGCCCGGTATCGGGTATTGGGGTCCTTGGAATGCATCCCCGGGATCAAGTTCAACTCGTAGAGATGTCGCACCTTCCATAGTGAGCCAATTGAGCGGTAAGGGCCCTGACGGTGAATGTAGTCTTTTGCCTGAGCCTCTGGGCAATGTCAAGGACGGCATGACACATAATTATTGCTGTCGGCACCAGTATTGGTATTGACACAGTGCTGTGGGCATATCATATTGCATGCGCCCTGAAACTGTCTGCAACCATTGTCTGTGGACTACGATCTCCACATGTCTCTATGTCCGAAAGCTCACCTTATGTGAGATGATAAGAAGGCTTCAAGGACTCTAAGCGGGATCTGTCTCGGGGACTGCTATGGACGCTACTTCGTTCCATGCTTCACTTTAAACGTCCCGCTTTCGATCTCTGGTGAACTTTGCAAGGCTGTTCAGCTGGAAAGCTCTCGCAAACTAGTAGTCTCAGAAGACCCTTGGCATAAAATGTGAAAGCCATCCAAATCGTCCAAGCCTGGTGGCCTTGCCATAGCGATCTTGCAGGCTTCTTCTTACGGGCTGCCTCCACAACCGTAGCGGCATAGGCCGCAGTCCCCGTTGCCTGCACTTACAGGATGAAGCTGTCTGGCTTCGTAACTTTCTTTGAGTGGGAGATATGCCGATTCGTCGGGCAGCTCTCGCTTCGTTTGACGATATTGCTCGTCACCCCTCCAGTCACCACTACCATGACCCTCACGTCAAACGGAGCCAGCTCGATTTGTAGTGTATCACTGTAGGCGTGGAGAGCAGCTTTGGTTGCGTTGTATACCAACCCGTAGACGTAGGGTATTTCTCCGGCGACGCTGCTGACGTTGATGATAGTGCCCTTTGCTTGCATCAGTAGAGGACTGAAAGCTTGACACATCCGCAGGACGGAGATGATATTTGTATCAAAGACATTCTGTACTTCATCGAAATCAATGTCGAGCCCTGGGATAGTGCTATTGCGGCCTGCATTGTTAATAAGTTAGTCGAGAGAGCTTCTAGTCCTCTTAAAGATGTGCTTCTTGACGTCAGCAATGGCCTCTGGAGAAGTCAGCTCGAGTGGCAGAGCTTCAATGCCTATGCCCTTTAAATCCTCAAGAGCTTTGTCGTCACGAGCTGTTGCGACGACATGGAGGCCGCTGGCGGGGAATGCGTGCGAAGATGAAAATTCGGAGAATTCGATCAGAGAAGTCCTAAAATAATCCCAAACAGCCGTTTCAGAATCTGGCCTGTTGGCATGCTTTGCCTCAAGATCCCAGCCAGACAAACATTCGACTTTCCTATGAATCTACGAGTACAGCATCCAGTATACTTGAACCGAGTCTTTCACAGAGCAGGCTGCGCAGCTGTAGCCTTTGCAGTAGAAGCGGATATACGGGCACCCAATTGGACCAGCGATCGTTTTCGTGGCTTCTTTGTTCTGATCGTTCATTGGTTCCACACATTCTGCTTGCATACGCATGGCCTACACATACTCCAAACCCAATAGCTCTGATCTAGACTTCACGGCCGTCTTCGCCAGTAAAATAAAATGCCCATCATCGGGCACAATTCCCAAGATTGCCCACTTCGTCCACGCAGAGGTCAAGGAGCTGACATGGCTCGAGTGGGCTACTATTCGGGGGGCGGTTGTCAACCTAGGGGTGGAGACAGTGCATATATGGTTACCTGAGGACGTGGAGCTGAAGGGCTGGATTTGGAATCGAGTGCTGGTGATGCCTGAGGTGAAATTGAGAAGGATTGTCATGCCTACGACTGTCTATGGGGCAAAAATAGACAATCCTGAGAGGCAAGCTGCCGTTGTTCGATTGAAGATACTATACGAGGAAGGAGGTACGCTTTCCGGGATCGGTGCACTACATATGTTCCAGAAGGCTAATGGCTGGCTAGGTATATGTATGGACAGTGACCTCATACCCCTGAAATCATCTGACGATGTCATATATGACAATTCCACAAGAGCTACCGTCATGGCGGCGCAATACCGAGGAGATGGTCTGCCAAACGGCTTCATTATGTCGAAGCCTACGTCGCCGTTCCTCAGGAGGTGGATACAGCAATACAGAGATGTCAAGAAGAAGGACAATTGGGACGAGCTCTCCGCAACCCGGCCACACGCTATGTGGAAGGACGAGGATCCAGATTTGACCGTGCTGGACGGACATGCTTGGTTCTATCCACTTTCAGCGGAAAGAGATGGCGATGCGACGCTGAAACAGTTGTGGTTTGGAAAGAGTTGGCATGACGTTGAAAAGAGCTACGGAACTCACTTTTGGCATCCAACGGAGAAGTTTGCAAAGCTCGTCACACCAAAGATTATACAGACGATAGACACACCACTGTTCTGCAGTGTGCGTAAACTCTTCGACAATCTTGACGACAATGGCTACTACGCGGAGGATCCTGCAAAGAATGCCAACTGTTCGGTCACTTGGACCAATGATCTGGAAGAGCAGAGTCATAGGATGTTCTCGGACTACAAGATATCGACGGACGATGTCGACATCAAGTGGATCGATTCCTCGGGTTTCAACAATCATGCTTGGGCGCCGAAAGGAATGAAATTGATCTCTAACGAGACAAGCAGGACAAGCTTTCGCAACATCTCAGCCCACTCGTATGCAATCTTGCCCGTCCCGGCGGATTGGGACTCCAGAGTCTGGACGGCTCGAATGAATTTCGAGATAGACACCCACAAGATTGCTGAAGGCGATGGAGTTGGGCTGTTCAAGATCAGAATGGAGACTGGTGGAGAGATCCTTATTCGTGTCAGAAATGACAATCCGTTCCCTGGCACAACAGTGAAGATTGAATGGAAGGGCAACCGGCTAGCCACTAAGGAATATCAAAGTATAGACGACTTAGTCTGGCTCTCTCAAGTAGGGTAAGTCACCAGCTTTGCTCGCTCTAATGTCGATCTTGTACATACTCACGCATTCCTATAGCCTCCCCGACATCACGACAGGATCGCGTGAATTGACCATCACCCTCGACCGCAAAGATCAAGGCGCCGTCAATCTCTTTCTCGACGGCAAACTGCTTGCCAATAAAACCGTTCCAACGATAGCTTCCCCTAAAATTGCCCAGGATATATGGTTCAACGCCCAAGAATGGAGCAATCTGGATACCGGCTTCCGAGGCACACTGGAGCGCTTCACGATGTATGCCGATACGCTTTCCCCAGAGGATGTTGCGCAGCCAATTGGGAGTCTATCGGATACTTCGTCGAAGATCTCGAAGCTCAAGTCAAGCATGCAATTACCAGAATCTTCAAGCTCGCTTTGGGCCGCCCTATTCCCTCTGTTGGCCGTGTTTGTCTTCCTTCTCTACCTCTTGCGCAGGAAGAAGGGTGCGCTCATGGCCATTCCTGAGTATGTCAACAGGCTGCCAGAGCTAGCGAGCTCAATGCCCTTGCTGGCAGGAAGAATACCGGAACTTAACATGAGCGAATTATGTGCTTTTGCTAAGACTGTGCCGGAGCGGGCAATGGAGCTTGCAGATAGAATATCATGGTTTAATCATTCGGAACCTAAATACGAAGCAGCTGCTACAGAAGATGATTTAGCCAACAAAGAAGCTCCAGCAGAGGATGGTTTCCATGATACAGAGCTAGGAGTAACCACACCTGTCTCTCCAGCAGAGGAAGAGCTTGAGGATCCCAGAAATTTCCAGTGATGCTACATAATGAAGCCGAAGCAAGCGAACTCAAGAATATGCCTCAAGAGGGAGGATCGCCTTAAATCAGGGGATATGCCAGTGTGCCAATACCCCGAATGCTGCGCTAGAAACAGCCTTCAATGAGAGAAGGAGGCGGAGGCAGACCGCCACAGCGTACGGGTGGAGAAGTTGGCAGGATATCAAGAGATAAGCACGAAGACAAGGTATAAGATTACGCATCGATAGTCGAATGGGTTGGGTGAAGAACAAGAGTGTACAAGCAAAGGGGCATCTGTTGAAGTCAGCTATACAGAGAAGAGCACCTGAGGCAACACCAAGTTGGAATTCGGGCATCGGCTCATGGTTTATATCAAGATATATATGTACATACACCCCGAGCCTAGGATTGGAGATTACTGTTTTCGATCGGGAAAGGGACCAGGGCCGCTTTAGAGGGAGCAACAAGGGAGCAGAGGGGGAGCACCGAGGGAGTACTGAGCGATCGTGAAGGGAAACTAGGTGGCAGTGCAGGGACGCAACAGGGTGCGAATTATAAAAGGCTCCTTCGGCCATCAGCTCGAGCTTCCCTCATTTCCAGCCAATCGCTCAGACTTTGCCGCTTCTGGCACCCTTGGTAATCCTATTCGCCCTGCCAAATTAACAAAATCTGCCCCGTCCTAGCCAAGAGGATAGAGTGAATGCCCTTTCATGAGCCTTTATACTCCCGGGTGGTGGCGCCTTGTCCGACGTGGGTGGGCCGCTGCGTGATAGCTACTCTTTCTCCGAGAATCAAGATTCTTTTAAAATGCAAAGCTTCATGTTTGAATAAGGAAAGTCTTGTAAACAGATCAGGTCATCCAGTTGAGTGTCTCTGATATCAGCAGTCGTGCATGTAGAAGAATCATCCTCGAGAATTCATTGTAGTCATGAATCTTGCTTGACTATTTCTAGAATTGACACATTAATTCTAACTTGAATGATAAAAGGTAGGTTCATAGTTCCTTGAAAACATCAAAATGGTGAGGCCGGGAGAGCGGTCTATGTTCTGCTATCACTAACTCAAACCCCGGAATTTCTGGCAATCTGTTCGATAGCAGCAATACTTTGCTTCACGCTCCTGCTTGACCGGTTTCGAGAATTTCTGAAACGCCTCTTCAAAATTATATTCCCCCGAGACTTTCTATGGAATGGGTTCTGCAAACTTGCCCCCAGATGGAAGAGGGGCCGTAAGGTCGAAGATGGCGGCGCCCTCCTACTCGGGGCATTCCGTGCACCGGGGTTAGAGGAGTGGGAGGGGTCCTGAGATGCGGGAAGCTAGTTCAAGAGGATGCCATCGACTACGATGTCATGTCCTTATTTCCGACAAGCATTTGGCACTTGTAGAGATCCGTGGGATGTAGAAAGAATCTGGAGGAAGACGCCAAAACCGACAGTCCTGACGCAATGAGCGATTCTGAGTCTAACGTGGATAGCCAAGCTGATCCATAGAGCGTTTCTGAGACTGATGAGGATAGCGAGGATGCTGGAGAAGAGGAATTCGGCAAGCCTGAGAGCGGTGACACATGCGATTTTACGGACATTTGGGACAAGATGAAGGAGATCGATATGAACGATGATCAAGTCGTCGAGTCCCTAATAGGGAATGCGATATCTGAGAGTGAGCGAAAGCGTCTTGAGTTTACTGCTGAGGACGAAGCCGGAATCCTAGCCGCGTCAGAAGCGTCGCCAGACAGAGATGATCCAGATAAATCCGGTAAGTCGAACCCTTCACCGGGAAGCCCTGGGGGCGCGCACTAGGGGGCGCACCGCACAGTTCAGATATAGCCGTAGATACCGAGGTCCTTAGATTTATATAAGGATTATATATAAATCTAAATACCCCCGTATTAACTATATTATAGTTACTACTTTAAACGCTAGCGTAGTATATCGTTCTTTTATATATAGTTATTATATATCTACTTTATTTATACCTTTTATATATCGTTATTATTTTTCTATTTTATTATTCCGCGCTATATTATTAACTAAATTAATTTAAAAATATTATATTAATAATCCGTTACTCCTACGACTCCCGCTCGTCTATATTTATAACGGCGATAAAGTTATTTTTAAATTACTTTCTTATAGGGGTAAAAAGTTTAATTTTATTCTCCGTCTTTAATATAAAACTCTTTACTTTTACTTAACGAGGTTACGACTCGTTTTTAATTTACTTTTATATTTAAATAAGTTTAAGTTATCGCCGCCTAAATATTAATAAAGCGGAAGAGATAAAAGGGTTTTCTTAACTATTAAAAACGGGGTTATATAATTATATCTACTTTTTAAACTAACGGCGGCGCGGCTTTAATTAAAAAGACGGAGGTAAAAACGGAAATTATAATTAAATAAATAAAAGTAGAATTTTAAGCGGTTTATTAATAGTATTATTATTATTTTACTACTACTCTCGCTCCTACTCCTACTTTTATATATATTCCTCGTATTCTCGTTTTATTATTATTTACTCGTTATTTTTAATATCCCGTTTAAAGGCTTTAAAAGTAATTAGTTTATATATATTTACTTTATCGTATTTCTTCTTTACTACTAGTACCTACTACTACGTTTTTTTCGTAAACGGCGATATAGGAAACTCGGTAGAGATTCTATAATTCTTCTCCTCGAATACTTTATAAATTTTAATAATATTAATAAAAAACTCTTTAAATTACTTTATTAATTTATTAGTAAATTACCGAAGAAACTTTTTATATAATTAATAAAGGTTTACCGACGTAGTAAATAGTCTATTTTTATTAAAATCGCGGAATTTTAATCTATTCTTCTCGTCTAGAAATAGTATTTTATTATAATATTTCGCTTCTTATTTTATATATACCGGAGTATTTTCTAACTATTAACGGGAGTAGAAGAGAGATAATAAAATTAGGAAACTCTAAATATATATATATAAAAGAAAGTAGCGATATAATAGCGCGTAATAAATATAAATTTTATATTTATAATAAATATAAAAGATTAGAATAAATTCTAAATTAATAGTTTAATTTAACTCGGTAACGAGTAATTTTATAATTATCTATTTAATATTAATTAATTTAATTACGTAGATAGTAACCTTTTTAATAATAATATAGAATATATTATAGTTAACTTTCTTTTATATTATAGAATAGAGTAGGGATTATTTTCCCTTCCCTTCTCTTCCTTAAAGGAAGAGGAAGAGAAAGGAAGAGATAAATATAAAGTTATTCCCTTCCTTAATCTAGAGAAGGGAAGGAATTCCCTATTATTTCTTTCCTCCCTTCTTAATAGGGCTAGCCCTATATAGTTTATATATACACGTATATATACTTTATTAATTAGGATAATAATTAATATAAATAATTAATATCTTTAAGGTCGCTAATAGCGTGTTATTAATTATACTAATTATTATTCCTATTAATAAACTATATCTACGCGTATCTTTAAGATTATTATAGTAACGATAATATAAATAAAATATATTAAGATTTAATAATACGATTAAATAAATTAACTACTATACTACCCTCGATTTAAATAACTAATATATACTATAATATCCTAGAACGACGAATCGTAGTTATTTATATACTAATTTCTAATAGGTATCCTCCGTATATAAAATTATATTAATTTTTATATTAAGCCCTTATTTAGATTCTATCCCTTAACGAATTTTATTCTCGTTTTAATTATTAATATTTATTTACCCGCTTAATATTTTCGTTAAAGTTTTTAAAAATCTAATATCCTTCGCCTATAGAGTAATATATTTATCGTATATAGTATATAAATTAATTATTAACTAATTTAAATTATAATTCATCGAGGGATAATATAGGAAATAAATTTATTAAAGAATAAATTTATTAAAGAATATATATATTAAATAACCTTTTATAATCTTTTATAAAGTATTAATTATAATACTCTAAAATCGTATATTCTTAAAAAGGTTTTAATAATAAATCTTACGGATTAAATACGAAAAGAGTATTTTTAGAATTAATAAATCGAAAATCTTCTAATATCTTTTAATTTCTTAGAGTATTTTCGTTAATAAAGATTAATACTTTAATTAGGATAAAGGTAATTAATAATAATATAAAATTTACTACCCGGCTTTATACGTCGTCGGGTAGATATAGGAATTTAATTTATTTTTCCTCTTTTATTCCGCTTAGCCTTAAAGATATAAAAAGCGGCTTTATATAGAAATTTATTAAGTATTAATCTCGTAGTAGTTTTACTATTAAATAGAGGTTAAATTAATAAAGGATTAATATTTAAACCCTCCCCGTTATTTTATAATATTATTTAAATTAACTAAAGGCCTTTTCCTTTCCTTATTTATATATATTAATATATTATTTATATAGAATTATAAAGGGGAAAATACGTATTATTTCTAGTTATATTTATATATTTAAATTTATTTTTAAGTTTATCTTTAAACTTACCTCTAAATTTATTTTTAAATTTAAATTTCTATATTTTAAAGACTTTATAAATAATTAGAGGTTAATATAAAGATTATAATAAGACCGGAAGGGAGGTAATATATTTATTATTTTACGGAGTCTCTAAATTCCTTTAAGACCGGTCGCGTTTATTAATAATTATATCTAGATTTATAAATTAATATTAAGATTAGGATAAAGTTAGGATATATAATAAAATAATAAATATTTACTTTTAATTATATCCTTAGCGTTCTTTTCCTTTATAAGTTTTTTATTTTTTATTATTTATTAATCTTCTACCTAACGAGTAGTCGAGGCGTTAAATTCTAATTTAATATTATTTTTAAATTATCGACGAGTATTAAAAAGTATTATATTAATATTTAATACTATATTCGGCGGTAACGGATCCTCGTTTATATTTAAATCGATTTCCGAGTCCTAGAAAAAATATTCGAATCTTTAATTTATATAATTTTTATATACTATGTTAAAATATTTATAATTATATATTAAATTCTAGTTTAAATATAACGTATACGACCTTAAATTTAAATTAGTTTAATTATTAAAATTATCCTTATCTTTATCTTAATCTACTTCTAGTATTATAAAACTAGTTTAATTCGATTCGTTTAGTTCTTTTTATAGTACCGATTTTCCTTTTTTATTTAGATTCCTTAATAATATTAATACTTCTTTATTCTTCGTACGACCCTCCTTTTTATCTTTATCTTCGAGAATATAAAAGAGTTTATTCTATTTATAATATTAATACGCGTTAATTAAATTAGAGTTATTATATAGGTATAAATAATAAATAACCCGACGCTCGTATTCTATATAAGACTAATTTAATTCTAAACCGCTATTATTATTAAGTTAGTTTTTACGATTATACTAATTATTATTTTATATTATTTCGTAGGATATTAATAGAGTATATAATATAAATAGCGAATTAAGGGGTTTTTAATTTTATTAATTTTTAAAAAGTATTTAAAGGCGATTTTTATAAACGAAATTAAAAGTATTATATTTTATCCCTCCAACTCCTAGTAATTAAAGTACGGTCTATTATATTTTATATATTTCGTAAATATAATTTACCTTAAGATTTATATTAATAATTTTACTTATAATTAAGGATTTATTATAAGGCCTAGTCTCGAATAAAAGACTTATAGTATAAACGATTATATTTAATAAATTAAATTAGTATAATTTATTTTAATCTTTATCCCGGTAATTTTACATTTACTTTAAATATATTCGATATTATAAATTCATCGCCTTAAAGAGGAGGTATTTACTATATTAAATACGTATAATTAATATTATTAATAATAGTATTAAGAGTAACGACTTTATTTATTTAACTTCGAGAGGAAGTATAGGAGGTATTTTCTATTAATCGAATTAATATTATTTATTTCAATCTTTATCCTAATAATTATACTAAATAATAATTAAATTTATAATACTATAACTCCGATAGTTAGATACGTTATTAAATAATAGTAAAATTTAATTTAGATCGAATTTACCTAGAGAGATAAATATAGAGATAAATATAAAGATAATAATAACTAACTAGGCTATTAATAGTTAATTATACCGATTTTTATATATAGAATATACTAAACGTAATTTCGAATTAAGATTAACGCTTTTTTAATATCGTAGTTAATATAGTTTAGGTATAGGTAAAAGTAAAGTAAGAAATAATAAAAATAATCGGATTTATAATATTAAAAGCGGGATTCTTAATTATTATTTATTTTAATTTATTTTTTAAAATTATATACTTTCGTTAAAGACCTTTATTTTTCTACGAGCTCTTATATCGTAATATATTAATATATAAACTAATTATTCGTACTATTATTAAACGATTAATTAGATTATTTCACGATAAAATCGTAAATATTTATTTATTAATTAATCCTTATCGGAATCTACTACCTTAATACTTTATAATAATTTTTATATTAATTTTTAATAAAGATCTTATCTCCTAGCGAAACCCTTTTTTACTTTAATTATTAATATTTATTTACCCGCCTAATATTTTCGTTAAAGTTTTTAATAATTTAATATCCTTTAGTTAAAGAGTAATACGTTTACCGTATATAGTATATAAATTAATTATTAAATAAATTAAATCTTAGTTTATCTAGGGATAATATAAGGAATAAATTTATTAAAGAATATATATATTAAATAGTCTTTTATAGCTTTTTATAAAGCGCTAAATATATTATTTTAAAATCGTATATTTTTAAAAAGATTTTAGTAATAGATTTCGCGGACTAGATACGAAAAAAGTACTTTTAAAATTAATAAATCGAAAGTCTTTTAATATCTTTTAATTTCCCGGAGTATTTTCGTTAATAGGGATTAATATTTTAATTAAAATAAAAGTAATTAAAAATAATATAAAATTTACTACCGGGCTTTATACGTTATTAGGTAGATATAAAAATTTAATTTATTCTTCCTCTCCTTCTTTTTAGAGCTTAAGCGCGGCCTTTAAATAAAGATTTAAATAAAGTTTTAACTATTTATATTCCCGTAGAGGTTTAATTAATAAATAAAGAGCCCTAAAATAAAGGCGTAGCTAGTATTAATATCTAGAAATTAATATAAGAATTATAATATATCTAGTATAAAGAAAAAACTTATAAATTTAAATACTCTTAACGCTTTTACGTATAAGGTTCTATACTTTAGGACCTTAATAAATTATATAATATTAATATAATTATTATAATAAAGCTAAGATTAAGATAAATTATTTATTATTTTATTTTATTTTAATTTTTCTTAAAGGATATCCGCGTCTCGAAGGAGCCTTTATAATAACGGATTAATATAAAAATTATAATAAAGCTAGAATATATAGTAAAATAACGAATTTTTATCTTTAGTTATAACTTTAACCTTTTATACTTTACTCGTTTTCTCTTTCTCTTTTACTACTTTTTAATTTATTTTTAAATTTTTAAAAATTACTTAACGAGTAATATATATTTTCTTAATAGTACTCTTTAAATAATCGAGAGGTATTTCGCCCGTACTAGGTTTTAATAGATTATTTTTATTAATATAAAGGATCTACTTTAATTATTTATTATTATAGGTTTTATCCCGATCTTTATCCTAATTAGAAGGGTTTTAAATATTCTTTTTTATTATTATATCTTCTATATTTTAATTATTATAAGAATAATCGAGTATAAAGTAATTTAAATTATTTTATTAATAGTTTTTATACTTTTAGAAGATAGAACTAACTTCTTTTAAATAAAAATATAAAATATACTCTTCTATATAATTTATATAAGATTTAATACTATCGAATTTAGGTTTATTTTAATTATTTAAGGCCGAATTATTTTAATCTTTATCTCAATCGTTATTCTTTTAATAGTCTTCGGGTATTATTAATTAAATCTAGATATTATTCGAGGAATTAACCGGATAAAAATAATAAAAATATATATTCCCTATTTTATAATCCTACTTTTCGATAATATATTCGTAATTATCGTATTAATATTTTTAATATAGTTATTAATATTTAGGATTAACCTTAGTTTATTCGTATATATTATTATTATCTATATAGTTTATATAGCCTTCTAACCCTATTACGTTATTATTACTATCGACGGTCGCCTCGTTATCGTCGCTAGTACTATTATTATCTTTAATTTTAACGTCTTTACCCGAGTTATATTTATTATCTTTTATTTTATTCTTAAATATAGGTAGTTTATATAATTAAATAAATATCGGTTAAATTATATCCTTTAATTTAGGGTAGATAAACTAAGAGAATTAATCTAGTATATTTAATTAATTCGTATTAACGATATCGTCGAAGTCGATTTATTCTTATATAGGGCCGAATAACTACGGTTCGTATATTTTATTAGAATTATTTATCTTAATATTTATATTATAAGATTTACTAGAAGGTTAAAGTTATTTTATATATTTTTTATTCTAAAAACTTAATATTTAGGCGATTATTATAAACTTTATTAATATTATTTATTTTAATTTATATCTTAATAATCTTACCCCTCTATATAATAAATTAATTACTTTATAATTTAGGGGCTAAGGAGCTACTTTCTATAAATTAAATTAATATTAATTATCCTAATCTTTATCTTAATATATTTACTTAGTATTTTAAATATTAATTATTATATAATTATAATAGTTTAATATCTTATTAATTTATAATTTATTTTTATTTAATTTTACCTTATTTATAAAGACTAAAGTACGGATAAATATAAAGAAAATTATAATTAATTAGTTTATTAATAACTAAATATACCGACTTTATATATATAAATATATTTAATAAAAATATAGTATTAACGAAATAAGATACGTAAAAATTATAATATTAACGAAATAAAATAGTAGTTAAGATTTAGTTTTAGTATATTATATATTCCTTTTCTATCTAGCGGTACGAATAAGTTATTATTTTATATTAAAATATTAGTTCTTATATTAAAGTAATAGTAATTATAATAGTCCCCTTTATAAATAAAGACTTTATATCCTCGAGGCCTCGAAATAAAAATATAAATAAGAATAAATACTATAATTATTAATATAGTTTATTCTTTATTACCTCGATTTAGAACTACTATAAACGTATTATATTAATAGGAAGATAACGCGTTTTTACCTAAAGTCGTCGAGACGAAAATTAACCGTTAAGTTATAAATATTAGATAAAGAAATATCCGTAATCTTTAATATATTTATTATAATATCTAATTAGGGTTCCTATTTATCGGTAATTAAAATATCGATAATAAGATATTTATAATAACCGATAATAATCGTAGTAGTTTACGCGGTCTTATTATCGGTAATAACTTCGATAACGGCGCGATTATTATAATTTAAGGTAGTCTATATAACTATACCGAATTAATTATATAATTTATTATTATTTTTAATAAGTCTACCGCCTAGTACGATATCGGTAGTTATTTATTATTTAAATCTTTTTTAATTATATATTTATTCTAAAGCCGGATATCTTTTAATTAATATATTTATATTTACGTTAATATTAATTAAAAGATTATTAGCGAAGTCTCTAATACTATTTATATTTTTAACTTTCTTAATTAATTTCGCCTACTTATTATCGGCTAATTAATCTTTAGGTATTTCGATTTCTACGGAATCGAAAAAACTCCGTAATAAATAATCGACTTTATATTAATTTAATAGGCGGTCCCGATATTAAATAAAAGCGGTATAAAAGACTTCTAGGACCGATAAAATACAAATTATCTTATTATTAACTTTAATAATAAATCTTTCTAAGAAATCTATATAGTTATATAAAATAATATTATTATTCGTTAGGATCTTATTTCTAGTTTCTAGCTCGTTTATATAAGTTTCGGATTTAATAAATACTTTTTTAACGATTTCGATTAGGGACTCCTCTTTAGAATTATTATTTAAATTCTTTAATAATATAGAAATATCTTTAATCTCCCTTTTTATTTTTAACGACTTCGTTTATTTATTAGATTTTATTTTCTTCGAGCGCTTTATTCCTAAACCGGTTATATTTACTCCCGTAGTATTAGGCGAGAAAATTTATTTTATTTTACTTTTTTCGTTTATAATAAGGCTAGTACGCCTTTAAATTTATAATAATATAAAATTATTCTTTATTAAAGACGGTACGGTCGTTAATATAGCCGGCTCGGATTTACTAGTTATTATAAAAATATCCGCTATTATTTATATTAAAGGGGTTTTTTTTATATTTAAATTAATTAATATTCTATCCCGCTTAAGTTTCTTAACTACGCGTTTTACTCTCTCTTATTTAGAGCTTTTAAATATAGTAGAAGAAGAAATAATTTATTAAAAAGTCTCGGTTATAAGGAAAGGCGAAGTACTTTTCCTATTTACCTACTTCTTCGCGGGCGTAGATAAAGTAACCGTAGTTTTTCATTTTAAAGAATTTACAGCTTTAGCTTCGGCGGCGACTTTTATTTTAAATATCTCCCTAATTTTATTTAACTCTTCTAGTTATATAATTAGGTCGTTGGATATTTATATAATTTTAATATACTTTTTCTAATATTCCTACGCCTCGATACTAGGTAACTCTATATTCGTTAATTAAAAATCGTTATTATTAATTATAAAAGAGATTATTTTTAAAATCGATTTCTTTAGTAAAAATAATTTCGTTATCGATTTCTTTAAAGATTTCTTCGAAACTAAAAACTCTTTCTTTAATTCGGACTCGTTTTTATCGTTTTTATTATTCTTATTAAGTTTCCTAAATATCGATTTCTCTTATATTAAAAATTTCTTTAAAGTTATAATCTTCCTTACCTTCGGGCCCTTTTTATATAATTTTTTCGATAATATTAAAAGATCTTTTACTCTCGTTATCTCGTCCGTCGAGAGATAATTATATTTTTTTATAAAGATATATCGGTTATATTTCCCCCTTTTTATTAAAACTAATTAATTTAGTTTCTATAATAAATTCTCTTTATCCCCGTATAATTACGCGTAATTAAAAATAATCGCGTATTTTATACTATTATTCTTTATTAATTATATCGTAACTAGGTTACCCGTTATTTACTTATTTAAATTATAAGTTATTTCTTAAATTAAATACTTTTAATTAGTTTTTAAATCGCGTATTTAAAGAAATCTTATCGTATTAAATAATTAACCCGGTTTATAATAAAGAAAGATTTCTATCTATTAATAACTAGGTATCTTTATCTTCCGTTATATTATATACGGGTTTATTATACGGTAAATCTTTAACCTCTTCGTTATCGATTCGACCGTCGACTTCGGCTTTAATAATTTACTCGTTATTAATTCAATCGCTTTATTTAGAAGTAGAAGCGCCGGACTTCTTATTATTATCTTTATTCGTTATTTTAATTATTTTAATTTTAATTATTTTCGTTACTTTCTTTACTTTTACTTTATTATTCTTTAAAATTATTTTAATTAATATCTTTAAAATCTTTCCCGAATATAATTTAGTTATATCGTAATTAAAGATTTATTAAAACGAAGATATCGTATTATACCCGATCGGGGCGAGCGATATAAATAAATTATTAATATTTAAATTAAAAGAGGAAAGATATATTAATACTATTTAATACCTAAGATATTATAACTAAATATTATAATAACGGTAATATTTATTAATTCGAGCGAGGAAAACGATTTATTATTATTTAAATTAACTAGAAATACTATATTAATATAGCGGGGCTATTAAGAAATTCGTTATTATTAAATAATAAAGTTATCGTCGCGTAAAGAAGCGAAAATAAAATTAAGATTAATAAATAAATAGAGTAATACCGTCTCTTAAACTATTTACGTAGTTTATAATAACTTTTTATTATAGTCGTTAATTATACTTTCTACGTTTTTAAAATTCTATTTATTATATTATATATTTTAATAGGGCCCCTAGCCCTTCTATTTAATTAAATATTATATTATTAATCTCTTCCCTCGTCTTAAAAGCTTTTTTATCCTTTTATCTAAAATATATTTTATTTTAAAATAATTATTTATATCTTTATTATTATTATTAAAAATAGTAGCCTACCCGACCTCTCGAGGACAGTTATATAAATCCTCTTTTAACGGAGTAAGTTCTAAAGCGGCGACTAAAATAACGGGGTAGATATTTATTATCGGCGGTAACTTTAATTTATAAATTAAATCGTTAATTTATTTTAGAATTTTAAACGGGCTAGCTCTTTAATTTAAAAATTTATAATTCTTTAAACCCGGGATCTTATAATCTTTATATAATTTTAAAAAGATTATATCCCCTTCTTATATTATTAAGAGTATATATTTATTATTATACCGAAATTTAATATTAATCGCCGCGAATAAAATCGCGTTAACGGTTTCCTTCCGGTTAATTATTTTAATATCGATAAAATCTATTCTTCCTATTATATCTTAAACTAAATTTTTATTATTAAGTTTTATATCGTAGATAATTTTATTTAGTAAAAGTATTATCGCTAAATTTAAAGAATTATTTATAATAAATTATAAAATAGTTATAAATTTATTTTATAAATTATTAAGGTAGTATATTAAATAAAATTATAGTATTATTTTTATAGTTTAATTTATCCGTTCCGACTAGCCGTTAAACTAAAGGTAGTAGGTAATAGAGATTATTAATTTAGTTTTTAATATTTTAAAGATTACCTTCTATAAACTTAAAGAAACTTAAGGTCTTTATTAAAAATAATCGTTTTTAAAATTCCTTAGTCGGTAAAAGCGAGAAGTAGCGCGTTTATTTATTTTTCGGCGCTAAACGTATCTTTCCCTAAAATCGTAGTAACTACTTTCGAGAATTTATAGGTAATAGTTATTAAATAATTATATCCGTTTATAAATATAAAGAGTGTTATAACGAAATCGATAATAATATAATAATAGATTTTTGGCTCTATTAAAATTAGTTTTAAAATATTATATAATATATATCTTTTTATTTAATTAAATTAATATTAAAAGTAGTATAAAATATAGTATTTAAGTCTTCGAGTTAAATACTATATATAATAATTATCGGCGATATTCTTATATATTTTATAAAATCCTATATAATTTCGCTTATTATATACGAGTTCGAAAATATTCTATTTTATTAATTTTAGGATATATAGGCGTTCTTTATTAATATAGTCGTTTTTATACTATATTAATAAATCTTTAAAAAGAAAAGGAATATTAGTATTAATTATATCAATATTATCCGTAGACCCTAGGGTTTTTTTCTCTAGTTTATTCTTTTTATTTATAAGGAAAGTTATTATTTTTAATTATTTCTTATTTTTAGAATACGCCTTTTATAATTTAAGGCGGTATTTAAAAGATATTTTAATTAAAATAAAATAAAAAACGAAGATATTATCTAGAATACTAGGACCTTTAGCGTCGAGATATTTTTTTTTACCGAGAAAACGAGATAAAGTATTTAATACGATATTTTATTTTTTAGGATACTAACGAATATCGAGATCGTATTATAATATATACTAAAATTTTTATATTAACCGTAGGTTTATCCTATTAGAAGAGGATAACGATAGTATTATTTATCGGGTAATATTAATAATTATCGAGTAGTGAGTAAAGATAATAATTTTCTTTATCGGGATTTATATAAATAGGTATAGGATCTCTTTTAATATTTAAATCAAATTTATTATTTCTAATTCCGTAGGCTAGTAGCGCGACTCGGTAGGATTAAATAATTTAAATAGGAATAGAATTAATTATATATTAATACGGGGGAAATTATTAAGTTACCCTAAGAATCTCCTTTAATATAATATACTATAACGCTAATTCCGTACGACTTTAATATATTTATATTAATATATAATTAACGAGTTAGATCCCGATAATATAAATAGGTTTTAAAGGTAAATACCTTCTAAAGTAATTTAAAAGAAATTAATTCCTCTTTTATAAGTACGAAGTAAGTTTTTCTAAAATAAATCTTTTATATATTCCCGCCTTAAGACGGCGAGCTCTTTAAAAGTTAAGTTTTTCAGTATTAAAATAATTTAATAATCTAGGCGAAGTATTTAATATTATTTCATAATTAATTTATTATTCCGATATATATTTCTAAAGCCTATAATATATTTAGGAAACGAAGTTTTTTAATTACCGTAATTCTTTTCTTAATAATAGTTAAATTTAATTTATTTATTTTCTAGCCTAGAAATATAACCGAGGGGTAAATTAAAAAGAATTTCTTAAATTTAAATAAAATCTTAAGGTTTACGAATAAAGCGAAAATAATTATAAAATATTCGATATACTCGGAATAAGACCGTAAGAAAATTATAACATTATTAATATAGTATATCGCGAATACTTTATACGGGCGAAGAAAAGTATCTATTTTATATTAAATATACGGAATTAAACCTTTTTATCTTATTACTACGATGTTATAATACTCCGAACTACGGTAAGAAATTATTATAAATTTATAACGATTATTTCTCTTAACTAAGAATAGATAGAATTATTTATTATAATTAATAATATTTATATAAATATACTTTTATACTAACGAAATAATATCGTTTTAAAGCGGAAGAGGGTAGTTATTAAAGATAATAATTTTATTTAAATTACGAATATCGACTATGATTTTACTCTTCCGTATCGGTATTCTTTTAGGGCCTTTATATATTATCCGCTATATAACGAAGATAAAGAAAACGAATAAGGAAGGCTCGGTAGACTATAATATTTTCCTTTATTAATATATTTTATCGAATTTCTCGTTTATTAAAACTTTTATATCGGGGTTTAATAGGTAGACCTTATAATTAAATTTCGTATTAAACGATTACTAGTCTATAATAAACGAAATCGATAATTACTCGGATTCGGGTAAATTAATTATATCTCCTATATTTTCTTAAATATAAGGGTATTACTCTATAATCTCTTTAATCGCGGTAATATCGGAGTTATTATTATAAATCGTGATTTTATTCGGTAGCTTCGTTTTTATAGAAGGATCGATCTTAGGCCTTAAGATTAACCTCGGATTATAGAAGTTAATAAAGCGTAATACGATTATATCGTCGTCGTAAATTTTCGCCGTAAGGGAATAGTTATTTAAATTAATAAAGTATACTTTTTCTATTTTATATTCTATAACTAATTTTATTTATTAATAACGAGGAATAATAAAAGGTATATTCCCCTCGTTACGAATATTAATAAAGTTAATTATTAAGTTTATAAAATAAATATAGACCTCTTTTATTTATAGTTCGAATAGAAAGTCTCGGTCTAGTAATTTTAATTTCTCTTTTAATAAAATTACTACTATTAATATAATTTATATTAGAATTATTTAGCGGCGCTTTAATTATATAATATATCGGATCTTTATATTATCCCTAGTTATAGATTAAATAGAGATCGTAATATCTTCGTAGTTATCTAAAATTATTCGATTATTAAAGAAGTCGATAACGGCTTTCTCCTAGCCTAGGATATTTATATTAATAAATATATTAATTTTAAGGTTATCGATAATATAGAAATCTTTAGTAATTTTAATTATTATTTCTATATTATCCTTCGTTTTTCCGTTTATATAGAATATAATTAAAGTTTATTTTATAATTAAATAACGGTTCGAGCCGATATCTTTTAAAATAATAGTTTTATTATAAATCTATAATTTAAAGCTAGGGATTCGTTATATAATAAATACTCTATTAATTATATTTATCGGATATCTAGTATTAAAATATTTTAATTCTCGAATAATATTTAAAGTAAGGCCTATTTAGCCGGTAAAATAATACTATATATAAAATATTATCCCGTTAATTAGTAAAGGCGGAGTAGTAGATTCGATTACTAATTAATTTTTTTATCGAGGGGAAGATTTAGGAGTTATCGACTTTAACGTTATTATAAACTCTAGGATTAAAATCTTCGGAGTAATATTTAACTCGGTATTTTTAAATTTTATAGAGGTAGGATTAATTACCTTTTAAATATTAATCGAGTATATATATTTCCTTTCTTTTAAGTATATATATAGTAGATTATTCGACGGGAAATTAGATTTATAATTTTTATAAATAGGATATTAACCCATTTTCCCTATAGAAATATAATACGTAATTAAGACGAACCTAATATTAATATCTTTATTAATACTTTATTCTTCGTTTATAATACTCTCCTTAATATTATAATAACTCTTATCGGCGTTTATATAATAATTATAATAATTTATCGGCGGAGCTTCGGGAGAGCCGAAATAATTATTAATAAATCTAGAAAAAATACTATAATCCGTATTCTCGTTATTAAGATTATTATATAGTTTATTAAAGTAAATAGGCTATATTTATACTTAATTACCGAAAGTATTATATAGTCTCGGCGGGTAGTATAGGTATATTTTATAATTCTTATAATTTTAATTATTATAACTCTAGTTCCCGTAGCCCCGATTTTTAGCGAATAAATTTTAATTAGGTTGAATATTTCCGGCGGTAATTATAAATAATTATTTTAATAATAATAAAGTGTTTTTTAGAGATTTTTACGGGGGAGGTTTTTAAATTTATTATAATTATTACTACTACTATATCTAAAGTATAATCTACCGATTTTGAAAATAAACTAGTTAATCGTAAATATTAATATAAGGGAAAGAAGGTCTAGCTATTTATTAATATAAAAAAAAATAAGAACTATAAAGATTTAGTTTTATAATAAATAGTTTCTACTCTTAAAAGTCTTAAGACTAAAGACCTTAAAATATTTAAAAACCTTAAGATTAAAAAAGTCGATACTACTACTAAGGCCGATAAGGTATTAAATTATAATATTTATTTTATTATTATAACGACTATTTATCCCTAAGTAATTATTTATTCTTTTTTATATTATAATTCTTTTCTCGCTTTTTAATTTCCTTTCGATAATCCTTATAACCTTCTTTATCTTTTTAAATTTATATCCTATACTATATCTCCTTCCTATTTTTAAATTATTCGATAAATTATTTAATCGAAGTATCGTTCGTTAAAGGAGGGATAATAACCTAAAAATTAATATCGAGGTAATTCTATACTTATATAACCTATATATACTCTTCGGTAATACCGGCTTAAATAATATATTTAGTTATATTCTAGATATAGATAAATAAATTACTTCGTTCGGTTATATCTTTCGATATATATAATTAACGACTAAACTCTTCTAGAGTTATAAATATTATAATTTTAAAGTAATTTTATAGTCTAGTAATTTAGTATTATATCTTTTTTATTTTAAGAAAGGATTTTAAATTATTAATTTATAATAATACCGCGGAAATAATTATTTAAATTTCTTCTTATTATATCTTTATCTTTTATTATAACGAAATCCTAAACTCTATTATAGAAGGTATAGATTTTTTTAAATATTAATTTTTTAGGGTTAAAGACGATATTAATAGTATTTTATAACTTTAAATAATCCGGATAAAAGAAATTTAATTCGCCGGTATAGAAATACCTAGCCTATTATTATATTTATTAAATATACCCGTTTTTATTAATTAGTCTTTATAGTTTAATAAGTCTTAAAGACTCTTTAAAAGTTTAACCCTAATTTTATAAAATAATTTTAATAATATTTAATATAGTAGATTATATAACCTAAATTATAATATTATATAAATTTAAATCGATTTCTACCGGCGGAGGCGGTATTTATAGTTAATTTATAATTTCTTATTCTTATTAAAATTAAGAATTAAATAGAGTAAATTAATTTTCTTTAAAATTATTAAAATCTCTTTAGTTTTATCCTAAGGAGCTAGACTAGCCTTTATTATTATTAACTATATTCTCGGTCTAATTAAAAAGAATCCTTTATATAACGTTATATATAGTAAAAATCAATTCTTATAGGAGGAATTAAAGTATTAATTTTCTCGGAGTTTAATTAAATTATAAATTTAGCTAGATTAGAAACTAAAGAAAAAGATATAACTAGAAGAGAATAAATAAAAATAATTAAAATCCGGTCTTTAACCCTTCTTTAAAAACGAGGTAGTTAAGGATTTAGAATCTCCTCGTTTCTTTTTTTTTAATTATTAAAATATATTAAATTAGTATAGTACCTAACGCTTTTAACGAAAGCCGTTAATATTTTTATAATTAAAGAAGGGTACGTCTAGGAAATTAGAAATATAAAAAGATTTTCTTTTATAGAACTTTCTTTTTCTTAAATATTAATAGAAATAAAACGTTCTCTTTTTATAAATGACTCGCTACCTTTTAATATATCTAATAGCGGATCGTACTAGTCGATAATAAAAAGAACTACTTCTTAAATTATTTATTAATATTTTTATTATATTACTCGAAATACTTTTTCGAAAATATAAATAATTAAAATACTAGAGAGATAATAAAGTTTAATAAAAACGACTTCTTTACCTCCGCGTAATTTATAGGTAAAGAAAATAAAATAAATTACGTATATTTATAAAGATTTTCTACCGGTATATAATTCGAAAGTTTATTTATATAGTATTAAAAATTCAAACCTTAATTACGTAAATTAGAAATAGCGAAGTAAGAGGTAAGAAGTAAAGAATTAAAAGGAAATTTTTAAAGTTCCTACTTTAACGCGGGGAAAACTTATCGATTTCGCTATAATAATATTATAATTCTTAATAGAGTAAATATCGTTTCTCTATTTTCGGGTAAATATAGGTTTTAAATTATAAAAAAAGTAAACTCCGTTCTTAACTCTATAATTCCGGCGCGATTTAATTTTCCTAATAATTAATTACGGTTAGACCGAGATCTTTAAGAAAAGGTAAGGATTTTCTATATAAACGAAAATAATAGTATACGATATAGATAGCGGCGATATTTTAATTTAATATAAATTATTCCCTACGCCTACGGCCGAAATATAGAGTACTTTTTATAACCGGGGTATAGATATTCCTTTAGGTTTATAAAACGCGTTTATAAACTAATTTATATAACTATAAAAACCTAGTATAATAACTCGATTATTAAGATTTAAAATAGGCGTAGCTAGTATAAAGAAGTATTATTACTATATATAAAGATTAAAACGAAAACGAAGCGGCTCGCTTCGTTCGTCGTCGTAGAATACTAATAATTAAAGAGTTAGTATTAATATTATAGTTAGTAGTAAATATAAGGACGAATTATAATTAATTTATAATTCCTTAAAATAATTCGATCTATATAAGGGAATAATAATACGGATAATAATTATATCTTCGAGATATTAATAGAGGATTTAGTACTTTATAATTAATATTTTAAAAGTTAATAACCGGTCTCTTTCTATTTATAAATAGAATTCGACTACGCCGTTACTACTAAATAATAAGAATATAGTATTAACGAAACAAGATACGTAAGAATTATAATATTAACGAAATAAAATAGTAATTAAGATTTAGTCTTAATATATTATATATTCCTTTTCTATCTAGTAGTATAAATAAGTTACTATTTTATACTAAGGCACTAGCTCTTATACTAAAGTAATAATAATTATAATAATATTATATAATATTTTAAATTAAGATAAATATTTTTCTAATAACGTAGTTAATATAACTTCGGTATAAGAGAAAGCGAGGTTATAAATAAATAAAATAATCGGATTTATAATATTAAAAGCGAAATCTCTAGTTATTATTTATTTTAATTTTATAATAAAAAGTTATACTCCTTTAATAACGATTTTTATATTAAGATAATCTCTTATTTTATCTCGTATTGATAAATTATAATATTAAGCGTAGTAGTTATAAACGATTAATAAATTATTTTAAAATAGAATCGAAAATTCAAAATTTTATAATTAAGTTTAAATTTCGTAGTAAAAGTAACGGTACTAGTTTAATTAATATAAAGATTAAAATAAATATAATAAAACGTCGACCTTCGGATATTAATTATAATATATTTTTACCTAGTATATATAGTCTTTAATCGCCGTATAAATTATATATCCTTTAGGGTTATAGTAATCCGTTTATTATAAATTATATAAAGATTAATTACTACGATTAAAATTAATACTATATATTTATAAAGATAATACTAGGTTATTTACTCGCGAGTTCTTTAATTAATATCGCCTCCGAGGCCTCCTATAACGTATTTAGACTTATAGACTATATACGAAAATAGTATTTATAAAAAGTATATATAATTTCGCGTATAAAGTGTATAAAGAGTAACTTCGGGATTAAAAGATCGGTAATTTTTTAAAAAAGCCTAATTTCTTATAGAGTAATAACTAAAAAGTTAAATTAAATAGTAATTTAATTATAAAGATCTTATTAATTATTACTCTTTAATTTTCTATTTTATACCGCGACTTTCTTTACCCGGGGTTTCCTTATATATACTTTTTATATATTAAATATTTTCCTCGTTATTTTTAGATTCCGTTGTATTTTTAATAATCGAGGGCTTTAATTTACTCTCGCGTTATTATTAAGACTATCGAGTAATTTAAAGTTAATATCGGCTACGCTTTTATTAACGGCTAAAGATATAACTATTAATTTAAATTAATAAGAATTTAATTAAATCTTAAAAGGAATTTCTAAAGAAGGGTTAGAATATTAATTTATTATATATTTAAAATTACTTTTTAGCGGGATATTAACCTAAAATATATAAAATAAATATAAATTTATCTTTATAATCTTCTTATCTAGTATTAATATAATTAAATTATAATTACTATATATAGTATACCTTTATAAACTATATAATTATAAAAGAGTTAATAATTTCTTTTATTTTCCTATCTTCTTTACTAGTTTCTAAAATACGTATTTAAAATATCTTAAAGTAGTAGCTTTATTATTAATAATTTTAAATTTAATATTTAATATTCTTCTACTTTTAGTTTAGTTACCCGAGATACTTCTTTTATAAAGAATTTAATAATTAAAGATTCTAATAAATACTATTATATATATATAATAGAAATAACTATTATTTTTCTCGAATAATTTTATAAATAGGAGTAGTATCGTACCTAAAAGATTAAATAAAAGAACTAGAAATATAAAAATTATATATTTAATTTCTTTTAGACGTCGCCTAAACTAATATTAAAATAAAAATTCTTTTATAATAATATTATAGTAGGTATAGGGGAGCCGAGAAATATCTATAAAAAATATAACCGAATAATTACGAGGATTAACGCCTAGAATAGTATAAAAACGTATTTTATATTAAATTAATATAAAAGGAAAGTTTTATATTTAAATATAGAACCGATCTAGATTATATTATTTTTTAAAGACTAAATATATTCTAACCCGTTTAATATATAGGTATAAAGATTAATATAAATATTTATAATCCTAATTATAGAGAAGTAAAAAAAAAGTTAATATACTATAATTTAACGACCGAGAAGTAATATTTAAGGACTTCTTTAAATTATTTATATAAATAATTATCGGGCTTAAACTCTCTTTACGATTTATTAATAATATTAATATATAATAAATATTTAAATACGCGAATTTATTAATTACTCTCTCTTCTATATTTATAATTAAAAATTATATTATAAAGAAATATAACGATATTTAAAATTAACTCCTTCGAAATTTATTTAACGATAATACGAAAGTTATTATAATACTAGATTTATAGTTTTCTAAAAACTAATAAAATTATAAAATTATAAATATATACTTTATCGACTAGCGATAATAGTATTATAAGGTACTCCTAACTTTTAAATATATAAAGAGAAAATATAATAATATTAATTTAATTTTATATTTAAATATTATTATTTATCGTTATAAATTAAAGGATCGGATAATATTAATTATTACGAATAACGCTTTTAATAATAATAGTATATATTAAACCCTCGAAATTATATTACCAGAGGAAAAAACCTAGTTTTTAATTATAAAAAAGAAACTAGAAAATAAAATCCGCGATTTTTTTAATAATTAAAATACTTTTACGAATACCGGAATTTACCGCGTTTTATATCTTTTATATATTATTTAACTAGGCTTAAAAGAACTTTTTAGGGTAATTAAAATTTTATTAATAAATAAAGACTTTTAGAAAGATTAAGATAATAAAATAAATAAATAAAAACTTTCTAAAATAGGGAAAGAATCTAGGATCCCGTTTATTTTAATAAAGATACTTCCGTATTTTAAATAATATATTAATTATTATACCGATATTTATTTCTTTATTAATATTAAGAGATATAAATTCGTAAAGCCTCTACCTACTTTAATAAAAGTAATTAACGATGCGAGCGCTTTTAAGATATTTAAAAGTAGTTAAATAATAAGAAATATTAATTAACCGGGCCGAATTAAATATAGGGGATATACGATAGAAAATATCGAAATATATTTATAATATTAAAGTTTTTCTAGGACGTAGCGACTAGATAGGATTTAATTTATTATATATTAATCCGCGCCTTAAACCTAAGGCCGGCGTTAGAGGAATTTTTCTATAAATAAACCGAATAATTATATTTAAATAAGAATAAATAAATTTAGGTAAAATACTTTATCGAATTTTATAAACTATTCTATTAATATATATAAACGATAAATATATTATATATACTAATTATTTATATAACTTTTTCGGTTTATAACGCGTTATTTAATTATTTTAAAAGTAAAGAAGAAAAGTTTATAAAGAAAACTATACTTTAAAAGAAATTTATATTAAAGGGTCTAAAAAAGGCGTAGGATAAATTTAATTAATATTATTCTTAAATTTAATTAACTTTAGGCGGGTTATATAGTATAATAACTCTTTTAAAATTAATTCGAAAAACGATTATATTTAAAGACTAGGGATAGAATAAAGAGACTAGGTAAAAGTAAAAGAGTTTTTATTAAAAATAATTTAAAGAGTAATTCGACCGGCGCCCGTAAATTATTTAATAAAAGAAAATTTATACTAAAAAAGACGTCGAGGTAAATAGTCTTAAATATTTAATTAAAAGTAAAAATAAAGTATTATCGAACCCGAAAAATCGGAGTAAAGAATTTCGAAAGTACCGGGAAATAAATAAATCTTTTATTTATATTAATCTTTATATTAATAGATATACCTATTAATTATATATAATATTTAATAACGACGATAGTAAATTTATATTTAATAAATAAAAGGACTTTTTATTAATATTTAATTATTTCTTTTATACGGCCCGTAATATCCTAGCCGTACTTTATACGAGTATTAAATATAAGCGAGTATTTAATATCGTTACTTAATTATATATAATTTAAAAATCCTATAGTCCCGAGACGTTCTTAGTTTTTATAATCTTTAATTATTTTTAATTTAAAGAAAACGAAATAGTAGTATCTTAATAGGATTTAAATTATAAAGAAATAATAATTTTTAAAGAGTACGAAGTAGAGGTATAAAAGCGAGACGAGGCTATAATATCTATATAAGCGCACATGAGCCGGTTGAGCTGGGTTGAGCGGGGTGATACTATGTCCTGACTCTCGAGCGCTATTAGTCCCCATGAGCGCTCCTGAGAATGTTTTTAGCTGGTGAGAATGCCTAAATTTAGAATGCGCCACTAACATGGCCCCCATGCATGGCCTCTATGCATGGCCCCACTTATGGCCATGGCCCTATTCCATTCATGGCCATGGCGCATTCCACTCATGGCCATGGCGTATTTCATTTATGGTCATGGCCCTATTCCATTCATGGTCATAGCCCCATTCCATTTATGGCCAAGTCCCTCATTTATGGCCAAGGCTCTGTCGCTGGCGCACTATATAACTGCACCTGGCAAAACGTCGCCATATATCCGGAGTCGCATAGCCCGGGCGTCCACCCCGCGTAGATTTCGCGCGAATCGATTGAATCCGGGAATCAAAAGTTACTGGCGTTGGGGGTGGTTCCGGGGGGTCGCTACCGTCGATAAGGGCGATCATAGAACATCATATATACGCATATGTATAGGCCATAAATGGGGGTATGCGCGCATCTATGGGGGTAAGAATGGCCATATATGCGCGTATCTATGGGCCATGAATGCGCATATCTATGGGCCATGTATGCG